>ERZ778510.770-NODE-770-length-24260-cov-4.101301_pt1 | contig 24260 bp, 17 predicted proteins | sample MGYA00510348_ERZ778510 | MGnify/ENA primary metagenome ERZ778510 (study PRJEB29527, sample SAMN07138969) | mouse gut metagenome | material: feces | host: mouse | place: China:Nanjing | collected 2016-01-25 ... | reverse complement strand
CCTTGCTGCTATTGAATCCCTAAGCTCCACAATCTGTCCTTTCAGCTGTGCTACGGCTTCCGGATTTCCATTCGGTCCTTTGAGACTCTCATCAAGGCGGTATTCCCAGTCGTCAAGGAATGCCGGGTCCACTCTCTGCTCCTGAAGCACACCGTAGACGGTCACATCCTGATATGTTATGCTTTTGTCAAATGATCCGAGGCTTTCATCGGCATAGGCTGCTATGACATACGTACTGTCTGACCCCATAAGAGTAATGTGCGTCGAACCGTGTCCGCAGACATCCATACAGAAACCTTTCACCGCAACTGTATCTCCGGCATTTCTGAAATCAAAAGATTGCATAAGTTCATCTACTCCCAGCACGTCTGAGGCCCCATTTCTGCCTGAGCAGGCCGCAAACAGGACAGATGCAAATAAAAAAACAAAAATTTTTTTCATATCATTTTTAATAAATCGGTGACAAATGTACATCAATTTCACAATATTCATAACAAAATTCATAGTGGAGGTCAATAATAAATAATGATTTTTCAAACTGACAATCCACGTTATAATGCGACAGACAGTTGTTTTTAATGTTTTTTCAATATCTTTGCAAGATTCGGAAACAATTAACATACCATTTTATATAGTGAAAAAGTCACTTTTAATCCTATTTTTAATTTCAATCGCAGCGACCGCTTTCGCCCAGTCATCGGGGGGGGCATCAAGAATCCTTGTCGGAGTTGTAAAAGATGAGCAGGGCAAAGGCCTTCCGGGGGCAGTAGTCTACCTGAAGGACAATCCAAGCATCGGAACAGAAACAGACAAATTCGGTAATTTCCAACTGAAAAACATACCGCAGGGCAACCATAAGGTCATCATTACAATGCTGGGAATGACCGAAGTTGAAATCCTGTATACCGGGCAGGAATCCACCATCGTCACGCTCGTCGAGGAAGCCACAAGCATTGAAGACGTCGTTGTCACAGGTATAATCACAAGGAACAGGAACAGCTTCACAGGTTCAGCATCCACATTTTCCGGACAGGAACTGAAAATGGTGTCTACGGGCAACATTCTCCAGAGCCTCAAGACTCTGGAACCGGCCATGACAATCGTAGAGAACAATCTCAGAGGTGCGGATCCCAACACGATGCCTGACCTTGAAATCAGAGGCAAGACCAGCATCGTAGGAGAGCTTGAATCAGAATATGACAACATCCCCAACCAGCCTCTGTTCATACTGGACGGAATGGAAGTGGATATCGACGCCATCATAAGCCTCAACATAGACAGGGTAAAAAGCGTCACCGTGCTTAAGGACGCCGCTTCTACCGCAATCTACGGTTCCAAGGCAGCAAACGGTGTGATAGTAGTCGAAACCGTGCCGCCTGAGCCCGGACAGCTCAGGGTAAGCTATTCTGCCAATCTCGGAGTACAGTTCCCTGACCTGAGCGACTACAATCTTATGAACGCTTCGGAAAAGCTTCAATTCGAGAAGCTTGCAGGAAGATATACTTCAAAGGACGAAGCCAACTCACCGGAACAGGATGCTCTGGACGAGCTGTATTATTCAAGACTGAAAGCGGTCAGGGCAGGAGTTGATTCATATTGGCTGTCGGACCCTCTCAGGGTGGTATTCAACCATTCGCACAACCTGTATGTGGACGGAGGAGACCAGAATATGCAATACGGCATAGGCATCAACTACGGCAACGACAAAGGTGTAATGAAAGGCTCGGACAGGGAGCTTATGGGAGGAAACATACAGGTCAGATACCGTAAAAACAATTTCACATTCTCCAACAACTTCAACGTCTCGCTTGTAAATGCGGACAAGGAGCCTGTGTCATTCGACCAGTTCGCCAATGCGAATCCATATTACAGGAAATACAATGACGACGGGTCTATACCTCTCCTGCTGGAATCTATGGATGTGGCAGGAAGTTCAATATACAATCCGATAGCCCTCTTTGATATAACCAACACCAACAGGACAAAAGACCTGACACTGTCGGACCAGCTTGACCTCACATACAGATTTCTCGGAATGTTCTCGATAAGAGGGACATTGGGACTGAGCAAAAGCACGTCTTCCACCGAAGCGTTCAAATCTCCTGAACACCCTGACTTCATAGGAAGCGTCACGGACAAGAAAGGATTATATTCTGAAGACACAAATGACAATTTCAACTACAACGGAAGAATAGTATTCAGTTTCGGAAAGCTGTTCAAGGGCCAGCATAATGTCAGCGCGAACGCCAGCTGGGACTTCAGCAACAGGGACACCAAGCGCGGAGGCTATGATATCACCGGATTTGTAGGAGACAAGCATCAGAACCCTGCATTCTCGGCAGGATTCGATGCCGGCACAAAACCACGCTACAGCATATCACGTTCACGTTCGACCGGATTTCTGCTGAGCGGGAACTATGCCTACAAAGGACGCTATATGATAGACCTTAACTACAGGCTTGACGGTTCATCCGTATTCGGAGCGCAAAAGATGTTCACAGGAACCTGGTCTCTTGGTGCAGCCTGGGATATAACAAATGAGAAATGGTTCAAAGTCAAATGGATAGATTTCCTTAAGCTCAGATATTCAATAGGAAATCCCGGAAACCAGAACTTCGACGCCTATATGTCATCCGGAATATATGAATACAACCCGGAATACACCAATGTGTTCGGAGAAAGCGCGATCCTTCTGAAAGCGGCGAACAGGAATCTGGCATGGCAGAAGACTCTCGACCAGAACTTCGGTCTGGATTTCACTGCCTGGGATGACAGGATAAGGCTCGGATTCGACTATTATTACAAAAATACAGATCCGCTGCTCGTATCGATATCGCTCCCTCCTTCCGCCGGTCAGACGAGGGCATACACGAATTTAGGAGGACAGATATCAAAAGGATTTTCCGGCACGCTCAGCGTAATGGCAATAAAGACGGCGACCACGAGATTGAGCGTAAACTGGTCCTACAGGCAGAACCGTTCAGAATATATAAACATCGGCAACAGCCTTGATTTTATGAACCAGAAAGGAAGTGCGGAAGTATTCAGAAGATATTACGACGGTGCCAGTCCTGACGATATCTGGGCAGTCAGGTCAATGGGAATAGATCCGGCTACCGGGAAAGAGGTCTTTTTGACAAAAGAGGGACGTTACACATTCCAGTACAATGCCGACGACGAAGTAAAGGTCGGATCAACAGCACCGGACCTTGAAGGAGTGATAGGTATGACATTCTATTGGAAACAGCTGTCCGCCAGTATCAACTGCCGGTACCAGTTCGGTGCACAGACATTTGCCTCGGCCCTGTACAACAAAGTGGAGAACCTGAGCGAGCAGCAGCTTTACTACAATGTGGACAAACGCGCACTTTATGACAGATGGCAGAAACCGGGAGACAATGCGAAGTTCAAAGCCATAGACAACCTCGACACGACACCGATGTCCTCCAGGTTCGTCCTTGACGAAAATGTGTTCTCAATAGAATCCATTTCAGTCGGATATGACATCACGGCTGCCTGGCTCAGGAAGATAAGGGTCCAGGGCGCATCAATCAGGCTGTATGCCAACAATCTCTGGAGAATATCCTCCATAAAGGAGGAAAGAGGTATTGAATATCCTTTCTCCAACAGCATATCAATGTCAATCAGTCTGAGATTTTAACACAGAAGCAAACAATGAAAAGATATACAGCATACATAATTCCAATCATTGCGGCCCTGTTCGCGGCAAGTTCCTGCGCGGGATGGCTGTCAGTTGATTCTGAGGACAGAATACTTGAAGAGAAGCTGTACAGCGACAAGGACGGTTTCTATACAGCCCTCAACGGGGTGTACATAGATCTCGTGAACGCTAATCTATATTCAGGAAAGCTGGGAGCTTCAACTCCTGACATTCTCTGCCAGTATTACAACACATCGGCAGACAGCCATATCTACGGCTCGCTCGCCCAATATCAGGCTGAAGCAAAAAGAGTCAATGTGGATGAGATCTGGAGCAGGGCATATTTCCTTATACTGAATCTCAACAAGACCATCTGGCACTGTGAAGACAAAAAAGGAAAGGTACTCAACGACACGGACTACAACATAATAAAAGGAGAAGCCCTGGCTCTGAGAGCACTGCTCCATTTTGAACTGTTCAGATATTTCGGACCGGTATTCTCTTCCTCTCCAGGAACGGATGCGATACCGTATGTCACAAGCTCCGATCCTCAGGTAAATCCGGTGCTGAAGGCGACGGAAGTAGCTTCACTTATGCTTTCTGACCTTGATGAATCAATGAGGCTGCTGAAAACAAGCGATCCTGTCATCAGCTCGGGCAAGAACGAAGTTGACAACGGAGGACGCAACCTTTACAACTACAGGAATCTCAGAATGAATTATTTTGCAGTCAAGGCTTTGGCTGCCAGGATAAATATGTATCTGGGATACAGCAACTACCGCGAACGTGCTTTGGAGCTTGCCGAAGAAGTCATCAGCGAAGCTGCGGAATTCTTCCCGTTCACGACACGCGAGGAAGCCAACGGCCAGGCAGCAGTAGGCACGCCTACCTCATCAGCTGAAGACAGGGTGTTCTCATCCGACATACTGTTCGCAGTATATAATGTGAAACGTGGTGCGGACATATATGAAAAATACTTCTCCAACACTCTTGAGATAAAACAGCTCCTGTCGATGACAGAAAACGGATTCAACGCGCTTTATCCGGAAGAAAGCGACCTCAGGAGAAGCAACCAGTGGCAAAGGCGAAAAGATCCTCTCGGCAACGACATTATGTGCTTCGTCAAGTACGAAGCGATGGAAGTCTCCGGTAAGAACTATCCTTATATGATCCCGGTGCTCAGGATGTCGGAAATGTACCTCATCGCTGCAGAATGCTATGCGACACTTCCTTCGTCAAAAGATGAAACGCTTGCGTATGAACGTCTCAATGCGGTAAGGAACGCACGGCAGACATCTTCCGTCAGCTCCGCCCTTGAAGCGAACATTGAATATGAATATATGAGGGAGTTCGCGGGGGAAGGCCAGATGTTCTGGTTCTACAAAAGGCAGAATTCAAAGACCATCCCTGCAATATATGACAGGTCGCAGGCTGCTGTCAACGTCCAGAATTCCAACGGATATATGTTCGTGCTTCCGCAATCGGAAGACGGGTTCAGAAAATAATGTCAAAACACGGTATGATGAAACAGACTATCCATATAATATCAGTCCTCCTGTGCTCTGCCGCCATTTTAGGCTGCAGCTCGGAAATCATGACATACGAGGGGGAATCAGGGATATATTTCGCTATGAAAAGAATCGACAATTCGGTCAACAGCGACACCACATACAACGAATCCTCATTGCTTCCGTTCATTGTGACAGAATCCGCTGACTCCACTTTCCTTCTTAAAGTCAAAATAATGGGACCTGTGTCACATCTTGACAGGAAGTTCATAGTAAGGCTTGACGAACAGGAGTCCACTGTCAGAGAGGAAGACTACTCCCCTCTTGAGCCATCATATACAATGAAGGCAGGTGAAATATTCGGAGTAATACCGATAACATTCCACCGCACTGCGTCACTGGGCGGACAGGAAAGGCGGATGGTGCTCGAGCTTATCGCAAATGAAGATTTTGCTCTTCCGATCACACTATGGAAAAATTCCAGCACGGAATACGTCAATGTAACAAGGCACACTGTCACTGTCAGCGACAAATACATCCAGCTTCCAGGATACAGGGAGCCATATTTCGGTCCCTTTTCCGAGAAGAAGATGAAACTTCTGCTGGAAATATCGGGAATGAAACTGTCGGATTTCAACGAGCCGTTCTCATATACCAAGGCGAAGGCTCTGGGCCAGCAGCTTGACCGCTACCTTAAAGAGCAGAAAGCCCTCGGAAACACGATATATGAGGATGACGGGACAGAAATGAGGGCCGGAGACTTCATCTATATCTAACGAATGCCAAATATGATTATGAAAAGAATCACATATATATTCATAGCATTTCTGCTGAGCTTCTCACTGGGAGGATGTTTCAGGGATCTGGGCAACTATGACTATACTGCGGTCAATGAGGCCGTAATCGGAGACAAAGGGTTCGAGACACCCTACAATGTACGCATAGACATCGACAAGCTGCAGATAAATCCTGAAATCAGCTTCACTGAAGATTCAGGCGGCAGCGGTGAATACAGTTATGAATGGGTCGCCGTAGGACAGAACTTCTACAGGGGACAGAGGTTTACAATAGGAACGGAACGCAACCTTGACTATACCGTAGCCCTTTCCGCGGAAGAATATATACTGTATTTCAAAGTGAAGGACCTGGCGACCGGCATCGTATTCAGCAAAAGCGTGGGACTGAATGTCAGGGCATTGTACTCCACCGGATGGATCCTCGCAGGAGAAGATGCTGACGGGAAAGGACAGGCCGATATGGTATCCATAAGCAACGATATGCTTTTCCTCCATAATGTGCTCAAACCTGAAGGAGGACTTGAACTGTCCCCGGTCAAGACTGTATGGATAGACAACGATGAATACACTTCCGACAACAGGCTTTATGCCGGCACAGAGAAAGGTTCATACAAATTCAGCAGGGAGGAATTCATTGGTTCACCGGGAACGGCACTTGAATATTCATTCGCCTCAATGCCTGAGACAGGCAAGACGGTAATGACCGACAATCAGAAAGTCGGAGAAGTAAGACAGGTCATCATTGTGGACAAAAGAGCATATATCGTGTCGACTGACAACGGAATGATAGGCAACACCATCAGCAGCTACGACAGGATGACCGACTTCGACACTGCCGGGAAGATGATATGCAACCATACCGGAGTCCAGGGTATCCGCACATTCATATTCTATGACCTAGAAAGCAGACGTTTCTGCTATATAAGCGGACTGTCTGTCTACAATATGCAGATGCTCGGGGACGGTGAGAACGACACCTGGAGCTGGGACACAAGGAATGACCATGACGGAGGACTTGAATTCGTAACTGCATTCAATTCCTTCTTCAGCGGAGGACAAGGAACTGCTGTCATGAAAAATCCGTCGGACGGACAGCATTACATATACTGTATCACAGCACCGCGCACCGGAACTCCTGTCAAAAACGGGAAATACACCGTGAGCAGCGATGCCGCCGGCTTCTCCGAAGCCTCAGGATATATCATCACGACCAACCAGGGATATATGATATATGCCTCAGGAAATACACTCTACGGATATAATTTCAGGAAAAGCCCTCAGGAGGTAACCGTACTGAAGACATTCGATGCTCCCGTAACCTGCCTGAAAGCCGACTATGAAAGTCCGGAAAAGAATATGGACTGCTTCTATGCGGCGACCTACAGGGACGGGGAGGCAAACAGCGGAACAGTATACAAATTCCAGGTAAAGGACAATCCGGACAACATCGAAATACAGCAGAAGGACATCTGGGACGAAGGTTTCCTTAAAATACACAGCATAATCTACAAAGCTTTTTAAGAACACATAATAAACAACAAAATGAGATTAAGAGGAATCGCAATGACATTGTGCGCCCTGCTCTGCGTAGTATCTATGACAGCAGGTGCAGCATCAAAAAAGGCCCATAAAGGGAAAAAGAAGAAAAAGGGAGAAACCGAACAGGTGGATACCGTCAAAAAGGAAAAGAAAGACAAATATGCCGAGGCCATCAAAGACGCCAAGGTATACGACGGTCTGATCAAACTCTATATGACCCCAAAGGACGAACTGTTCTTTGAAATCACTCCGGAGACTGTAAAGCATCTCTATCTTCTGACAAACCGTATCACCGAGACAAGCGATGATGCAGCATTTGCGGCAGGTGAGATGATAGGCAACCAGATAATGTTCAGGATGACGGCAGACACGTCATACGTGCATTTCTACAATGTGTCAACCTACAACAAACTGCGCCCGGGAGACGAAATCGGAGAAGCGTTCTTCAAAAACCACAGGGATCCTATCATCAAGTCATTCAAAGTAAAGGCCTTCAAAAAGGATTCGTGCTATCTCATTGATATGACATCGTTTTTCAAATCGAATGAAAAACTGATCACACCGCTCCAGTACAGCTCCAACATCATGTCGGCGCGCAGCGGAATGTATGATTCGGAAGCATCCAGAATACTTGAAGTCAAATCATTCCCTGAAAATGTGGAAATATCGACAAGGATGAACTTCCAGTCCGAGCCCGAGCCATATCTCGTACAGGTAAGAAGGTCAATTCTTCTGCTTCCTGATGAGCCTATGAAAGCACGTTATCAGGACAACAGGGTCGGATATTTCTACTCTATGTACAACTTCTACAGCTCAGACTGCGACAGAGTGGAAATGAAGCAGATAGCGCACCGCTGGAGGCTTGAGCCGAAAGAAGAGGACAGGGAGAAATATTTTGCCGGGGAAGCTGTCGAGCCGGCAAATCCTATCGTATTCTATGTGGATTCATCATTCCCGGAGAAATGGAGAAGTGCAGTCAAGGCAGGTATCGAGGACTGGCAGCCGGCATTTGAGGCGGCCGGATTCAAAAATGCGATCATAGCAAAAGACTATCCTTCAGTGGCAGACAGCACAGGCTTTGATCCGGATGACATCAGATACAACTGCATCAGATATATCGCTACAGACATAGCAAACGCATCAGGACCGAGCTATGTGGATCCGCGTACTGGAGAAATACTTGTAGGAGATGTCAACTGGTACCACAATGTGATCTCTCTTGTCAACAACTGGCGTTTTACACAGACCGGAGCAGTAGACCCGAGAGTACGCAAGCCGGTGTTTGACGACGATGTGATGAGAGAGTCTTTGAGATATGTCGCCTCACACGAAATAGGACACACTCTCGGCCTTATGCACAATATGGGAGCCAGCTTCTCATTCCCCGTAGACTCGCTTAGAAGCCCTTCATTCACCCAGAAATACGGAACGACACCAAGTATTATGGACTATGCGCGCAACAACTATGTCGCACAGCCCGGTGACCTTGAGAAAGGAGTACGTATGGTACCGCCTCTTATCGGAGTCTATGACATCCACGCCATCAACTGGGGATACAGACTTTTCCCTGGAGACCTCACTCCTGAGGAAGAGAAACCGCTTCTCAACAAGATCATAGCGGAAAAGGCTGGAGACCCTATGTACAAATTCGGCGCACAGCAGATATTCAACACCGTAAGCCCGGCAGACCTGACCGAAGACCTCGGAGACGACCATATCAAAGCCAGCGACTACTGTATAGCCAACCTCAAGAGAATCGTCCCTGAAATGGAGAAATGGCTCTATGAGGACGGAGCGGACTATATGGAAATAAAGATCAAATATTTCAATCTTGCCAACCAGTACAAACGTGTGCTCTACCACGTGTTCCCGTATCTTGGAGGAGTATATTTCAATGACCTTGTACAGGACGGGACATTTGAAGGAAGGTCAAGGGAATACGTGACCAAGGACAAACAGAAACAGGCTATGAAATGGCTTGTGGACCAGGTTCTCACATTCCGTGAATGGCTGCTTCCTGAAAGGATCCTCGACATAACAGGGTACGGTTCGGGCGACCTTGACGGATACCAGAGGGCCATAGTAGGAAAAATGCTCGGTGCCGCTACACTCACCTTCATCGCAGAGGGAGAACGCTCCGGCCAGAAGAACCTGTATACACTCGACGGATATATGAAGGATGCAGTAGACGCTCTTCTTGTCAATACTCTGAAACACAGGAAACTCACTGTTGAAGATATGAATATGCAGAATGCTATGGTAGCATCACTTGCCGAGCTTGCAGACCTGATCAAGCCTCAGGGCACAGCACTCTCGCTTGCCGGCTCACAGTCTCTTACCTCCATCGAAGAGGAGCTGGTCAGCATTCACAAGGCATTGGAGGATATGGAAAGCAACGCATCCTGCGGAGCATTCTGCAGCCACAGCCACGATGCCACCGACCCTTCCAATTCATATTTCCGCCAGAACAATGACCTCCCGTCACTCTCCGGAGCAATCGCAAGGCCTCTTGCAATGAAGGAACTGAAAAGAATCATCAGCATCTACAAAAATGCAAGAAGTTCTGCCGACAGCAGGAGCAGGGCATTCTATGACTATCAGATAGAGAAGGTGGAAAGACTTATGAAAACGAGCAGATAACAAATAAAAAGTCATTCTTATGAAAACAAACGTATTATTGAAAGCATTTGCCGCAACGGCAATCACTGCAGGCATAATTTCCTGTGAAAAGCCCAATGGGAATTCACAGGAGACGCAGGCTTATGAAATTTCACTCACAAACCCTGCCGATGCAAGCATCTTCCTCAACAATAGCAATGACGCTGTCTTCGAGGTAGCACTGACACTCAAAAATGTCACAAGAGAGCAGCTTGCAGTCACTTCAAAAAATGACCAGACATGGTGTGCCGCAACCATAAGCGGCAGCAAGGACGCTGTAGTCATAACTCCCGGCAAAAATGAGACAGCAGAAGATCTCGTAGCGACATTCGTGGTCTGTTATTCCGAGGCTCCGGAAGAGGCATCAGTGGAATTCACAGTCACCAGTACCGGTTCTGAAACGGAATACTATATAAATGTTGTTTCCGACCAGCTTACGACAGACCAGTACGGTATTATGTCATTCAAACCGTCGCACGCAGGCGAGACGCTGACAGTGACAGTCAACACAAATTACGAGAGATGGTACCTGAACGATATGAATATGGTGACTGACGATGATCTCAATCCTATAGAATGGTACACTGTAGACAAGACCAGCGGAAAGAACGGGGAGACCTGTACCATCACATTCTCCGCAAACACAGGTACCGACGACAGGATGACATCCCTGATGTTCGTTGAAGAGCCTGAAGGCTACGGCAACTCCATCACTGTAACACAGGGAGGAGTTCCTGCCACCAAAGTAAAGGTAACGGGATACGACGACAACTGGAATGAAATAGAACTCACCAGTCCTTATGAAATCAATTTCTCAAAAGACGCATCTGCAATGGACGGTTTTGACTTTGAACTGGAAAAGGACGGATCTGTCAGCTTCATTTTCGTAAAACCAGGAACCACAGAACCGGATCCGTCAATCGAAGGAGCCGACTCTCCTTGGGTGAATATAAGCGCGATGTACGGTTACAGCATTGTCCCTTCAGCAAACTCTACCGGAGCAGAAAGGTCTGCAGACCTTATCATAACTCCTGCAGGCGGTTCAAAGGAGCTGTTCCGATTCAAAATAAAACAGGCTGCAAACTAAGGATTCCACTAAGGCAGTCCGTCTGACAATCTGCGGACTGCCGAATTGACTTCATCATAGCCGTACCCTCTTCCGAGGGCGAATCTTATAAGTTTCATACGGCATTGCGGATCATCTTTCAGAGAACGGTATTTGTTCTCAAGCAGCTTGTAAAGCCTTTCCGAAGCCCTGACGTTATCGATTTCCGTCAGGGCTTCATTTATGATGCCCGCATCAATCTTCCTGGAAGCCAGGGCATACCGGATCTTCGACGCCCCCCATCCTGAAATAGAGGACTTGTCACGTGCAAATGCCGAGGCATATCTGAGATCATCTATATATCTGTCGGAAACAAGCGACTGCATAATCTCCTCCACCTCACGGTCAAAGTCAGGAGACATCTTCCCTGAACCGTCCTTGCCGGCTATGGCATTGCACACCTTCGTCCTGATGTCAGAAACACAGTATTCCCTCATCGAACAAAGCCGGCGCATACGGTCAAGAATCTTCTGATTCATACGCAGACTGTCTAAAAATTATATCCTATACCGACATAGAAGCCAACTTTCCTGTTGAGATTGGACCAGTGTATATCGGCCCTGACCGGTCCGAAGAAAGCATCGTAGGCATATTCTATTCCTGCACCGAACCATCCGAGCTCACTGCCTGCATATTCCTCAAAATCACGGGCATCACGGGCATAGTTCACTATACCTGTAAGATAATGGTTCTTCTTGAGTTCAAAACGGAAATCGGTACGCGCCAGCGTAAGAATCCTTCGCATAGAAGCGACATTGTTTTTGCCTATGAATGCAAACTGGTGCTCAAAATATCTCCCGTTCAACGAACCTCCCATACAGTTCATATATGACACAGGAATATTATTGTTCCCCAAAATGAACCTGAAACCGATTGAAGGTATGAAAGCGAATACATCTCCTCCAGGCACTACAAATTTGGCGTCAGCCGAGACGATATGGAAATTCCTTACCTTGTTGGGATAGGCATAGAACATCCATTCGTATGAAGCTCCGGCCGAAAAACCTTTCTTCGGGAAATATCCGTCATCAAAAGTGTCCGCACGCCCGTCAAGAAAGAGCGACAGGAAATCATTGTTGACTGCACTGAAGTCATAGCCTCCGACAGCGACATCCTGTGACATCAGCGAGCGCATCATAAAATATCTGTTCCTGAATCCTCCCTTAAGGTCAAACAGGGACCATTTAATATTCGACAGATATACATTCTGATCCGTACTGAAATATTTCATGTGCAGGTTGGACGTGTTCATCCCTATGCCGTCAAGCATATCGATATTTGTCCATTTCGCTGAAGCCGAAACATTGATCGTAGGCATACCTATTCCGTCGAACGAATAGTTGAGATTAATGTAAGGATTAACGCCTATCTTTCCTATTATATTATATGTAGAGCCATACAGTTTGCGTGTATAGAACCCGAAATTCAGCAACACCGACACTATTTCCTCGGTATCCGCCCTCAATCCGAGTCCGAACTGGTGTATAGGCCCTCTCTTGCAGTTGATTACAAGATGGTAAGGCTCCTGAGTACCCTGCATTTCGTATGTCACGTATTCGTATGCGCGGGTACCGTATATCTGGGCAACGACGTTTTCCACATCCGCACCTGTAACGATGTCCCCTGCGGATACCTTTATCTTCTTCATCAGAACGGCTTTCTCCCTCGCGGTCACCCCTCTGATTTCAATGCTGTCAATCATCACAGGGACAGAATTGATGTCCACAGCCTTGCTGTTGTAAAGCTCCATCCGTGACATCCCGACCTGTGATTTCAGCTCCGCAAGCCTGTCCGCATTCGCGACGGCAGCCTCCCATCCCCTTCTGATTATCACGTCTATGCTCGCGTCGTCAAAACTCATCATCGTGTATCCCTTCAGCTCGGGCTTGATGTTCAGATCAAGGAAATCACGGTTTGCCTCATACGATGCACGTCCAAGCATATCAATCCCCTGATTGATTATATCACCGAGATTGTTTATCTCGTCGTATGTCCTTCTCGCTTCCCCGAGCTCCACTCCGATAATTATGTCAGCCCCCAGTTCACGCGCAGTCTCAGAAGGGAAATTGTCCCTTAACCCGCCGTCAACCAGGACCATCCCGTCAATTTTGATAGGAGCGAATATGCCCGGAATGGACATAGTGGAGCGCAATGCCGTCGTCAGTTTTCCTGAAAAGCAATATACCCCGGTCTCAGATACAAGATCTGTAGCCACACACACGAACGGTATCGGCAGTCTGCTGAAAAGCGTAGAATCCTGATAGCCGATGGTAAGGCCGTTTATAAGATTATGTACATTCTGGCCTTTTATATATCCGGAAGGAAGACTTCCCATAAGATTGTTCCTGAGCACGTCATTTGCCCCTTCCTCATCTGCACCGAGCCTGATTTTCCTGATCCTCTTCTCCGATTCTCCGAACTCTATGTCATCTTTTGACACCACTTTTTCCTCCTGGTGGAAAAAAGGAAAGCTGAGCACATATTTCTCCTTGTATTTGGTCTCAGAATAGGACATATTCTCACGCGAGACCCTGTCGCTCAAGGCAAGCGACCAGTCTATCTGCCTTATGATAGAATCCAGCTGGTCCGCGCTGTACCCTACAGAATACAGTCCTCCGACAAGTCCTCCCATACTTGTCCCGAGCACCATATCCACAGGCATACCTATCGTCTCAAGATATTTCAGCACACCTATATGAGCCGCTCCCTTTGCGCCTCCACCGCTCAACACCACAGCGACTGCAGGACGGTGAGCCTTTATACTGTCTATCCTGTGGCGGATTTCATTTATCGCCAGAGAATCGCTTACGGTATATGGTCTTTTGCCGACAGACACCCTGATCTCGTCCCCATAGGAAGATATGCCCATCAGGCCTGCAAGCAGACAGATGACAAACCTTTTCATATCTATTGTTCCTTTTCTTTGTGTTTTCCGGCAAGCATTCCGCAGGCTGCGAATATATCCTCTCCCCTGGAAGCTCTTACCGTAGTTATTATACCGGCCCTTGAAAGACGCTCCTTGAACAGCTCGATGACCCCATCAGGCGATGTCCTGTACGGGAAATCAGGTATCTGATGGAAGCGTATGAGATTGACACGGCACTCAAGTCCTGAAAGCATACGCGCCACCGCATCCGCATGGCGTTTCGTGTCATTGAATCCTGAAAACATAGTATATTCGAAGCTGACCCTTCGCTGACCTGTAAAATCATACTGCCTGATAAGATCAACCACTTTGTCTATAGGGTAGGCTTTCTGGACAGGCATCATCTCAAGACGTTCGTCAGGGAAAGGATTGTGCATACTTACGGCAAGATGGCATCTGCTTTCATCAAGAAACCGTTTCAGTGACGGAAGCACACCGATTGTAGAGACTGTTATACGCTTGGGGCTCCATCCGAATCCCCAGTCGGCAGTCATTATTTCTATTGCTCTGATGACATTGTCATAATTGTCCAGAGGCTCGCCCATTCCCATAAAGACAACATTGGTCAGCCTGTCGCTTTCATCCACGGCAAGCATCTGGGAGATTATGTCAGCCGCGCTCATGTGCCCGTGGAACCCCTGCCTTCCTGTCATACAGAAACGGCAGCCCATACGGCAGCCCGACTGGGAAGACATGCATAAGGTCGCCCTGTCGCCGTCCGGTATCATTACGGCTTCGACAGCCCCTTTTTCAAAATCTTCCTCCCGGACATTCTCAGGTACAGCTCCGGTATGCGCACATTTCACAGGGAACAAATATTTTCTGGTCCCGTCGGAAGATATCTGCACGGTCTCGTAGCCGGTCACTCCTACTTCATATTTCTCTTCCAGCCTTTCTCTTCCGGCCTTGGAGATATCCGTCATCTGACCGATGTCCCTTACCTTTTTGACATACAGCCACCGCGCGAGCTGGGATGCCGCGAATTTCGGCAGACCGGCTTCTGCCGCCACTGCCTTCAGCTCTTCAAGATTCTTTCCTGCCAATCTAATTTTCATCACAAAAGACCAATATCAATTCCGGCACAAAAATAATGAATGTTTCCAATAAAAAATCAAAACAATTTCTCTGCGTGTCGGCTTTTTTCATAACTTTGCGAAGATATGTTCAAATTTAAACACAATAAAATTTTCATTTATGGCTAAAGAAGTTGAAGAAAAAATCGGTGCAGATGTAAATGCCGCCAAACTGAAGGCTTTGCAGGCAACGATAGACAAGATTGAGAAGGATTACGGGAAGGGGACGATCATGAAGTTGGGAGATCAGCCTAAATGGGAGGTTTCAGTCATCCCGAGCGGTTCAATCGCACTTGACCATGCTCTCGGAATCGGAGGCTATCCGCGCGGAAGGGTCATTGAAATCTATGGACCGGAATCCAGCGGTAAGACGACGCTCGCAATACACGCGATCGCCCAGGCACAGAAATCAGGCGGAATAGCCGCAATCATAGATGCCGAGCACGCTTTTGACAGGACATACGCAAAAAATCTCGGAGTCGACCTTGACACTCTGCTCATATCACAGCCTGACAACGGTGAGCAGGCTCTTGAAATAGCGGACAACCTGATCCGCTCAGGAGCAATAGACATCATAGTCATAGACTCCGTGGCGGCACTTACTCCAAAAGCGGAAATCGAGGGCGAGATGGGAGATTCCAAAATGGGACTTCAGGCAAGACTTATGAGCCAGGCTCTCAGAAAGCTCACTGCAAATATCAGCAAGACCAACACCTGCTGCATATTCATCAACCAGCTTCGCGACAAGATAGGCGTAATGTTCGGAAATCCGGAGACCACCACCGGAGGTAACGCGCTCAAATTCTACGCATCAGTACGTGTGGATGTCCGCAGGACGACACAGATCAAAGACGGCGAAGAAGCTCTGGGCAACAGGACAAGGGTCAAGATCGTCAAAAACAAGATGGCTCCTCCTTTCAAGAAGGCAGAATTCGACATAGTGTTCGGAGAAGGAATCTCACGTGTGGGAGAGATCATCGACCTCGGAGTTGAGTTCGACATCATCAAGAAGAGCGGATCATGGTTCAGCTACGGGGACGGGAAGCTTGCACAGGGACGGGAAGCCGTCAAACAGCTTCTTCTTGACAACACTGAGCTTTGCGATGAAATAGAGGCTAAAATCCGTGAAGCCCTCGCTCAGATACAGGACTGACAAAATAACGGCATCAAAGCAAAACGGGATGGACAGAAAATATTTTGTCCATCCCGTTTCGTCATTTGGAGAGACGGCATCTGCGGAGCTTTTCAGCCATTCCGCGCCTAAGAATCCCTGCTTCTTCAAGACCGTCTACAGTCCACTTCTCTTCGGGATTGTTCTCCCTGTAGACCACCACTCCCCTTGCTGAATATGGGCCTATATAAGGATGTATCCTGAGAGAGTCCTCTGGCAATGACCACAGACGGTATGGCCTGCAATGCTCCGGACACACCTCCACAAGATCCTTCAAAGCATCAAACCTGTCTTTGTCGAACCTGTATATGTCCATAAGCTGCTCCTTGTATGAATAACCTCCCAAAGCAGTGCGGTATTCAACAATTTTGGATGCGAAATATCCTCCTATCCCGGGCAGGGCGTCAAAGGCGGCTGAATCAGCGGCATTCAGATCGGTCAGAGGGATATCGATATACGGCTCAAGCCTTCTGTATATCGAATCAGAGACAACGAACGATTTGGCGAAATCGCTTTTGCGACTGAAACGTCCTCCTTTGATACGATAGTTGTCTATTGCTCTTGCCTGGGCTTCGCTGAACCCGAGCCGCTGCAATCCCTCTACGGATATGTCGTTCGGATTGAAACGGAAACTCTCCACCTGCCTTCTCTTCCTGCCCGTACCGGCATCACTGTCTGCTCCACGTGCACTCCGTCCTGTCCCGAAGTTCCTGCCGGCACCTGATTTCTGCATATCGCCACGACTATGCCTCGTATCCGGCACCGTACGGTCTGAATCATTCTGATGCCCCGGACCGTACTCTGATTCAGGACCGGAAGATGATTCCGGCTCCCGGACTGCGAATTCGGCCGCTTCCCTTTCCTCCAGAATCCTTGAAAGTGCCGCCCTGTTCAGAAATACGGCTACCTGATAGCCGACTGTCAGAAACACCAATGCCACAGCTCCGGTAACAAACGAAGCCGACAAACCTGATTTTTTCTTCTCCTCTCCCATTCTCCACCAATATTGAAATCTGACTGAAAATTGACGGTTGAATCCTATTCTTCCGCCTTATAAGATTTTTTAGGGGCCTTGACCGGCTGTGCTCCGGCGACAATGATGACAATCTCGCCTTTCGGCTCATTTTCCCTGTACCATTGCGCCACCTCGCTGACAGTTCCCCGTCTGTGCTCTTCAAATTTTTTGGAAATTTCACGTGCGACCGAACACTCCCTGTCCTGACCGAAAAACTCGGCTAACTGCTCGAGGGTCTTTACAAGACGGTAAGGAGACTCGTAGAAAATCATAGTCCTCGTCTCGGAAGAAAGCTCCTGCAGACGTGTCTGACGCCCTTTCTTTACAGGAAGGAATCCCTCGAAACAAAATCTGTCACAAGGATATCCGGAACTTACAAGCGCCGGGACAAACGCGGTCGCCCCGGGAAGAGTCTGCACCTCAATCCCCTCATTCACACATGTCCTTACAAGAAGAAATCCGGGATCTGAAATTCCGGGAGTACCGGCATCACTTATCAGGGCGACATTCAGTCCGGAAAGTATTCTTTCCTTGATGATTTCCGCTGTCTTATGCTCATTGAACTTGTGATGTGATTCAAGATGCGCGCGAATGTCATAATGCTTCAGCAGCACTGAGCTTGTACGCGTATCCTCAGCCAGTACCAGATCGGCATCCTTGAGAACATTGACTGCCCTGAAAGTCATATCTTCCAGATTCCCTACAGGAGTCGGCACTATATAAAGCCTTCCGGCCTCTTTCTCTACGCTCATCTCAACTTCCTCCTCACAGCCATCATAAACCTGTATACGACATCAGACTGCATATCCCAGCCGTTGAAATTGTCCTGCAGATATTCCACCGCATCGCCAAGGCTGCAAAAGCCGTTGAGCCTGTCAATCGTCATCTGGAACAGGGCCGCATCCTTTCCGAAAAGGGAATTTATAAAAAAGATCCTGTCATTCAACGAAATCGCGCTCCTGATATCCTTTACCTCCGTACCGGGCATATCTTTTCTCCAGGCCTGTCTTTCAGCCATCATATCCAGCACGGCAACCGGTGCTGACACTGACTCGAACATAGGTATATCAAGATCTATGATCTCCTGCACATCCGACGGCTCAGATCCCGATTGAGACACCTCCTCCATATCATTTTCAGAAACGGCATCCGGACCGGCATCTGGGGTTTCCTGTCCGGTATCCGGCAATATGCTCTCCGGAATATCCTCCTCCTGTACAGCTGTCCCGAACAATTCCTGAGGCACTGAATCATCAAAGGCAGGCTCCAGCATAACAATCTGTCCCTCAACACTTTCCCTATATTGTTCATATTTGGCGGCAAGCAATTCGGTCTTCTGTCTTATTTCATCGAGAAGAGCATTGATTTCCGACAAAATTTTATCCGGCGTATTTTCCATAAAAGCAATATTATACATATTCGAGTCTGCACTCATACACACCTGCATCCCGGCATAATCAAAGTGGAACTTTGCTTCTGCTCCCATTTTTTTGTACATTTGCAGTCGTCAACTACAAAAGTAAGGAAATGTTTTTAGAAAATGCAAAAAAAGCAGGTTCAATTGAGGTAATCTGCGGATCTATGTTTTCAGGAAAGACAGAGGAGCTGATCAGAAGATTAAAGAGGGCGACTTTTGCAAACCAGAAGGTAGAAATATACAAGCCGGCGGTAGACATCAGATACTCCGACGACCAGGTGGTATCACACGACTCACACAGCATACCATCCACGCCGATAGACTCACCGGCCAGTATGCTGCTTCTTTCAAGCGATGTGGAAGTGGTCGGAATAGACGAAGCACAGTTCTTCGATGAAACAATCGTGGAGGTAGTCCAGACCCTTGCCAACAGGGGCATACGTGTAATCATTGCCGGTCTTGACACTGATTTCACTGGCAAGCCGTTCGGTCCGATGCCGGCTCTTATGGCGGTAGCGGAAGATGTCCAGAAAGTCCATGCCATCTGTGTCAGATGCGGAAGTCCGGCCCAGCATTCACACAGGCTTTCCAAGAGCGACAAACTTGTCGTGCTCGGAGAAAAGAACATATATGAACCTCTATGCCGTCACTGCTACAATGAAGCTATAGCTTCAGAAAAATAATCATTATTATGAAAAAGGCAATCAGCCATCATCCCCGACGCGGATGGTGGCTGATTATCATATTCTGCCATGCGGAAGTGTCTATGTGCGTATAGATTTCCGTGGTAAGTATGCTTTCGTGTCCCAGCATCTCCTGTACCACACGAAGGTCGGCACCGTTTTCAATGAGATGCGTCGCAAAGGAATGACGGAAAGTGTGGGGTGAAATCTCCTTGTGTATCCCTGCCGCCATAGCCTGCCGTTTCACAAGATTGAAAATAGATATACGGCTGAGCCCCTTTCCGTTCTTATTCAGAAAAAGGATATCCGAACTCTGAGGATCAGCAGGCTCCGGACGGACAGAAAGATAATTTTTTACTGCCTCAAGAGCCATTTCCCCTATCGGAACCAGCCTTTCTTTGTTGCCCTTTCCTACAATACGGACAAATCCGTCTTCAAAGAATATTTCAGAAATCTTAAGCCCGGCCGCTTCAGACACCCTCAGTCCGCAGCCGTAGAGCAATTCAAGAATCGCCCTGTCCCTTATACCGTTCCAGGAATCAAGGGGCACCGACTCCATAATTTCATCCACTTCTTCCACAGACAACACTTCAGGAAGGTAACGTCCGAGCTTCGGGGCATCTATGCCGTCACAAGGATTTTCACCGGTATAGCCCTCCATAATCATCCAGTTGAAAAAGGACCTGAAAGAGCTGAGTATCCTTGCCTGTGAACGCTTTGAGATGTCTGCACGGCTCTGCATATATCCGACAATGTCATCCCGGGTCATTTTGACCAGAACATTGTCAGGTACGGCGTCTTCCGCAGCTGTCCAGCGGGCAAGCGACTCCACATCAGAGCAATACGATGCCACCGTATTCGGTGACATCGCACGCTCTATCTTCAGATAATAGGCATAATCCTTTATGATCCTGCCGTCCATCTACTATATCCTTTCCCGGTCTTTTAAAGAGTAGAATACAATCTGCCGTATTCCATCATCTGTCCGAGATAGTCATCAGTGTAGACGATATCATAGTCAACGACCTTGCCGAATTTCCTGACAGGGACGATGGTAGGATTCACGAAACCTCCATAAGGCTTGAGAGCCAAAGCCGCATAGCGTTCCTTCACCTCCTTATGGAGCACAGGATCAATATTGACGGCATATTTCTCGACCAGAGCCTTTCCTGCCTTATAGTCACCCTCAGACTTTATCCTTTGGACTTCAGCAAGCAACTCACCGAAAAGACCACGGAGAGCATCATAGTCGTTCACGACGAAATATGTCTTTCCGTCACGGACAACTTTCTCTATGACATTGTCTTTCAATCCTCTTTCGTAGCACCATTCTGCGATAAGTTTCCTGTTCTGCATGTGCGCCTCGGTATTTTTCTTGCCGAGTTCGACACGGCTGAACTGAACCATCAGACCGTTACGTATATAGTTGGAATATTCCGGCTTGTAAGCCTCGGCATCAGGCAGAATACCAAGTTCGACAAGTTTAGGGTCAGCCATATAATAAAGCCCGAACAAGTCGGCACGAGCCTCTTCAAGGGTAGAGCTGTATTCACCCAAAGCACCGGCCGGCACACCAGGCAAAAGCTGTCCGGAACCGTGTCCGAGACACTCGTGAAGATCGGTATGCACCTCATTGGTGATTGCCAGATATTTCTTGGCCGCCTTGATTTCCTCATCAGAGAAAGCGAATTCAGACAATGTGCTCTTCGGGGATTCCTGAGCGGCAAGATCGTATGCCCTTGTAAGGTTGGCGATGGTCACTGACTTCGAACCATAATCCTTCCTGATCCAGTCCGCATTCGGAAGGTTGATTCCGATCGGAGGTGCCGGATAGCAGTCCCCGGCAAGAGTAGTGGCATTGATTACCTTTGCGGACACGCCCTTGACCTCTTTCTTCTTGAATCTTTCATCCACAGGAGAATGGTCCTCGAACCACTGTGCATTCGCGCTGATAAGCTCCGTACGCTCCGATGCGGCATGGTCCTTAATGTTCACGAGGCCTTCCCAAGTAGCCTTGCGTCCGAGAGGATCATTGTAGTCCTCAACGAAACCGTTCACAAAATCCACTGTACCTGCTGTCTCCTGCACCCATTCGATATTGTATTCATCCCAAAGCTTGAGGTCACCGGTCCTGTAGTATTCTATGAGGGTGGCGATATATTTTTTCTGGGAGTCGTTCTCCGCCAGCACTGCAGCCTTTTCAAGCTCGGACACGATCTTTTCCAAGGCTGGACCATACAGACCTCCTATCCTGTAGACTTCCTCACGTATGACACCGTCCTGTCCTTTGACCACCTTGCTGTTCAGACCGTATGATACCGGAGTCCTGTCATCCGGATCAGCCATGGCGGAATAGAAATTCTCCACCTCTTCACGTGTCACTCCGTCATAGAAATTGACTGCAGAAGCCGCCACTATATCCGATGCCGGGTCCGTGGATTTCCTGTGAAGCATAAATTCAGGATCATATATGGCATCCAGAAGTTCGTCACGGACATTGCCGTATCCGAGAGATGCCAGCAGTCCGTCAAAATATTCCCTGCCGCACTCCGGGAAAAATTTCTCCTCACCATAATGATGATGTATGCCGTTGCTGAAGAAAAGCCTCTTGGCATATACGATAAAGTCCTGGAAATCCTTGCAGTCCCTGTCACCTTTGTAATTGGCTATGATATCCTCCACGGCCTTCCTTACAGGCAGGTTGACTTCGCAATTCTGCGCCCAGATTATATCACGGCCATATTTTGCCGCCTCTCCGAGATGATAGATATATTCTTTCTGCTGAAGAGAAAGTTCATCCCATCCCGGAATCTGATATCTCATCACTTTCAGATCCGCAAATTCATCAATCAGATACCTGAAATTCCCTTCAGGCTTTTCCGAAGTGCCGCAGCACGATGAGGATGCGGCCACGATACCACCTAAAACCAACATTTTCAATAATTTCATATTATATAAATTTAAAACATTTTCCCTGTATGCCATATCATACCTGATAACCTGCAAAGATAGGAATCAAAATAGTTTTTTGAAATAAATACCCAAAACAGATATATAATCGCAAAAACATATTGTAATAAAAACATAATTAAATCCAAAGCCGAACAATCCGGCAACTTGTCACTGATCCACATTGGGAAAAAATTAATACTTTTGCATAATGATGAATTTTATGAAAACATACCCGGTCAGACAAACCGCTATAACCATCGCTCTTATAGCTGTAGCATTGTCATTTGCAGGTTGCGATATTGCTTTCCACAGGCACGAGATCACTCCGGACACATTCTACAGTGACAGAAAGGTGACCATACTCTATTCAGCCGGCAAAAACAGCATTTCCGGAGCATTGCGGGAAGACATAGAAGAACTGATAAGGTATACTGCCCTTCACACAAATGACGAACGTGCGGACGCATTGCTGATCTACACCCATTCTTATGCAAACAGCAGCCCGCTTCTACTGTACCCGTACCGTGACCTGTTCGGCAGGACGAAAACAGACACACTGGTAACATATCCGAAAGAGACGATATCAGCCTCATCCAAGACGCTGAATGAAGTGCTCAACTATATCAGGGACAACTTCCCGGCCGACGAATACGGTATGATATTCTCTTCACACGCCACCGGATATCTTCCTGCAGGATATTACTCCAACTCAAAAGTATACGAGCAGCAGGGAAATTCTCCAAGATACCGCAAGACGGACATCTGCAGCCATCCTGAATCAGTCCCGTTCAAGGAAAAAGAACATATTCCAGGAACACCTATGACCAGAAGCATCGGACAGGACAGGGACGGAAGAAACGGGTATGAGATGCAGATTGAAGATTTCGCGCAGGCTATTCCAATGAAACTCAAATATATAGTCTTTGACTGCTGTCTGGTCAGCGGAATCGAGACTGCATACCAGCTTCGGGACAAGACGGAATATATCGTAGCATCCCCGGCAGAAGTGCTTGCTGACGGAATGGACTACAAGTCAATGGTCAGATTTCTTCAGAACAGGCCTTATGCAGACCTCAAAGGACTGTGCAGCAATTATTTCGAGCACTACAACAGACTCGAGGGAGCATACCGCTCCGCTACGATCGCATTGACTGACTGCTCCGCGCTCGAAGAGCTGGCTTCCGTATGCAGGAATCTTTTTGAGAAATACAGGAACAACCTTGACAGCATCAGCCCGGATGATGTCCAGCAATATTATTCATACGACTACCACTGGTTCTACGACCTGCTCAGCATAGTGGAGCATCTCGGATGCACCAGCGAGGAAATGGATGAGTTCAAGGCGGCTCTCGACAGATGTGTAATATACAAGGCTGCGACAGAGACTTTTCTTGCATCGCGTCCGGACAACCCTTACCCGGGATTTGTCATCAGCACATACTGCGGACTGAGTATGTATCTTCCGGCTCATCAGGGAGCATACGGAAACAGCTACCTTGAATCGTATTACAGGGAACTTGCGTGGAACAAAGCCACAGCATTGGTAAAATAATTTTTCGGAATCGGATTTTTTGTCTACATTTGCAGCCCCATAAAAGCGGCAGCCGCTTTTGGTGTAATGGGAGAATATTCACGAATATTTAGGCCGTAAGGCCCGAACCGGAGATTCGAAGTACCCCTTTAGGGGTCTGAACGAAGTTCAGGGGGTTGAGGGGATTGTTACTCAAAATATTCGGAGAATATTTTTGAGTAACA
>ERZ778510.756-NODE-756-length-24559-cov-4.245021_pt1 | contig 24559 bp, 23 predicted proteins | sample MGYA00510348_ERZ778510 | MGnify/ENA primary metagenome ERZ778510 (study PRJEB29527, sample SAMN07138969) | mouse gut metagenome | material: feces | host: mouse | place: China:Nanjing | collected 2016-01-25 ... | reverse complement strand
TTTGACGGAGAAGAAGCCCTGGCCATGCTGGACAAAACCTATATCGATCTCATCATCACAGATCTGATGATGCCGCACATGGACGGCTATGATCTGACAAAGGAGCTCCGGGAAAACGGTTATCAGCTTCCGATCCTTGTGGTCACGGCAAAGGACACCTTCCCGGACAAGCTCAAAGGCTTCAAACTGGGGATTGACGACTATATGGTAAAACCCATTGATGTGAATGAACTGCTGCTGCGCGTAGAAGCGCTTCTGCGCCGGGCCAAGATCATCTTCGAGAAAAAGCTGGAGTTTGACCACGTCTGTCTGGATTACATCAATCTGACCGTAACCATCGACGGCAGTTCCCAGGTACTCCCGCAGAAGGAATTTCAGCTGCTGTACAAACTGTTGTCCTTTCCCAATCACACTTTTACCCGTCAGCAGATCATGGATGAATTATGGGGCTATGATTCGGAGACGGATATCCGCACGGTGGATGTTCATATCAACCGGCTTCGGGACCGTTTCCGGGAGATGCCTTATTTTCAGATTCAGACGGTCCGGGGACTTGGCTATAAAGGAATGATCGAAAAATGAAAAAACATTTTTATTCCATCTGGTTCCGGATTGTACTGGCATTTTTCTGGGTCATGGTATTCACCTGCTGCGCGGTAGGTCTGTCGGTCCATCTGATCACCCGGCTGAATCTGTGGCGTTATGTCTCCTTCCCTCTGACCAGCCTGCACTTTATCATCCTTCTGGCGCTGATCAGCATTGTATTCGGCTCTCTGATCAGCATGTTTGCCCTGCACCATGTCCTGAACCCGATCACCGAGCTTTCCAGAGCCATGCAGAAGGTGGCAAAGGGTGATTATACAGTAAGGCTTAATGCGCCGGTTCCGAATCTGAAGGACGAGATGTATGATCTGAGTTCCAATTTTAATCAGATGGTACAGGAACTGAACAGTACGCAGACGCTGCATTCCGACTTTATCTCCAACGTCTCTCATGAGTTCAAGACACCGCTTGCCGCCATCAGCGGCTATGCAACTCTTCTGCAGGATGACACTTTGAGCGATGAGGAACGGAATGAATACATCAATATTATTATCCAGAGCACCAAAGCGCTGTCCCGGATGACCGGCAATATCCTGAGCCTGTCCCGTCTGGAAAACCAGACGATCATCAATGAAAAAGAATTCTTCCGGGCCGATGAGCAGATCCGCCAGTGTATCCTGCGCATGGAACCGCTATGGTCCGCCAAAAACATCAGTATCTGCCCGGAACTGGAGCAGATCACCTGGAACGGAAATCTGGAGCTGACTGCCCATATCTGGAACAATCTGCTGGACAATGCGGTCAAATTCACTCCCTGCGGCGGAGAAATCAGCATCACAGCGTATACAGAAGATCCCTGGTTCATTGTCGTATTCCGCGACTCCGGCCCGGGCATGCCTCCGGAAGTGCAGAAACACATTTTTGACAAATTCTATCAGGGCGATACTTCGCACAAAAACAAGGGCAACGGTCTGGGACTTGCTCTGGTCCACAAGATCGTTACCCTCTATGGCGGCGCCATTCAGCTGGAAAGTGTTCCCGGCATGGGCAGCACCTTTAAGATTCTGCTTCCGCTTTCGTCTTCTTCCTAGATTTTTTCACACGCTTTACTTTGAAGATTCTCGCACAGAAGGGCGGCAGATCCACATACAGAGTATGCGGCCTTTCCCTGTGGGGCTCGTCCTCCACCCGCCAGGTTTCATCCTCCGGTTTCGTATTACCTCCGTATCTCTCCCAGTCCGTATGAAGCAGTTCCTCCAGCTCATAGAGGAAGGGGATTCCCACTTTAAAATCCTTCCAGAACTGGTCGGACAGGTTCATCACCATCAGGATCGTCTCACCGGAAGCCCGTCTTTCATAAGCGTACGTCACAAAGTCCGCCGCATCTACCTCCAGCCACTCAAAGCATTCGGAATTATATTCTCCGTCATGCAGCGCCGGTTCTGTCAGATACAGATGGGACAGTGTTTCATAAAAATGATGGAACGCGTCATGAAGCGGATATTTCAAAAGTTCCCAGTCCTGCTGACGGTTCTCATCCCACTCCCGGAACTGCCCGAACTCATTTCCCATAAAGTTCAGCTTCTTGCCGGGATGGGTGTAGAGATAGGCATAGAATGCTTTCACCTGCGGAAATTTATATTCGTAATCTCCCCACATCTTCTGGATGATCGTCGCCTTTCCATGGACCACTTCATCATGGGAAAAGGGCAGCAGAAACAGATCGCTGTAAAAATACATCATGGAAAAACTCAGTTTATGATAATCATAGGGCCGGTACACCGGGGCAGTCTGAAAGAAACGCAGCGTATCATTCATAAATCCCATATCCCACTTATAGTCAAATCCCAGCCCGTCGTACGCCGTCGGCGCAGTCACTTTCGGAAAATCCGTGGAGTCCTCCGCCATCAGCATGGCGGACGGATGCCTTCTGTGAAGTCCTGCATTCATATTTCTCAGAAATTCCACTGCCTTTTCATTGACTCCCCTTGCCGGATCTCCGTTCCAGTAGATCGCACGGCTGATGGCATCCATGCGAATCCCGTCAAAATGAAACTCTGTCAGCCAGTAATCTGCGGCCGACTGCAGGAAACTCTGAACTTCTCCCCGGCTGTGCATGAAATTCATGGTTCCCCACTCGCTGTACGCCGTATCCGGATGAGGGAATTCATAGAGCGGCGTTCCGTCAAAATGCAGAAGCCCATAATCATCCGTGGCAAAATGCACCGGCACAAAATCCGTAATGACGCCGATCCCGTTCTGATGACAGAGATCCACCAGTCTCTTCAGCTGCCCGGGACTCCCATACCGGGAAGTGGGCGCAAAAAATCCGGTATTCTGATACCCCCAGGAGCAGTCTGCCGGATGTTCCGACAACGGCAGAAATTCGATGTAGTTAAAGCCCATCCGTTTCAGATAGGGAATCAGCAGTTTTGCCAGTTCCTCATAATCATACCACGTATTGTCTTCTTTTTTTCTCCAGGAGCCTGCATGCAGCTCATAGATGTTCATGGGCCGGTTGTAGTTTTTGTCCCGCTGCTTCATCCACGCCTGGTCCTGGAATCGGTAGGTCCGGTCCACGATCCGGGAAGCAAAGCCCGGCCGAAGCTCCATGAGCATCCCGTACGGATCACAGTGCATGACGCTCCGCCCCTGTCTGTCCGTAATGCAGTATTTATAATACATCCCCGCTTTTGCTCCCTGCATCACGCACTCAAAGACGCCGGACTCCTTTCCAGGCTTCAGCTCTTCCAGCACCCAGTCGTTGAAATCACCCTGCAGCTCCACCTTTTTTGCATTTGGCGCATAGATCCGGAAGGTCACGCCGTCCTTCCCCATATGTGCCCCAAAATACTCGTATGCGTCAAACACGCCGCCCGACAGAAATTTCTGAAAATCCATAGGAATCCCCCCTGTTCATCGAATGTTTTCTTCTATTTTATAAGAAACAGGCCGATTGCGCAATACCTTAGGGGTAAAAAATGAATTTTGGTCATTATTGTCCGCTGTTCGCAACCGCATCAAAGGCATCCATCTCGATTTGTCAGGAAAACATAATTCTGCCCGGCCTGTTTTACATTTTCCCGGGAATACGCTTCCTCGCTTCCCGGGCAATGATCCCGATCAGCAGCCCCGTGATCAGGCCTGCCGCCAGAAGCACAGGACCATAATACAGAAGGCTCACGGTCTCAAGGACGCAGACTGCCACCAGAATCTGTCCCACATTGTGCATCACGCCGCCGATGATGCTGACGCCGATTACGCTGAACCGTCCGCTTTTCTTTGCCAGATACATGCAGAGAAAGCTGAGCGCTGCCCCTGCCAGACTGTATAAAATCATGGACAGGCTGCCGAACAGAAAGCCTGCCAGCAGAATCCGCATGCCGTTGACCGCCAGCGCTTCCGCAGGCCCCAGAGCATACAGCACCCACACCATCACCATATTGGCGAGTCCCGGCTTGACCCCCGGAATCCCGATGGGAATCGGAATCAGCAATTCTATGTAGCTGGCGATCAGCGCCAGCGACGTCAGAAGCCCCAGCCCTGCGATCCGTTCGGTTTTGCTCCCCTTCATCTCCTGCACCTCTTTCTGTATCCGCTCTCCTTCAAAGCGCCGGTTCTCTCTGTAAAAAGAGAAGGGACCCGTACGTCTGTACGCCAGTCCCTTCTGTCCATCCACGATCTATTTTCTTCCTGCCTGCCAGCGCATGCCCCATCCGAACGCCCGGTCCAGAGCTTCATGTCCCGGATAGAACTGCACGATCTTCTCCACGCTGAAGGTCTCATCGTTCACGTTTTCCAGCAGTGCCAGACCGCACATCCGGTCAGAGGAATTGAACGTATCCATCTTTACGATCAGGTCTTCCGCACCTGGATATTTCAGCGTAACGGTTGCATCCGCCTGCTTCCAGTTCGCAACACCTTCGTAGATGAAGGTATATACCAGAATCCGCTGAATATTTGCAATCTCATTGCCATTGATCCGCAGGTTCTCTCCCGCTGCCGCCGCTCCGGTCCGGTCGTCTCCGTCCAGCGCGATGAAAGGCGGCCGGTTCAGACAGCCAAACGCATTGCCCAACGCCTGTACGGCGCCCTTGCTTCCGTCTTTCAACTCGAAAAGACACCCAAGATCCAGATCGATCCCGGAGGACAAAAGCCCTGCAAGAAATCCCTTCGGCTTCGCATTCCAGTTCAGATTCACGAGAATCTCCCCCAATCCGGTGGAGCCGCTCTTCTTCAGACTGACCTTCTGTCCCTTTTGTAGATTGATTGCCATTTTTCACTACCTCCTCAGTATCTGTTCATTTTGTTTTTATTCATCACATACCCAAGCCCCGCACCGACAAGACCTCCCAGAATATGGGTCAGATTGGCCACATTATCCTGTACGAAGATCCCCTGATAGACCTGTTCTCCTATATAGATCAATGCCACCAGTATAAACGTCAATGGAATGGATCCTTCCTTGAGGCTTGTAAAGGATGACAACAAAATCAGCGCAAATACGACACCGCTGGCTCCGAGAAGCTGTACCCGGGGGAAAAACACAAAATTCACGATTCCGGTCACCAGCGCCGTCGCCAGTATGACAAAAAGCATATTGGAGGAACCGTATTTTTCTTCCAGAAGCGGGCCCACTACCAGGATCAGCATGATATTTCCCAGAAAATGATCCCAGCCTGCATGGCCGAGCACATGCCCTGCAAACCGGATATAAGCAGCCGGACTCATAAGGGACGAACGATATACACTGAAAAACAGATCCGTCGTCATACCCTTTGTAACCGTGCCGAGCAGCAGCGATACCAGACACAGAATCGTAAAGGTCAGAATGACCGGCGAATTAAACGAAATCTTCACACGGGAATTTCCAGTTCTCACAGACACTACCTCCTTGGTAAATCACTGTTCTGATTATACCAAATTCCGGCAGACTGTGCAACCGGAAAAACCCGTCCGTACTCCCGCACTCAGACATGTTTTTCAATTTTTCTGCGGCAGTAAAAGAACGCCGGTATCAGGAAGAGGTCCGCAAACAGCCAGGCAGCGGGATGCGCAAAGCAGATGCCGGCAAAACCGAATCTTCCGGCAATTACCACCGCCACCAGCACTCTGGCAATCATCTCCATGACGCCGGACAGAATGGCAAATACAGAGAAACCCATTCCCTGAATCGTGAAACGCACGGTATTTACCAGCGTCAGCAGACAGTAAAAACCGGTGCAGTGCAGAAGGAAGCGGTACGCATAGCCAATGATCACCGTCTCTTTTGCGTCCAGAAACAGAAGGACCAGCGCTCTGCCGGAAAACAACGCCAGCAGAAAACAGCATACAGACACTGCAAATCCTGCCAAAGATGCGTCCCGCAGACCTTTTCCGATCCGATCGACCCTGCCTGCACCCATATTCTGCCCCGTGTAGGGCGCCATGGTCTGTCCCAGCGCCTCTACCGGACAGGCGATAAATGCATTGATCTTCTGAGCTGCCGTAATCCCCGCCACCACGGACGTTCCCATACTGTTGATCGCCGTCTGGACCACCAGCGTTCCGATGGCCGTCACCGAATACTGAAGCCCCATGGGCACGCCCATAAAGCAAAGACGCCTGACATATTTTCCGTCCGGCTTCCATTCCTCCCTGGAAGCTTTCAGGATCGGATATTTCTTCTTCATATACAGAAGGCAGATCAGTCCGGACACGCCCTGAGAGAGGACGGTGGCCAGCGCCGGTCCTTCCACTCCCATCCCAAGTCCCAGTATGGTAACCAGGTCCAGCAGGATATTCAGCACGGACGAAACGGCAAGAAACAGAACCGGCGTCCGGCTGTCGCCCAGAGACCGGATGACAGCCGCCAGAAGATTGTACAGGAACGTACAGGGAATCCCCCAGAAAATAATCACAATATAGATATAGGCATATTCAAATATTTCCGCCGGGGTATTCATAAGCCGGAGCACCGGTCTGCATACCGCCACCACCAGAAGCGTCAAAACCACGGAAAACAGGATGCACAGCCAGGCACTGTTGGTCACAAACCGGCGCAGTCTGCCCTCTTCTCTGGCTCCGAACATCTGCGCCACCGGTATGGCAAATCCGTTGCATACGCCGGTGCAGAACCCGATCACCATAAAATTCAGGGAGGTCGTGGAGCCGACTCCCGCCAGCGGATCCACACCCAGATACTGCCCGACGATAACCGTATCCACCATACTGTAAAACTGCTGAAACAGCATGCCCAGAAACATGGGCACAGCAAAACCTGTGATGAGCCTGACCGGAGATCCGGTCGTCATATCCTTTGTCATTTTCATTCAACCTCTTTCAAACAAAATCGAAAGAGATTATATGCCCGCACCCGCCCCGTTGTCAATCTGCCAAAATCACAGAACCATTCCGGCGTTTCTGCAGATTTACAGACAATCCGACGAATCAGATCCTGCGGGTACTGACTCTCAGCCATTCCCGTTCTTCTTCTGTCAGATGGGGCGCCAGCGTCCGGTATACCTTTTCATGATAATCGTTCAAACGCTCCCGCTCTGTCTCCGTCATCTCCTGCGGCAGGATTCCGTCCAGATCGATGGGCACCAGCGTCAGGATCTCAAATTCCATAAACTGTCCGTATGCGTTATTCTCTCCTTTCACGCAGAGCAGTTCATTTTCCGTCCGGATGCCGTATTTTCCTTCCATATAAATTCCCGGCTCATCGGTCGTCACCATCCCTGCCTCCAGTACCGCCGGCCGCTCCTGCCCCTGCAGTTTCCACCGGAAAGCGTTCGGTCCCTCATGAACATTCAGAAGGTAGCCGACGCCGTGCCCGGTCCCGTGTTTATAATCCACGCCCGCCTGCCAGAGCGGTTCCCGGCAGAGAATATCCAGACTGTATCCTGTACAGCCGTACAGAAAACGGGCATACGCCAGATTCAGATTTCCCCGGCATACAGCGGTAAACATCCGTTTCTGCTCCAGACTCAGTTCTCCCATGACAAAGGTGCGGGTTGTGTCGGTCGTCCCCTCCAGGTAATGACCTCCTGCGTCCACCAGAAGAAATCCCTCCGGTTCGATCTTCGCATTACTCTCCTCTGTGGGAGAATAATGTACGACCGCGCCATTTGCCCCATAAGCGCTGATGGTTGCAAAGCTCTGTCCCAGACAGTGCTCCTGCTCCTGTCTGCATGCATCCAGATATGCAGCCGCAGACCGCTCCGTCACCGTCTCTGTACCTGACTGGTTCTTCAGCCAGTACATCAGTCTGGTAAATGCGATCCCCTCCTTCAGATGCGCCGTTTTCAGGTTCTGAATCTCCGTCTCATTCTTGACCGCTTTCATAAGCTCTGTGGGATTTTGCCCGTCGATCACTTCTGCGCCGGCAGAAATCCCCGTCAGAAGCCGATAGTTGACGGTCTTCTTATCCAGCAGCACTTTCTGCCCTTCTGTCAGTCCGGGCAGATCTTCATAAACTGCCTCATAATCCCGGATCTGAATGCCGCATTCCTTCAGATACTGCCGAATCTCCTCTGTCACGATCCGTTCCCGTACATACCAGGTGCACGCCGTCTTTGTCATGCACAAAAAGGACAGCACCACCGGCACACACGGAATATCTCCGCCCCGGATATTCAGAAGCCATGCAATGTCACACAGGGAAGCCAGCACATGAACATCCGCTCCCGCCTTTTCCATCTCTGCCCGGACCCGTGAAAGCCTGCTTTTTGTATCCTCACCGGCATAACACAGATCCAGTACATACAGCCTGGTATCCGGGATTCCCGGCCGATCTGCCCATATCCGGCCTGCCAGATCTTCTGTCACCAGCGTTTCGGCGCCCTTTTCCCCGGCTGCTTCGATCAGTTTCTCTGCCCGAAATGCTCCCATAACCCGCCCGTCAAAGCCAAGCTTTCCGCCTTCTGACAGCTTCTGCTTCACATAGTCCTGCAGCTTCGGCACTCCCGGCTCTCCGCTTCGGAACAGACGGATGCCGGTTCCCTGAAGCTGCTGTTCTGCCTGGAGAAAATATCTTCCGTCTGTCCAGAGTCCTGCTTCTTCCATGGTAACGGCCAGCGTCCCCGCAGATCCGGTAAATCCGGACAGATACTCCCGCACCCGATAATGGGCACACACATATTCCGACTCATGGCAGTCCGATGATGGGATCACATATACGGTTACTTTGTTTTCTTTCATCCGTTCCCGCAGTCTGTCCAGCCGCTCTTTGATCTTCTCCATATCTGCTTCTCTCCTCCTTTTACATCGCCTGTACCGGACAGTGCCGGAGACACCCGCCGGCGTCCGGTACGGTTCTCAAACCGCTACCACTCTGCACGAAGAAACGCTTTGTACCCTCTGTACGCTTCATAGATATCCGCCTTGCTGGATACCTCCCATGGACTGTGCATGTTCAGAAGGGCGACACCGCTGTCAATCACATCCATACCGTAATTGGCTGTAATATAGGCGATAGTCCCGCCGCCGCCCTGGTCCACCTTGCCAAGCTCCGCAGTCTGCCAGCACACGCCCGCATCATCCAGGATCCGCCGGAGCGCCCCGATATACTCTGCACAGGCATCGTTGGAACCGGATTTTCCTCTGGAGCCGGTGTATTTGTTGAATACCATGCCCTTCCCCAGATAAGCCGCATTCTTCTTCTCAAAAGCAGACGCATAATTGGGATCGAAGGCCGCACTCACGTCGGAGGAAAGCATATGCGAACGCTGCAGGCATCTGCGAAGCGCCAGTTCCGAATATCCGCCCGTCCGCTGCATCACCTCCGCCGTGCTGTTTTCAAAATACCGGGACTGCATGCCGGTAGCGCCCATGCTCCCGATCTCCTCTTTGTCTGTCAGCAGGCAGACAGAAGTATACAGCGGATCCTCAGTTTCCAGCTGCGCCAGCAGGGAAGTAAACGCACAGATCCGGTCGTCCTGCCCGTATCCCATAACCATACTGCGGTCCAGTCCAAAATCTCTGGCCGGTCCAGCGGGAACCGCTTCCAGCTCCGCAGAAAGGAAATCTTCTTCCTCCATGCCGAATTCCTCTTCCAGAAGTTTCAGAAGCGCGCTTTTGATCTTCTCTTTTTTCTCTTTGTCCTCTTCTTCCTCCCTGATGGGCCTGCTTCCGACGATGATGTTCAGATTCTCTCCTTCCACCACCACAGCCGCTTTTTTCTGCAGCTGCTCCGCCGACAGATGAATCAGAAGATCCGAGATTCCAAGCACCGGATCCTCCGGGTTCTCCCCGATGGACAGTTCTAGGACCGTACCGTCTTTCTTTGCCACAACGCCGTGCAGAGCCAGCGGAATCGCCGCCCACTGATATTTCTTGATGCCGCCGTAATAGTGAGTCTCCAGAAGCGCCATCTCACCGTCCTCATACAGCGGATTCTGCTTCAGATCCAGTCTGGGAGAATCCATATGCGCCCCCAGAATGTTCATTCCCTCCTCCATGGGCTTTTTTCCTATATGATACAGGATGACCAGTTTTTTCTTATGCATTGCATACACTTTATCCCCTGCCTGCAGAGTCTTCCCTTCCTCCAAAAGCTTTTCCAGAGAACGGTAACCCTTTTTCTCCGCCATCTTCACCACCAGAGCCGCACACTCCCGCTCTGTCTTCGCCTCCGACAGAAAACGCCTGTACTCCTCCGACACCTTTTCCAACTGCTCCAGCTGCTTCTCATCGTACATGCTCCATGCATTTTTTCTTTCCATGCTCAATATGTTCTCCTTTTCATCATTTTCTTTTTTTCTCTCTCCATCATACTCTCCCGGCTTTTTTCTGTCCATACTCTTTTCCCGGCTGCACTGTATTTTGAACCTTATTCTTATTCTTTTTTGACAATTATTCAATGCCGGATGTCCGTCTGGAAAAATCAGCGAAATATCCGGATACTGCATAAAGTGGTACATTAATCATCCATTCCTGCTCCCTGTAATCAGACATGGAGGTTCGGACAGCAGTCTCCAGATGATACTTCCTGCAGAACATCCGAAGGCTCTTGGCCTGCAGATTCTCTTCTGCCTTAACCTCTACCGGTACGACCTGTCCTCCCTTCTGGACTACAAAATCAATCTCGCCGGAAGAGTTGTCAGCGGAATAGTAATACAGTTCTATACCGGAAGCCGTCAGTTCCTGCGCAATAAACTGTTCAGTCAACGCGCCCTTAAATTCCTGAAAAATCTGATTTCCTTCCAGAAGAGTTCTTGCATCCAGACTTCCCATAGCCGACATAAGTCCTACATCCAGCAGATATATTTTGAATGAACTCATTTCCATATAGGAGATCAGCGGCAGACCAGGTTTCCTGATCCGATACGCTTTGTGTATCAGACCGCAGTCCAGAAGCCACTGAATTGCAAGTTCAAATTCTTTTGCCCTTGCGCCTTCCCGTATCATACCATAGATGAATTTTCGATTTTCTTTGGAAAGCTGCATGGGAATCGAATTCCATACCATCTGGATTCTGGGAACCGTCTGCACCGGAGCATGTTTTGAAAAATCGTTGGCATAATACGTTAAAAGTTCTTTCTGAATCCTTCTGACCTCATGAACATCATCTGTATCCAGATAAATCTGAACTGCCTCCGGCATTCCGCCCACATAATAATAGCGCCTTAGCAGCTCCCTGTATTTCCCCGAAAAAGCATTTATGATCTGATAATCCGGCTGTTCCAGCAAATCTGCAAGGCCGGTCTCTCCAACGGCAAGGACAAATTCCTGAAAATTCAACGGATACAGATTCAGAAATTCTACTTTCCCGACCGGAAAAGAGGTTCCTCTGTGAAGCGCCACTCCCAAAAGGGAACCAGCAGCCACAATCGGATATTCAGGTGCATTTTCGCAAAAATATTTCAGAGCGGTCAGGGCCTTGGGAACCTCCTGAACTTCATCAAAAATCAGAAGCGTCTTTTCCGGTTCAATCTGCTGCCCGCTTTCAATCTTCAGCGAAGATAAAATCCTCGGAAGGTCAAAATCTGCCTCAAAGACATTCTTCATCCGTTCATTATTGTCAAAACTGATATAAACCGTCTGTTCAAAATACCTTTTTCCAAATTCCTTCATGAGCCATGTCTTGCCCACCTGTCTTGCACCGCGGATGATCAGCGGCTTTCTTGTCCTCTTGTTTTTCCAATGTATCAACTGCTGCATCAATAATCGTTCCACCGAACCGCCTCCTTCTGTTATCCTGTTCAGAATAGCATTTTTCATGCACACTTTCAATCAGATATAACATTTTTTATGTGCACTTTTCTTAAAATATTACATTTTTCAGTCGGAGTTTTACTGTTTTCCAGGAGTTTTCCAAAAAACAGTGCCTGCAGACCTTCCGGTCCTGCAGACACTGTCTCATTAGTTCCAGTCCTTCATAATCTCAAGAAGCTCCGCCTCATAATCTCCGGTAATCTCTTCCATGCCGCCTCCATGCCGGACATTGGTTTCCACTCCCCACTCTTCATCGTGAAATTCCCAGATATGATAGGAGACTCCCCGATACTCAAAATCAATGCTTTCACAGCCGTCTTCCATGCAGCGCTTAAACGTCCATCCCCGTTCTTCCATCATTGCCAGAACCCGCTCCAGCCTTCCTTTTTCCGCCATGGTTGTTATCCCTCTCTTCTCTGTTTTACAGATTTCTGTACTTTGTCCCGGCACGCCGGTTACAACCGATACTGCACAGCACCGGTGATCTCTCCGTTTAACATCGTTGAATCTTCCGGCTCCTGAATTTCCAGCGCATCATCGTCCTCTTCTTCGCTCTCCATATTCCACATAAGCTGCAGGCCTGCTGCACCAACCAGAGCCATCCACAGAAGCAGAAGCACCGTGACTGTTGTCTTTTTACATTTCTGTATGTTAAGGCAGCACACATATTTTATCACGATCGCCATCAGAATCAGAACCAGAAACCACAGATAAATCGTGATCACAGCCAGCAGCATGGCTGTAACTCCGCAGAACAGGAGTCCCTTCACCAGTTCCATTCCGGCATCCCTGCAGTCATACAGTCCGGTCTTCCTCCGGCACACGGCAACACAGATCAGAAAATACACCAGAAAAATGAGCAGAAATATCAGGCTGTTTACTTCAGAGAACATGGCCTTTCCTCCATATAAAACCGAATGCCCTAAATTATACTGCGCTTTTCTGCATTTCATGACAGTAAATCTGTTGTTCTGTCCATTATACTATATCTGCAAAAGGATGCAACTCCTGCTTGAAAAATCTGTTACGGTTTTACCCCCGGACGCCTCCAAGGGCTGAACGACGGCATCTGAACAGTAAAAATACTTGCATTTTCCGGTACGTGCGATATGATAGAAGAAGGCGAAGATCCGGCAGACAGATAGCTGTGACAGGGTTTCCTGCTTCCGGCGTCCGCTGCTGCCAGCAGCAAATCAGATAAAACACGAGGAAACATATATGAATCATAGGAATTATCAGAAAGAACTGGAGCAGCTCATCGTGCAGCTTCCGCAGAAAGAACGGGTTCCCACGCTTCTGCTTCACTCCTGCTGCGCACCCTGCAGCAGCTATGTACTGGAATACCTGTCCGCATATTTCCGGATTACGGTATTTTACTACAATCCGAATATCTATCCGGAATCCGAATATTATACCCGGGCGAAGGAGCAGAGACGTTTTATTGCCTCACTCCCCGCCAGATATCCGGTGGATTTTGCAGAAGGCGCCTATATTCCGGAAGATTTCTACCGCTGCGCCAGGGGCATGGAGCATCTCCCGGAAGGCGGCAGACGGTGCTTTGCCTGCTATCGTCTCCGCCTTGAGGCAGCCGCAAAAACTGCAAAGGAAAAGGGCTGCAGCTATTTCGCCTCAACCCTGTCCATCAGTCCGCTGAAAAATGCGCAAAAACTCAATGAGATCGGGGAGCAGCTGGCCCGGGAGTATCAGGTCCTGTGGCTTCCCAACGATTTCAAAAAGAAAAACGGCTACAAACGTTCCACGGAACTGTCCCGGGAATACGGCATGTACCGGCAGGATTACTGCGGATGTGTCTATTCTCTGCGGGAACGGCATCCGGAACTCTGATTTTCACATGCGCCGTTCTTTCACGGAAGCGCCGGACCAGGAGTTCCCGTGAAGGAGCAAAGCAGATGCCTATCTGGCCGGAATGATCTCCAGCCAGTAACCGTCCGGATCCTGAATAAAGTAGATTCCCATGGACGGATTCTCAAAGCAGATGCACCCCATCTCCTTATGATGCGCATATGCCGCATCATAGTCGTCCACCCGGAACGCCAGATGGAACTCACAGTCTCCCAGATTATAGGGGCGGTCCATATCCCGAAGCCAGGTCAGCTCCAGTTCAAAATCACTTTCTTCATTTTTCAGATACACGATAATAAAAGAACCATCCGCAGCATCCTTTCTGCGGCACTCCCGAAGCCCCAGCGCTTTTTCATAAAAATCCATGGATTTTTCAAGATTCGCCACATTGTAGTTTTCATGAATCATTTGAAATTTCATGTTCTTTTTCTCCTTCCTTCTGCTCCCTGTCTGCCCTCATATATCTTTTCATGTCTTCCGGCAGCGGCTGCGTAAATTCCATCGGCTCCCCAGTCACCGGATGCATAAAAGACAGTTTCCAGGAATGGAGCAGATGGCGCTCTGCGCTTCCATCCGCAGCACCATACAGAAAATCACCTGGAAGCGGATGTCCAATATAACTCATATGCACACGGATCTGGTGGGTTCGCCCGGTCTCCAGAACACACTGCACAAGCGTCCATCCGTCCCCATGTTCAAGCGGCGCATAATGTGTCACCGCACGCTCCCCCCGAGCCGGATCCACCACCCGTTCAATCGCCGATCCTTCTTTTCGGCCGATGGGAAGGTCGATCACACCCGGGGCTTCCAGCCTGCCCTTTACAATCGCAAGATAGGTCCTGCGAATCTCTCTTCTTCTCATCTGCCCGTACAGCACAGCCGCGCTCAGCATATGTTTTGCCAGAACCAGAAGCCCGGTCGTATCCCGGTCCAGCCGGTTAATACAGCGGTAGACGTAGGCCTCTCCTTTTTCCCGGGCATGATACGACACCGCATTGGCAAGCGTATTGCCGTGATTGTTCATGGACGGATGCACCGGCATATCTTCCGGCTTTCCTGCAACAAGGAGATGCTCATCTTCATACACAACCGTAAAAGGCAGCCGGACCGGTTCCGGATGCAGCAGCGAAACTTCCTCCAGAAGTCGAGTCTGAAGAAAATCGCCTGCTTCCAGACGATCCCTTGTGTAAGCCCATCTTCCGTTGCGCCGAATCCCATCTTCCGTCTTTTTCAGGTGTATGAATATCTGTCTGGAATACCCTTTCTCTTTCAGGTACTGTCCAATGGTCTGTCCGGCCTGCCGCGTTTCCACCTGATACGCAAAACCATGTTCGGAATATTTCACAGGTTCCGGCAGGCACGGCTGTCCCTGCCTCTCCTGCTCTGGCCTTCAGTCCGCCAGTACCTTCTCGATCTCTGCGATATACATCACATGATAATCCTTATTCGGATAATTTTTCTCATCCAGGCTCTCATCAATAAAGCATGCCGGATCATAGGACTGCGCATACAGCTTCCTGCATACCATAACCGTATTCGCTTCCTCAAAATACGGAGTTGCTCCGTCATGCGCCACCTTCAGCCCGGACTTTGCGATCTTATCTTCCTCTCTGCCGGATACGCTTCCAAAATAACGCAGAGTCTCCCGATACTCCTCTCCCAGCACAGACAGGGAAAAGGTCTCTCCCTGATCCACAAATTCCTTTGTATAACGCTGGGGACGCAGGAACACATACGCTACCGGTTTATTCCACATAATACCCACACCGCCCCAGGATGCCGTCATGGTATTGACTTTTCCGTCTTTTTCCGCGGTCACCAGAAGCCATTCCTTTCCGATCATCTGAAATGGATTTTTCTGTAATTCTTCCGGTCTGATCTCTCTCATAATCTTTCTCCTTCCTTTTCTATGAACGCTTTACCGAATCCGGTCCGGGAAGCCTACTTTACGCTGCACCTTCCGAAGGGTCTTCGCCGCCACATATCCCGCCTTTTCTGCATTTTCTCTGATGATCCTGTCAATATACGCTTTGTCTTCGGCAAGCTCTGCATAACGGTCCTGCAGAGGCTTTAACACGCTGACAACCGCCTCTCCCACCGCCATCTTGAAATCGCCGTAGCCTTTCCCGTCAAATTCTCTGACCACTTCTTCCGGTGTCTTCCCGGTGCAGGCGCTGTAAATATCAATCAGATTCCGGATGCCTGGCTGCTCCTCCCGGTACAGAATCTGCGTTTCCGAATCGGTCACCGCCCGTTTGCATTTGCGCATGATGGTATCCGGATCATCCATCAGGTAAATGGACGCATTGGGATTCTCATCGGACTTGGACATCTTCTTTAAGGGATCCTGCAGGCTCATGATCTTGGCACCCACCTTTCCGATATAGGCCTCCGGTATGGTAAACACGTCCCCGTACACTCCGTTGAACCGCTGCGCCACATCTCTGGTCAGTTCCAGATGCTGCATCTGATCGATGCCTACGGGCACCACATCCGCCTGATACAGCAGAATATCCGCCGCCATCAGTACCGGATAAGTGAACAGTCCCGCATTGATATTGTCCGCATGCTTTGCGGATTTATCCTTAAACTGCGTCATGCGGTTCAGTTCACCCATATAGGTAAAGCAGTTCAGGATCCATGCCAGTTCCGCATGACCGGACACATGAGACTGATAATAGAGGCAGTTCTTCTCCGGATCCAGCCCTGCCGCAATATAGATCATCAGAAGGCTGCGGGCGCGCTGCCGCAGCACAGTCGGATCCTGCCGCACGGTGATGGAATGCAGATCCACCACGCTGTAAAAGCACTCATATTCTTCGCAGAGGTTCACCCAGTTCTTCAGCGCCCCCAGATAATTTCCAAGTGTCAGATTACCCGTTGCCTGCATGCCGCTGAACAGCACTTTTTTTCCATTTATCATGTTTTCTGTCTCCTGTCTTGATTTCATCGCCGTCTTCCCGATCCGTTTTGGCAGAACCCTTCTCCTGTACTCAGGGTTCGTCTGCCGCTCACCGTATCAGAAATACAACTGTCTGTTTTTTTATATTATATGTGCAGCAGATTGCACGCAATTCTGAAATAGATGATCAGACTGCATGCATCTACGATGGTGGAAATAAGCGGCGCCGCCATGATCGCCGGATCCAGGTTCAGAAGTTTCGCCGCAATCGGAAGCGTACAGCCGATGCTTTTTGCCATAATCACTGTAATATAGAGACTGAGCACCACGGTCAGGCATACCACAGGCTGGCCCGGATACATGAGCATGAGCCGGACATAGTTCAATGCGCCCAGAATCAGGCCAACCAGAAGCGCTACCCGGACCTCCTTCCAGATGACCCGCAGAACATCCTTCGGCTCCACCTCGCCGATCGCCATGCAGCGAATGATCATGGTACTGGACTGGCTTCCGGCATTGCCCCCGGTTCCGGTCAGCATGGGCACAAAACTGACCAGCAGCGGAAGGGCGGCAAAGGCTTCTTCATAATGGGTCAGAATACTGCCGGTTATCATGGAGCTTAACATCAGCACAGTCAGCCAGACAATGCGGTTCTTCGCCAGTTCCAGGATACTCGTCTTCAGATAAGGTTTGTCGCTGGGAAGCATGGCCGCCATTTTCTCAAAATCTTCGGTCGCCTCTTCTTCCATAACATCCACGATATCATCCACCGTAACAATCCCCACCAGGCGCTCTTCATGATCCACCACCGGAAGGCAGAGCAGGTCGTATTTATTGAAAAGTTCAATCACTTCCTCCTGATCCTCCGTGGTCACCGTCTTGATGATATTGGTGTCCATGATATCCTGAATTTTCGTCTCATACGGATTCATCAGCAGGTCTTTGATGGTCACAACGCCTTCCAGATGCCGTCCGCCGTCCATGACAAAGCAGGTATAGATCGTCTCCTTGTCCACGCCGTGAGCGCGGATATAGGAAAATGCCTGCTCCACATTCATGTACTTCTTCAGCCCGATATATTCGGCTGTCATGATACTCCCGGCACTGTTGTCCGGATACTGCAGAAACTGATTGATGATCTGCCTGGTCTCCGGCGTTGTATTGCGCATGACCCTCTTGACCACCGTTGCCGGAAGTTCCTCCAGCATATCCACCGCATCGTCCACAAACAGGTCTTCCACGATCTTGTGAATCTCCGCATCGGTAATGCTGTTGATGATATGCTCCTGAATGTCCGTCTCCAGACAGGCAAACACATCCGCCGCCAGCTCTTTGGGGAGCATACGGAAGATCAGCACCTTCCGGTTGTCATCCAGCTCCTCCATGAACTCCGCAATATCCGCTTCGTTCATCTCCGCCAGCCGGGTCCGGAGGGATCGGAAACGATGTTCCTCAACAAACTGCAGTAATTCTTCCAGATCATATTGTTCCACTGCGTACCCCTCCTTTTCCCCAAAAGTCAAGAGTCCGGGTCATCTGCTCCGGACTCTCCGTTATCTCTTTTTAATTTTATCTTTCTTCCCTGTCTTTGTCAACAAGCTTTATGAACTTCCCGGCAGACCGGATTTCATCAGCTTCAGGTCTGAGCCTGTCCGATCAGCACTTCTTTTCCACGGAATGCAAAGCCGTATTTCCGGATCCGTCCATCCTCGATTCCCTTTGCCTTAAGAGCCGCCTCATACTGTTTCTTTTCGATCTGCAGCAGGGCATTTTCCACCGTCTCCTCCAGACTGCTTTCTCTTCTCGGACTGTACACCTTAAATTCCAGAATGTAAGCGTCATCCTCCGCACGAAGCGGCTCCAGCATCACATCATACCGCCCGAACCCGCTCTCCCGGTTGGACAGAATCGTATACCTGCCCGCCAGCTCCACCATAAGTCCCAGCACAAAACCATGATAAAACCGCTCCGGCTCTTCCCCGGAAGGCTGCTTTCCGGTATCAAAATAACTGAAAGTCGACATTGCCACCCGGTTCATATATTCATTCATGGCATCCAGGTCCCCCATCAGAAATGCCCTGATGAAACAGCTGTAGGAATCTCCTCCATCATAGAACCAGTCGCGTATCATATTTTCAAACATGATACGCACCTCTTTGTTTGTTAAGGACAGTCGATATATCCCCTGACCGGAAGGCTCGTCAAACCGGTATTCCACCGTCTTCAGATACCCGCTGGCAAGCAGAAGGCTCCAGACTGCATTCTTCTGTGCGGACAGCTGGCTGAATACAATCTGTTCGTCAATCACCGCCTCCAGAACGCCGCCCCGGAGAAGCTCTTCGAATTTCATCTTGATGTCCGGACTTCCCTCCCGGATCAGTTTTCCAGCCAGGCTGTTGCTGCTGGTATTGGCCCAGTATGTGTCAAGCTTTCTTTTGTCCAGATAGTTAATGATCGACCATGGATTGTAGATATCGGATACCTGACCAAAGATAAAACCGTCATACCAGCTTTTCACCAGTTGCTGCTGTTCAGACAGTCCGTATTCTGCAAGCGCCGCAAAAACTTCCTGCTCTGTAAAACCAAATGCGCCCTCATATTTATCCGAAGTAGTCGTTACAACTTCCAGATGATTCAGATCCGAGAAAATGGATTCTTTGCTGACCCTTGTAATACCGGTCATGACAGCCCGTTCCAGATAGGGATTGGTCTTGAAGGTCACATTGAACATCGTCCGGATAAATCCGACGATTTCTTCCCAATAGCCATGCACATAAGCCTCCTGCATGGGTGTATCATATTCATCCAGAAGAATGATCACTTTTTTTCCGTAATACCTGTACAAATATCCCGCCAGCGTCTGCAAAGAGGATGCCGCCGTCACCTCATCCATATACATGGAAACATTCTGGTAAAGTTCCCTTTCCGTCTCGGTCAAAAGATCTCCTTTTAAGAGAAAATCATATTTTCGATACAACTCCCCGATCATACGGCAGATGCTCTGCTTTGCTTTCGGAAAAGACGTCTCCTTTACCCCGGCAAAACTCACGAAGAGAACCGGCCACGTTCCCTGAAGCTCCCGGTATATTTCCTCATCCCAGATCGCCAGCCCTTCAAACAGCTCCGCTCTCCCGGCATATTCCACGGAAAAAAAATTCTCCAGCATGCTCATATTCAGCGTCTTCCCAAACCGTCTTGGACGGGTGATGAGCGTCACCTCGTCTTCCGATTCCCACCATTCCTTAATGAACTTCGTCTTATCTACATAGAAAATATTTCTCATCCTTACTTTTTCAAAATTCTGATGTCTGATACCGACTGTTCTCACTGTCAGAGCACCCCCCTTTCTTTCTTCTATTATATCCGTATCCATACCGGATGTAAAATCATTTTTCCCGCATTTTATCCGTCCGCCGCTCTTGCCATTCCCCATAAACTTTGTTATGATGGTAACAGATTGTCGAAATACAAGGAGGAACTGTTTTATGGAAAAAATCGCAAGCTTCACCATAGACCACGTCAAACTGGTTCCGGGCGTCTACGTATCCCGCAAGGACCCGGTAGGCGGCACGATCGTTACCACGTTTGACATCCGCATCACCAGCCCCAATGACGAACCGGTCATGAACACTGCAGAACTTCATGCCATGGAACATCTGGCGGCGACCTTTCTTCGGAGCCATCCGGTATTCGGACCGAAGATCGTCTACTTCGGACCCATGGGCTGCCGTACCGGCTGCTACCTGCTGCTGAACGGTGACTATGAGCCGAAGGATATTGTCGGCGTACTGACCGAGACCTTCGAGTTCATGCGTGATTTCGAAGGAGAGATCCCCGGTGCAAAACCTGAGGACTGCGGCAACTATCTGGATTCCAGCCTGCCCATGTGCAAGTGGTGGTCCAACCGCTATCTGAATGAAGTGCTTTATAACATCACGGAAGAGCAGATGGTATATCCAAAGCAGTAGGCGCGCCGTTCTCCAAAAAAGAACCGCCTGTAATTCCTTTTTTCGGAAATTGCAGGCGGTTCTTTCAACATGCTCCTGTCAGGCTTTTATCAGTTTTTCCCAGTACCCCTTCCTATGGGCAAACAGTGCTTCCGTCTCCTTTCGTTCCCGCTCCTCTCCTGCCCAGGAAGTCCCTTTCCCCGTCTCTTTCACGCATTTTTCATGCTCCAGGCTCAGAGAATCCCACAATTCATCATGAATGGAACCGCTCTGACGCATCCTTTGAAACACTGCAGAAAGCGCCTTTCCATAAGCATCCGACGCCTGTGCCTTTCGGGTGTCATACTCCTGAGCGGCTATTTTGAAATCTTCTGAAGAAGCTCCTTCCTGCTCTTCTGTATGATAAAAATACAGCAGTGCATTTGCCCTCGACATTCTCTCTGACGACGTCTCATAGTCTTTTAGATATTCTGTATTATATGCATGAAAATCGTCGATCAATGCATAAAACTCTCCTTTGTGCTCCTCATCCACATATTTGTCACAAAAAAGGCGAAGTGCTTCCGAGGCAGATTCCAGTTCCCCTTTTGCTTCGTAAAAAGGCGGAGCAGGAAACTATCCGAGCGTATCTGTATCCATATAACAGCGCCACGAAACGTCAGCTGCTGTAGATTCTCTGCTTCCAATACTGATATATCTGTTCACGCCGTTCATCACCGCTGTGATATCCGCCAGCAGTTCCTCAAACTGTTCAGCCTCTTCTTCCGACATCCCATCAAAGAACCCGGATTCTTTAAGCTTCTGGCTGAACACAAGATTCTGACTCTGGGCATAAAGTTTAAAAGGCTCATCTTTGTATTTTTCTTTTGCAGTTTCCCACAGTCGTTCTGTCTCTTTTTTATCAATATAACCATATGCTGTACCGTCTTTTTTGTATATCATCTCAAATTCCGTGGATGACGCTTTCAAAGCAGAAGAACGGTATGTATCAATATCCGGTTTCAAAAAAAGTTCCTGGTATTCCTTCCCTTTCTGACCAGGTATTTTGACGCTCCTTTGAAATGCATTTCCCTGAACGGTATTCATACCGCCAAGGTTCACAACACTGTTATTGATCTGCATGGAAATACCTCCGTATTTATTTTATAAATCAATTTCAAAAATCAGTCAGAATCACAACTCCTTCAGAGATTCCACCGTTTCTGCCCCTGTTTGATAAAAGAAATTTAAAGGACCATAGGCTTCCCACCAGACTGATAATTAGAATCCATATAAGAAAATCCTGTACCAACGCCTAAATTCAATATAACTGCATGATCAGCCGATACACTTGTTGTCAGATGTCAGCCAGTATGCTTTCTTTAAATTTCCTGCAGGATTTACAGCATTCGCAGAAAGAGTATAAGAAATATCCGGTTCATTATCTAAATTTAAATCTTGTGTATTCTATATATATTTCTCTTCTCCTTAAATATACTGTTTTCATCAGATAATTTCAATAAAAAAGAACACAAAACCATAGAAGTCATAACATAAAATCAAATCAACTTTCGCAGCTCTTCTGCATCCTCTTCGGACAGTTTTCCATTTCCAATAAAAGCGGCCACAAAACGGCTGAACGAATTGTCATAACACACTTCCACCATTTTTCTCGTCCAGTTGTGGATATGTTCTTCCCTTGTACAAAGAGGATAATATGCATTGTAGGATGATGTTCTGCTCCGTTCGGTACCTACCATACCCATTTTCTGAAGACCAATCAAAAAGGTATTTAGTGTCTGAACCTTCCATGTTTTCTTCCACTCATTCGTTGCAACATTCATGATCTCTCTGAATGTCATAGGTTCTTCTGCAGACCAAAGTAATTCCATAATCTGCAGTTCTGTGTTTGTGAGACCATAATTACTATTCATCTAAACATGCTCCTTTCATTTTCCATGCGGACATATTCCATACGATACTGTATTTTTCAATGTTCCCAGCTGAATATTACCACATTTTGCACATTTTTTCCCTTCATATATTTTGATTTTACAGCTTCCATCACTATTTTTTCCGTGCACTTTTATTGTTCCATCTTCCATATAATTATGGGGGCAGCCAGACCGTGCAGACAAGTTCGTCTCATCCAACTCATATATTTCCCCATTTTCATCAAAGAAACAAATCGGATACGGCATACTTTCGATCTCCAGCAAAATATCCTCCCGCTAATTTACCAGATGTTTCTAATATAATTCAATATCTATAATACGCTCTGAAATATATTTTGTCAAGTATCCGTATAAAAAGGGGCAAACGAAATAAAGAATTTCTACCACTTCCGCTAAGTTTTCAAGTTTCAACTCAATTGCAACAGGGCATTGCAGCCCCGTTTATTTTTCGATGCTTTTTGGTTCAAGCAGAAAATCATATATATTCAACGTCAGAATCCCATGTTCGTCATAGTGTGCCGGTACCATATCTTTTGTTATGACTATCTTTTTAAACGAATCATCAATTTTCCTGAAAGGCCTGATCTCCTGTATTTTTTTTTCCTCATCCGGAAGCGCATAAGCGGACTGAATATAATATCTTAGAGAGCCAAGATTACATACAAAATCCACCTCCAGCTGTTTTCGGGTCACTTTTCCATTTTTATCCTTTTCTGCTATCGGCACAATTCCCACATCCACCCGATATCCCCTCATACGAAGCTCATTGTAAATCACATTTTCCATAGAATGTGTCTGCTCAAACTGGCGAAAATTGATCCGCGCATTCCGCAGACCCAAATCTGAAAAATAATACTTTCTGGGAGTTTCAATATATGTTTTCCCTTTAATATCATATCTCTGGGCAGATTCGATCAAAAAAGAATCTTCAAAATAATCAAGATATTTTCGGATCGTGTTAGAAGTAATTCTGGATTTTTTTACGCTTTTGAAGGTATTTTTCAATTTTTCCGGATTAGTCAACGAACCAATCGCAGAAGAAAGAATATTCAGCAGATCTTCCAGTTCTCCCTGGTTTCTGATTCTGTTTCTTTTGTATATATCACTCATATAGATCTCGCTGAACAAATTCTCCAACATAGCGGCTTTCTCATGAAGACCATCACGGAGAACAACAGGCGGAATTCCTCCATAAAGCATATATTCTGACAAACCCTCATATTTATCACCCTGATAAACAGACATAAACTCCGAAAAACTCAATGGATACATATGAATCTCATCGCCACGCCCGGCAAATTCTGTAATAATATCTTTGGACAAAAATTTTGCATTACTTCCGGTTACATAAACATCCATATTATCCTTCCGAAGATAACCATTTAACACAGACTCAAAACAATCCAGCATCTGAACTTCATCCAGAAGCAGATAATACATTCCTTTTTCGGTAACACTGGAACGAATATATTCCATAAATTTTTCAGGATCAACGCCTCTTTTTTCTTTTTCAATTTTGATCAGGCTCTCCCCGATCAGATAAAGATCGTCCGCTGAATCAAATGCAAAACGAATGATATGATTTTCTTCCACACCGCTTCTTATAAGATATTGATAAAAAATCGTATTCAGCAGATAAGACTTCCCACATCTGCGAATTCCCGTTATAACTTTTATCAAACCATTATTTCTTCTCTTTATCAGCTTATCCAGATAAAAATCTCTTCGAATTTCCATATGACCACTCCTGTAAGCAAAAGATTTTTGCAACTTTTCACACTTTTCTATTCTAAAATATCATGCAATCCCCTGTGAAGTCAACTCATTCCCATAATTTACGAAAGATTTCTGCAACTTTTCACATGTTTCCTTCCTGAAAACACAATCACTCATCCCGTAAAAAAGGACCGCCCCATCAGACCACTGTTTCACAGTCTGACAGAACAGCCCTTCCTTCCGGATCTACCGTCTTTCTTTATCCAGTTTTATCTTCTGTTACGCCTATAACCAGCCCTTCACCTTCTCATAGATACTCTTCGCATCCAGACCGTATTTCTCAATCAGTTCCTTTGCAGGACCTGACTCTCCGAACGTATCATTCACGCCGATGCGCAGCATCTTCGTGGGCGCCTGCTCTGCAAGCACTTCCGCAACCGCTCCGCCAAGTCCGCCGA
>ERZ778510.741-NODE-741-length-24831-cov-6.450718_pt1 | contig 24831 bp, 15 predicted proteins | sample MGYA00510348_ERZ778510 | MGnify/ENA primary metagenome ERZ778510 (study PRJEB29527, sample SAMN07138969) | mouse gut metagenome | material: feces | host: mouse | place: China:Nanjing | collected 2016-01-25 ... | reverse complement strand
AATAGCTGTCCCAGAGGATGCCGTAGTTGTCGGTCGACACCACGAAGGGCACCGACACCTTGGTATTATATTGGAAAAGTTCTTCGTTGCGTCCCTTGTAGTTGAATTCGTCGCTCTGATGCTGACCGAGGCCGTAGATGCCCTCCTCGTCGCTCAGAGATTCGAATACCTGGCGCACGGTGTAGCCTTTGGTGTCCTCGACCTCTATGGGCGAGAACTCGCGTCCGCCGTCGGCTTCCGACACTATCAGCCGGCCATCCTTGTCGTAAAATTTGACGTCGCCCGAGGCGAGGCTGACGGTGGCCCGCACTTCGGAGGTGATGACCGAGATAGCCGAGTCGGCCTCCTCGACGGTAAATTGTGTTTTATTCTCCTGCGGCACTACCACAAGGCTGCCGTCGTCGGCAAATTTCTTGTCGGGAGTGGCCGATACGCGGATGATTTTGTCGCCAAGCACTTGCAGACGCACTTTGCGGACACCATTCTCCGTCGCCGGGGTGAGATTGACAGTAATCCCGTTGTCGTTCTTACTGTACTTGCCTTCGGAGCAGCCGGTCATGACCATGGCCAGAGCCGCGCTCAACAGGGAAGCCGAGAAATGTCGAAATTTCATGGAGTTAGTTTTTATGACGCGGATGCCCGGGAGGACAGTCCGCAAATGTTTGTTAGATTCGCTATGTTTTCATTCACAAAGTTACGAAATTAAGCAGATAGCGATGTTGACATATGTTGACACTCACTGATTCAAATGATTTGTCATATGTATCAAATGTTAACTTAAAGTGGTCGGATTGTTGCCTGTTCCTTTGTTTCCTGGTAGGCGGATGGCAACATGCCAAACTCGTCGCGGAAATATTTGCTGAAATTGCGCGGACTGTTGAATCCTACCTGATAAGCCACTTCCGAGACATTGAGCTGACTCTCGCGCAGCAGTTGGGCGGCGCGTTTGAGGCGTATGAGGCGTATGAACTCGATGGGAGTCTTGCCCGTTGTGGTCTTGAGTTTTTTGTAGAGATGCACGCGGCTCATGCCGAGATGGCTGCTCAGCTCCTCGACCGATAGTTCGGACCGCTTCATGTTGGACACAACATATTTCACGGCTTTCTCGACCATCTTCTCGTCGAGCGGGGTGATGGGTATGCTTTCGGGCTCGGGGTCGATGAGGCGGCTGCCGCGTGTGCCGGATGTGAGGGCCACGAGGCGTTTCATGCGCAGGATGAGCAGCTCGATATTGAAGGGTTTGGTGATGTAGTCTTCCACTCCGAGCGTGAGCATCTCGACCTTGGCATCCTCGCCGCTTTTGGCCGAAAGCACGATTACCGGTATGTTGCCAAGCTCCTTGTCGGCCTTGATGCGGCGTGTGAGCTCTACTCCGTCGACTCCGGGCATCATGAGATCGGTGATTATGATTGAGGGTTTTAGCGAGCCGAGCAGTCTGAGAGCCTCGCTGCCGCTGCCCACTGTGACCACATGGAAATCGCGTCCCAGGCCGTCTTTGAGAAACTCGAGCATGTCGGCGTTGTCGTCGACCACAAGTGCTGTCGGTCTTGCCTGAGGTTTGGCTACCGGTTCGGCCGGCCGTGTGCGACGCGGCTCGTCAAGCATCTGGGCTATGGCGGCCGAGGCCTGGGCGGAAGCCGGAGCCGGCTCGGGGAGTGTGACGGGCGGTTTCTCACATTCGACGACCGGGAGAGTGATTTCAAACACCGCACCCGTCGGAGTGTTGTCGGACACCTCGACGTGTCCGCCATGCAGCTCAACATAGTCGTGCACAAGGCTCAGACCGATGCCGTAGCCTGTCGTGGCGGGGTCGGACGCTGCTTCCTTGGACTGATAGAAACGCTCGAATATGTGGCGTTTGTCTTCGTCGCTAACGCCCGGGCCTGTGTCGGATACGGATATTATCACGTTGCCCTCGTCCTTGAGGCGGATGCCGATGGTCACGCTTCCGCCCGAGGGTGTGAATTTGAGAGCATTGCCTATAAGATTGGTCATCACCTTGTAAATCTTCTGCTCGTCATATCGCATGTAGAGCGCGGGGATGTCGGAGGTAAATCGCAGTTTTATCCCTCCCGATATTGATAGTCCGTTAAATGAGCTGCATACATTTTCAAGAAAAGCTACCAGTTCGCCATCGGACGCTTTGAGCGTAAGGCCCGACATCTCGCTTTTGCGGAAATCAAGCAGTTGGTTGACCATCGCGAGCAACTGGTCGGCATTCTTGCGCATGAGTGCGAGCCGCTTCATATGTCGTTCGTCACCCCCTTCCTTAATCATGGTGTCGAGCGGCGACATGATGAGGGTCAGAGGAGTGCGCAGGTCGTGGCTTATATTGGTGATAAATCGGAGTTTCATCTGATTGACTTCCTCTTCTTTCTTGAGGGCGTCGGCTCTACGCTTTTCGTTGAAACGCCGGCGTTCTCTCTGTCTGATAATCACATAGACGCCATAGATAGCTCCGAGCACCATAACCATATAGGCCAGACGGGCCCATACGGTCCAGTAGAACGGCTCGTGTACCACTATTTCGAGAGCGGCGGTGTCTTCGCTCTCAAATCCGTCGTTGTTTCTGGCCTTGACAAGCAGAGTGTAACGTCCGGGCGAGAGATTGGTGTAGGTGACATGGTTGACACCCGGTTCGGTGGACTGCCAGTCGTCGTTGAATCCGTCGAGCTTGTAGCTGTAGACCGTTTTTTCGGGGAGTACATAATTGTCGGTGGCAAAATTGACGGTAATGTCTCTGAAGTCGTGGCTGAGATCTATCTTGCGCGAACGGTTGATGGCACGGTCGGTCACCACGCGTCCGCGAGATTTCTGTCCGGGTGTGACTTGGCTGCCGTCGACACGCAGTGAGGTGAACATTACCCTTGGAGCCCGGTTGTTGAGCCTGATTTTGGCAGGGTCGAAATAGTTGATGCCGTAGAGACCGCCCACGAGCATCTCGCCCGAAGGCAGGAGGGCAAGAGACCGCTGGTTGAAGTCGCTGTCCTGCAGGCCGTCGCGGGAGTCGTAACTGCGGTCGGTAGTGGTGATAAGGCCGGAGTCGGAGTCGTATTTCACCTGAATGTGTATCAGCCGTCCGCCTTCGGCCGCCCATATGCCTCCCTCTTTGTCCTCCTGAAGTCCGATAACGTATGACGCACCTTTGCGACCTTTGACCTCAATGTCGTGGATGCGTCTGAAGTGCGGGTCGTAGACCTTTATGCCTCTGTGAGAAGCTACCCACACGAGTCCGCGTGAGTCGACCGTGATGTCAATCATGGTGCCCGGGTCAAAGCCTTCGAGTATCTCGGCACGGGCGGCACCGTTGCGTATCATGCCGACACCATAGGCCGTGGCCACATAGAGGGTGCTGTCGGGAGCTGTGGCGAGGGCGAGGATGCAGTCGGAGGGGAGGCCGTTGAGGGTATTGTATTCAGCCACAAGGCCGCGTGAGGGATTGTAGCGAAACAGGCCCGACTCGAGCGATCCTATCCATATGTCGCCGTCGGGACCGTTGGCCAAGGCCCATGTGTAGACCGAGTCGACGGGCGTGTGTGTGACTATGCGCTCGGTGTCACGTCCGCGCATCCTCTGAAGACCACGTGAGAAAGTGCCGACATAGAGTGTGCCGTCACGGGCCGGGAGCATCGAGGTGACGGCCGCGCTGCTGCCGACACTCTGAAAGTATGTCACTGAAGCGTCGGAGGGGTCAAACACTCCTACGCTGCGGCTGTCGCTGCCCACCCACACCTTGCCGTCGCTGCGGGGCACGAGACAGTTGACATCGCTGCCCTTGGCAAGCGAGAATTTATGCATTGTGTCGTTGTGGTAAAACACTCCCCGCTTGTATGTGCCGAGCCATAGTGTGCCGCTGCCGTCGTCACACACGGTTGTGACCGAACTGCTCTCGCTGAGATTAGCACTGTCGAGCATCTCGTGAAAGTCGATTCTGTCGGAGTGTTTGCTGACGAGCTCGAGTCCATGATGGTCACGTCCGAGCCATACGCGTCCGTCATTGTCCTGTGCCACCGATTTGACAATCATGCCCCTGCCCTCCTGCGGGAGACGGTGGTTGAGCCAGCGGCGGCGGGGGAGGTCGAGCACCCACAGCCGCTCGGTGTTGTAGACCCACAGCAGCCCGTCGCGGTCATACATCATGGTGTATACCATGTCGGGGATGGCCGAGTTTTCGACGCAGATGTCGTTGATACGTTCGGTAACCTCGCAGGCCGAGGGACTGACGAGATAGATGCTGCCGCGGCGGGTCACCACTGCCATGCCGTGAGGGGTGCCGGCAAAGTCGGTCACCTCGTCGCGCTCCAGCTCACGATAGCCGAGAGTGGAGATTTTGCGTGCGCGGTTGCGCTCCGGCTCTACATAATATATGCCTGATGGCGACTCGGCATATATCCACAGAGCCTTGTTTTTGTCGGCTTTGACCATGCGCACATAGCCTTGGCCTCCATAGGCGTGGAATAGCGAGTCGGCATTATGTTCGATGCATTCCGTGAGCGGATTGTAGACATAATACATAGTGTGTGACCTGAGCCAGAGTCTTCCGTCGGCCGCTTCGGTGATGTTGTCAATGTCGTTTTCGCCCTCGGGCATGCCGTCGGGCGAGCGGTGTATGAAATACAGGTCATGGTCATACCCGTCATAACGACACAGGCCTGCCACGGTGGCAAACCACATGAACCCGTCGCTGTCGCGGTGTATGGCGTTGATTTTATTGTTGGTCATGCCCGCCACAGATGAGAGCTGCTCGAGTGGCAATGCGTATGACACACCTGCTGAGAATACAGCAAGTATATAGATTATCAACTTTTTCATGGATTGTGATAAGACAATATGTTTAAGGTAGTTCAGGTTGAGGCAAATCGTGTCGGTTTGTTATCTGCAAAGTAAGCTAAAAACATCGGTTTTTCCAAATGTTAACACACAGAGTATGACATGAATAATTTTAACATTTGTGTATAGTGTTGAGATTTAGTGTTTTGGCTGTGATGTGTATAACAAACGAAACAATAAAATATAACAAATCATACATCTATAAATAACCAAACGCACTACTCATATTAATAAATATATTTTGTCAATACGAAACGTATCTTTACATTTGCCTACGTGAATCAAGTCAAACTTACCTTAATTAAACATTAAGAATCTGACGATAAGCCTCGATATTATATTGGCCTCAAACCTGCTTGCAGACCTTACATGAAAAATCAGAATAATTCAAAATTTTAAAATCTAAACTATCAAATCAATGGGAAACAAAAGCATGGAACGGTGTAAGCCTTTACACCTATTCCGAGTGGCTATGATCGCCCTGTTGCTCCTTGCCGGCATCAGTGTGGCCTCGGCCTCTCCTGTCACCGTATCAGGTACGGTAACCCAAGCCTCCGACGGCGAACCGCTCATAGGCGTAAGCGTGCTTGTGAAGGGTACCTCGCAGGGCACGGCTACCGACATCGACGGCAACTATGTGATAAAAGTGGAGAAGGGTGCGACTCTCGTATTCTCCTACGTGGGATGCCAGACTCGCGAAATCGTCGTTGACTCCGAACATCTCGACGTGGCACTCCTCGACAATGCCGAGGTGCTCGACGAAGTAGTAGTGGTAGGCTACGGTACTCAGAAGAAGAAGCTCGTCACCGGAGCCACCGCCCAGATCAAGGGCGACGACATCGCCAAGATGAACACCACCTCGCCTCTGCAGGCCATGCAGGGCCAGCTCCCCGGTGTGAACATCGCCTCAACTTCCGGTCAGCCGGGTTCAGATATGAAGGTGACCATCCGCGGTCTCGGCACTAACGGCAACGCTTCGCCCCTCTATCTGATTGACGGTATAGGCGGAGATATCTCGACGCTCAATCCCGCCGATATCGAGAGCATCGATGTGCTCAAAGACGCAGCCTCGGCAGCCATCTATGGTGCGCAGGCAGCCAACGGTGTGGTGCTCATCACTACCAAACAGGGAAAGGAAGGTCGTGCCAAGGTGACATTTGACGGATATTTCGGTTGGCAGCAGGTGGCCCGTAAAGCTCAGATGCTCAACGCTCAGGAGTATATGGCAATTATGGATGAGCAGGCTATCAACTCGGGTAATGCCCCCTTTAACTGGGATGCAATGACCACTATATGGCGCACAGATGCCGAAGGCAACCGTATAGGTGGCACTTGGGATACCGATTGGGTCGACCAGATGATTGATGATAACACTACCACACAAAGTTATACCATAGGTGTGACAGGTGGCTCGAAGACTTCGACCTATGCCATGTCGCTCGGTTATCTCAATCAGGAAGGTGTGATTGGTGGCCCCGAGGTATCAAACTATTCACGATATAATTTTCGCATCAATTCAGACCATAAACTGTTTGACGGTATTATAACTATAGGAGAGCAGGCTGCGTTTGTATACAAGAAAAACAATGGTATAAGGGTCGGCAACGCCAACTGGAACTCGTTACGTGGAGCCTTTGGCGTGTCACCTCTCTATCCTGTCTACAACTCCGAAGGCGGATATCAGAGCACAGTAGGAAGCAGTTGGAATGAGGAGGACGGCAATCCATATGGCCAGATGATGCTCGCCAATCAGAATGAGAACCGTGCCGCCACATTCTCTGGCAACGCTTATGCTCAGATAGAGCCGATCAAGGGACTTAAGGTACGCACAGTGTTTGGCACAGTGTACAGCTCGTCACGCAGCCGTTCCTATATGCCTATCTATACGCTCAGTACAATCTCTTCAAATGCCTACACTACTGTAGAGCAAAGCAATTTTGAAGGACTGACGCTCACGTGGACCAACACTGCCACATATGATTTTGATATCAAAGATCATCATTTCAATGTACTTGTCGGTATGGAGTCCACACGTTATGACGGCACAAATATATGGGCAAAGAAAGCAGATCTCAAGGAGGGTTTCGATTCTTGGGATAATGCATGGCTCACGAATGCCAATCCTACCACACTAAATAACATATCGGCTACCGGAGGTCCGGATGAAGATGGTATTTCGCGTACAATCAGCTATTTCGGTCGACTTGGCTGGGACTGGAAGGAGAAATACATGATCAATCTTACAGTTCGTCGTGACGGCTCGTCGCGTTTTGCCAAGGGACATCGTTTCGGCACATTCCCGTCCGTATCGGCCGGATGGAATGTCTCCAACGAAAACTTCATGGAGTCAACACGCTCATGGCTTGACTTTCTCAAAATACGAGCAAGCTGGGGCCGTGTAGGTAATCAGAATATAAAGAATTTCCAGTATCTCGCTCCTATACTCAGCATCGGCGTAGGCCAGTATTTCGGCCAGTATCTCGGACCTAACGGAACATATGCCGAGGACTATGCCGGTGTAGTTGCCGGCAACTGGGGTGCATATCCCTCGCGTCTCTCCAATGAAGACCTCACATGGGAGACTTCCGAACAGATCAATTTTGGCTTTGACTCCCGTCTGCTCGGCAGCCGTCTTGCTGTCAACTTTGACTTTTATGTAAAAAATACCAAGGACTGGCTGGTCGTAGCCCCCATTCTCTCGACAGCCGGTACGGGCGCGCCTTTTATCAATGGAGGTGACGTCAAAAACAAAGGTGTCGAGCTTGGCCTGACATGGAACGACGTTATAGGCCGCGACTTCTCTTATAGCATAGGATTAAACGGCGCATATAATCATAATAAAGTAGGTTCGATACCTACAGAAGACGGTATTATCCATGGCGATCCCGGCCTTCTCTATGATAACTCCGATGAGTTCTATCGTGCTCAGAATGGTCATGCCATCGGTTATTTCTGGGGCCTTCAGACAGCCGGCTTGTTTCAGAATCAGCAGGAAATCGATTCGTGGATAGCGGCAGGTAACGGAGTGCTTCAAGCCAACCCTCAGCCCGGTGATGTGAGATTTGTTGACCAAAATCATGACGGCCAGATCGATATGGCTGACCGCATAGATCTTGGTAACGGTATGCCCAAGTATACTTATGGTTTCAATATCAATCTCTACTACAAGAACTTTGACCTCGGCCTCGTTGCCACCGGTGCGGCAGGCTTCAAGATTGTGCAGAGCTATCGCAACCAGGTGAGCAAGAAATCAAACTACACCACCCGTATTCTCGACCGCTGGACAGGCGAAGGCACATCCAATTACATACCTCGTGTAACTGAGGAAAATATCAACTGGCAATTCTCAGATCTCTATTGCCAGGACGGCGACTATCTGCGTCTGAGCAACCTTACTCTGGGCTACAATTTCGCTCCGCTTATGAATCAGTCATGGTGTTCGCAGGCCCGTCTCTACTTCCAGGTCCAGAATCTCGCCACATTTACAAAATATGACGGTATGGACCCCGAAATCGGTTACGGAACATCTGACTGGGTGTCGGGTGTTGACCTCGGATATTATCCTCGTCCGCGCACATTCCTCATTGGTGTAAACCTCTCGTTCTAATCAAAAAAATACATATAAAAAATGATTAAGTTCAAATCCAACATACTTGCCATCGGACTGGCAGCAGCTTCACTTATGGCCGTGTCATGTTCCGATAGTTTCCTGGATGTAGAGTCAAAGACCAGCTCCAACTCGGGAAACTTCTATAAGACCGAAGGCGATGCCTGGCGCGCGCTCATAGGCTGCTATGACGGCTGGCGCGGGGTATCGAGCGATGACGGCGGTGTCGGTTCATTTTATGTAGCATCGACCATACTTGGAGACGAGTGTTACGGCTCGACAGGCTATGCTGACGATTACAAGGCTAATGTCCTTGACCGTCATACACTTGCAGCCGGTCCCGGCGAGGGTGACATATTCAATACGCAGTGGAAGCTGTATTACGAGGGCATATATCGTTGCAACGAGCTTCTTGCCCATGAAAACACCATTGTCTGGGATGAGACTCTTGGTCATCGTAATCTCTATCTCGCAGAGGCCCGTGCCATCCGTGCTCTGTGCTATTTTGATCTGGCACGTCTTTTCGGCAGTGTGCCCCTCTTGTTAAAACCTGCCGGAACTGAAAATAAACCACAGGCTGATCCGGCCGAGCTATATGCTGCGATTATTGAAGACCTAAAGTTTGCAGCCGAATACATTCCGGAAGATGCCAATCTCGGCACGAATAATTTTGGCCGCATCACACGTTACGCTGCCGCATCCATGCTTGGACGTGTATACCTATATTATAAAGGTTACTATGGCAAAGATCCGGGCTATACAACTGCTGACGGGGCTGTCATCGGCTCTCTCACTCAAGCCGAGGCTCTTGGCTATTGCGAGGATGTCATTGAAAAGGGCAAATATCAGCTTGTCGATGATTACAAGAATCTTTGGCCCGCGGCTTCACTTGTGCCTATCCCCGGTGAAAAGGGATGGGACCAGGAGGCTTCATCATATGCCGGTGATGCCAATTCGGAGGTGATTCTCGCTCAGGTGTTCTCTTATATGTCTAAGGACAACTATTATAACGATAATAACGCCAAGGTCACAAACCGCTGGCTCGTGATGATGGGACTCCGAAAGTTGGACTTCACACCCTATGGCAGAGGCTGGGGTGCATGTTGTGTGACACCGTCATATCTTAGGAATTTTGTCAATAACGACAGGCGTCTCTCCGCATCGGTTATCAATATAAAGTCCGAGGGTATCACTGCTGTAGACGGTTATGCCAATGTAGTAGGAGACTGGCGTGATTATACCGGCTATAGTGTTAAAAAATATACGCCTCTTGTATTTGGCGACGGTTCCTATGCCACCAATGCAGATGGTGACACTGAGTATCAGGAAACACAGGTGCAGCCATGGGTGATCATGCGCTATGCCGATGTCCTGCTTATGGCGGCAGAACTTGGCTCGGCAAACGCTGATAACTATATGCACATGATACGTGAGCGCGCGGGTCTGGCCGACATTTCTGCCTCTAAGGAAAATATCATGGCCGAGCGTGCACGCGAGTTTGCTTTCGAGGGCATACGTTATTGGGACCTTCTGCGCCAGGGTGTCGAAGCGATGACCGACGCAGTGTGCGCGTCGGGTGGCACGGTTATGTCAGGCGGAGTTGAAACTCAGGTTTCATATGATCGGGCACAGATTATTACCACCAAAGGCCTTTGTCCAATTCCGCAGGACCAGATTACAAAGGCTAACGGCGTGCTTGTACAAAATCCCGGATGGTAAGAACTTTTAAAGTAATTATCAGCACAAAACAAGGGATCATCCATTAAAACAAGTTAATGTGTTGTTTTCGGAGCAATAACGCGTATCAGACCACGTTGGTCGAGAACATATAGTACACGCTATACAAGTTAGCAGTCTTCGAAAACACACATCTGACCTGAATATTTTTTCTTAAAACACTCTCCTCTTTCCCAATCAACCGATGAAAAAGCAAATAAATTATCTCTTGATGCTTGTAGTCCTCGCTGTGACGGGTGTATTCACCTCTTGCAGTCCTGATGACTATTCACTGGCATCACCGGCCATAATACCGGCCGAGCTCGTCGAGGGAATATCTTATACAGTTACTCCCGATCCAAACAATCCAAACATTCTTGTATGTAAAAGTGATCTCGGGGCAGGACGTAATGTGGCCTGGCAGACACCTTTTGGTCTCACCAAAGGTGATAATGTCACACTGCAAATCCCGTTTCCAGGAGAATATGAAGTGAAATTCGGTGTCGATACCGGCAATGGATTTGTATGGGGTGCACCATTCAAATTTACTGTCTCCGACATCTGTACCGATTTCATAAGTGGCGAAACATGGGAAATGCTCGCAGGAGGTGTGGGCAAATCCAAAACATGGGTTTATGACAACGGACAGGTGGGTTGCAAAGAAGGTGCTCTTTCTTATGGAGACCCTGCCGCCAATCCGTCACTCGGATTTCACAATTTTGTAGACAACTGGACTCCAGGTTACTCCGAAAACCACTGCTCGGACGCTGCGATGTATGATTCTTACATGGTATTCGACCTCGACAATGGAGCCAATTATTCGTGGTATAACTCTTCGACAGGAGAGACACAGACCGGTACATACTCATTTAATGAGCAGTCCTATACTGTAGAGTTTGTAGGAGCGGAGCTCATGCACCCTTCCACATGGGACCAGCGTCTTCTTGACTGGCGCAAGGGATTTCAGATTGTTGAGTTGAGCGAAAATCAGCTCCGCATAGCCTATATCCGCATAGCCGGCACATGGGGAGGAGAATGGGTGGAATGTTTCAACTATGTGTCGAAAGATTATCTTGACAACTATGTCGTGCCCGAGCCATCAGGCATACAGATTGATCCCGCATTGCTTGCCGCGCTTTCTACCGAGATGAAATATGCCGCCTGGAAGATTGATGAAGAAGTACCTTATGACTGGTTTACCATCGACGGCAATCGCAAGAATCCGTCATGGCAGACTGCCTCCGGTTATCCTGCGGCTTATAAGCCTACCCCCGATTCTTATTCCGACTTCAATATCATATTCTGCTCGCCGGCGGTAAATGATTATAAGACATCGTCTCTGAGCGGTACATATACCCTCTCTGACAACGGACTCTTTACACTGAGCAACGGCATAGACAATCTCAGCCTCGGTGCAGGTGTGGAACTCAAGACCGGTGACGGTAATACTCTTCAGGTGCTTGCTGTAGATGTGGATGATGTGGGTCGTGTGACTGACTTATGGCTTGGAGCTATGGAGAAAGATATGGCAGGCAAGGATATAGAATATCTTGGCTATCACTTCGTCGCTTCTTATGGAGGCGGCAGCTCACTGCCCTCGTTCGCGCTCTCGATCAATTACAACAATACCAACTCTTGGTCGGCTATCACAGGTCCTACAGTCTACACTTCCGGTGACGGAGTGTATGAACTCTCGCTGACCGGCTCCAATCAGTTGATGGATCCGTGCGTCTGGATTGACTGTGCCAAGATACTTGGTAAATATCCCAATTGTGCCATCACAATCATGAAGATTGTCGTGGATGGCAAGGAAATACCATTTGTCGACGGAGACATCTCCAAAGACGTAGGTGATGTCGAGACAACAGCTCGCCGCTATGTATGCAATCCATGGGGACTGGCTGCATGTTTCAACGGTGACAAGACTCTGTTCCTGTTTGATTCAGAGATAAAGATTACTGTTGATGTAAAATATGACACAGGCACACCATTTCATTAATTAACGGACTTCCTTCAACACAGTGAATACAACCAATATGAAAAATATATTTCTAAACGGCATCCTTTCGCTGGCTATCGGATTGGGGTTCGTGGCCTGCAACGATGACGACACTTATATCTCCACTGCGCCGATTATCACCGAGGTGACAACGGACGGAGCCACGGTCACTTCTACCACCGCGACCATAACCGGTACAGTCAAGGAGCTCTCATCCATGCTCCCCTCACGCTATGAGGTGGGTGTGAAGTATGCCACATCCGAAGCTGCCCTTCCCGCAGGGGGCACCAAAGTGACAGGCTCTCTCGGTGAGGACGGCTCAACAGTCACTGCCAAGATTTCAGGCTTGCAGCCCGAGCGGCAGTATTTCTACTGCATTTATGTCACACTCCAGGGTAAAGTGTCACAGTATGGCGAGGTGAAGCCTCTTCTTACCACCGACCGCACTATTGCCACAATGCCTGCCGCCTCGGTGACACGTACCACCTCACAGCTCGGAGGTTCGTTCAATAACCTCGACCATCTCCTTGCCGCCGGAGCTGAGCATGGTATATATATATCCTCGAGTCCGGATCTCGCCGATGCGCATCGCATTATTGTCAATGGCAGCGAAAACAGCTATTCTACCACGGTCTCAGGCCTGATACCAAACGCCACATATCACTATGCGTCGTTTATCGATATGAACGGTAACGACGAGCTCGGTGACGTTCAGTCATTCACCACTCTCATCGGTTCGGGTGATGTAGAATGTGACGATTACGTAGATATGGGCACAAGATATGAATGGGCTCGTTTCAATCTTGGAGCTGAGTCGGAGACTCAGCCCGGAGGTCTTTATGGATATGGTGACCTTACAGGCTTGCTCACTTCGACTTCAGTTTCCATCTATGCGTCCGAGGACATCTCAGGTACGTTGCTTGACCCGGCTGTGAAGGCCAATGCAGGATTTACTCCTTCGGCAGCCGACTGGGCCGAATTGGTCAAGGCTTGTACAATCTCTGAGGAGGTGCGCGACGGAGTGAAGGGCATGCTGTTCACATCCGACATTAACGGCAACACACTATTCTTTCCTTATGCCGGTGCTCGTACAGCCTCCGGTGTAATAGATAGCGGCGATGCCGGATATTATTGGACCGGTAATATCGTCGAGAAGTCAAAGCCTGAATACTCTGCCTCCATGCGTCTTGCACTCTCTTCGGCCGATAATACAATATCGCATCGCACCAACGGATTATCTATCCGTCCTGTGCGTCGTCGTCTTGTCAAAGGCATGCTCGCTTGCAATAACGACAAGATTAATTTCGGACATCTTGAGGATAATACTGACAAGTTCCGTATTGAAATCTACAACGAGTATGGTTCGACAAAGAATGATCCTCCGGTCAACACCAACATGATTGACTTCTCTCAACGTATTGCTGTGACTTTCTCGTTGGATGGCGTCGAGCTCAAGTCGGGCGCACCATCTGTATATCGTGCCACCCTCGGTTATGCTTCTGACGGTTGGGCGACCAATATCTGGACCAATGAAGCAGGCAATGAGAAGTGTAATGCTCTCGTATCGGGTAACGGCACCTATACCGTTTATGGGACAGTGTCGTCACAGGCCAACGGTGCCATGGTGTTTGCCATTGATATCGAGGGTCTTGCGACTAACGTGAAAGATGTGACTGCTGTCAAGGCTCGTATATTGAGCATCCTTCAGGATGCGGAGCTTCCGGTCAACAATTTCGACTATGATGGTGACAAGGTTACATTCGGCCCGAGTGACAACAAGAATGTCAATGCCCGAGTGGCTGTCTTCAGTCAGTATGGAGATTATCCCGAGGAAGTGGCCAAGTTTAAGGATGTACCCGTTGTCAAAGGCTCAACAATAGGTGTGGAGTTTACTATTACCGGTATTGACGGCAATTTCAAGGCCGGAGCCGCCGGTTCGTATTCGGCCGGTATCGGATATTCGGCTGTCGGCTGGTGGCCTTCAGCCTGGGGGCCGTTCGGACACGTTGGCGATGCCACAGTCACAGGTGACGGCACCTATACTGTAATCCATAGCGTAGAAGATAACGGCACCGGTCTTACTGATCTTGCCGCTGACATCAAAGGCCTGTACAAAGACCTTGTCGATCCATCAAAGGTCAAGGTGACTATCCGATATGCAGGCGTGCTCGGCAATCCTGTCCTCGAGGACTGATGACCCGAGTCTGATGCAGGAGCGGTGTTGCGACATCGTCATGCCGCTCCTGCCATAACAACATATAATTCATATTTCATAATCCAAATTTTACAATCGTGATCAGATTATCATATATAGCCCTGTCTCTCGCGCTTGCCCTGGGATTCACATCGTGTAGCGATGATGATTACAACGAGTGCGGAATAGGCAATGACTTCAAGGTGTCGCGCTCGGAAATCGCACTTGCGGCATCGGCACCTCAGACTGTGACAGTACGTGCCGCTTCAGCACCCGCCGTTGTCAGTGATTCGGAGTGGCTCCACGCTACAACTCCGGCTCATAACGGAGCCGGCATATACACATTTGACCTTGCTGCTGACGAGCACACAGGCTACGACACGCGCACAGGCATTGTGACTGTGACTGCTTCTAACGGCTCATCGCAAATCTCAGTCACCCAGTATGGCCATGAGACAGTCGAGATACTCTCCACCACTCCAGGCACTACACTTGAGCCTACCGGCGGCACACTTTCCATTCACTATGCCGCTACAGGCGATGTTGACATCACTGTGCCTCATTGGCTTGATGCCGTGACTTCCAAGTCGCTGACGGAGTCAACGTTGTCATACACATATAATGCCAATTATTCCGAGACACGCACCGGAGATGTTGTCATCACTCTCAAGAGTGACCCCTCCGTTTCAGCTACCGTTACGTTCACTCAGGATGCCACAGAAGGTGTCATGACATCCGACGCCAAGACCATTGCATCGCGCATGTATGCCGGCATCAACATCGGCAACACCATGGAGTGCCCGGCTTCTAACGGTGTATGGGGCGAGGGCCAGTGGACCACGGCAAAGGTAAATGTCAACTATATAAAAGGACTTAAGGCTATGGGCTTCAATGCCGTGCGTATACCTTGTGCATGGGATAGCTACGTTATAGACGCTGCCAACAACACGATTGACCCTGCATGGCTCGACCGAGTGTCTGAAATAGTGGGTTGGATTGTCAACGAGGACATGTATGCCATTGTCAACATCCACTGGGATGGCGGCTGGCTTGAAAATCATGTTGGCGATGGCTATAGCAGTACGATTGACAGGAAGCAACATGATTATTGGACTCAGATTGCTACCAGACTTAATAAATATGACGAGCATCTGCTTTTTGCCGGAATGAACGAGCCCGGAATGAACGGAGGCATAACTTCATCCACGGTTCAGACAATCATGAAATATCAGCAGACATTTGTTGACGCAGTTCGTGCCACAGGTGGTAATAATGCCGTGCGCTGTCTCATACATCAGGGCCCTGAGACAAACATTGATAAGACTGTCGATGCTTCGTTGCAATACAAGCTCCCGGTTGATAATGTGACCGGCCGTGCTCTTGTGGAGATACACAACTATGATCCCTCCAATTACACTCTTCTTGAGGAGGATAATGCATGGGGGCCAAATATGCCTATAAAACTCTATTGGGGTTCGAAGTTCCATGTTGCAGGTTCCGATCGAAACTGTGACTGGGGTCAGGAAGATTTCATTGACCAGCAGTACAAGAAGATGCAGGATGCATATGTCTCTAAAGGCATACCTGTGATAGTAGGCGAGTATTCAAGTATGATACGCAATCCGGCGGACTTCCCCGAAATGGATGTTGAACGCTATGAACAGTCGCGTGCTTACTGGAATGAGTATCAGACAATGTCGGCCAAAAATCATGGTTGTGTTCCCTTCTATTGGGAGACTGGCGGCGACATTAACCGTACAAATGGCAAAGCTCTGAAACAGTATGCCATCGACGGACTCATGCGCGGAGCCTCGGCCGGCGTATATCCTTTCTGATCATGTTATCATTCTCCATTAATCTCCCCCTCCCTCAGCGGGATGCACCGGCCCACAGGTGCATCCCGCTAATTTTGTGCCGCTATATAAAAAAACAATCGCGACCCGCGGGCCACGATATATCAGTAAAACAAAATTGTGGAATATCCGAAAAAAATGCGGTTGTGTCAAAAAAACTATCTTTCTGCCCTGTTTTTTTGTAAGGCCAAGGTGCTTATTTTGACAGGCCCGCGGTTGTCATAGACGCTCTGTCATCGATTACATGCGAGTGTTGTAACGATAGATAAGAGCTGCCGACTCGCGATAAGCGTCGCGAACACGGCGATAAACATTTGAAATCTTCATAGTGTGTTACGACTTTTTTAATTGTTAATTGTTAGACATTGGTTGAGGATGAGGACGGACTGAAGTCTCAGTCTTTAAACTTTGAGTTGTGTACACTGCAATCGCCTGTCACACGAAATGCATCCGACTCGGCAATGTGGTGAAATATGTTCCTCACATCAGCTCGAAATGATTTAAATACAACTTTCATAAGCAGTAGTTTTTAATAGTTGAATACTTATGTGATTCGAAATTAGAACGCACAAAAGTAGTAAAAAGTTTTGAAATACTGCTCATGAAATATGTTTTATAACATGTTTTTATAGCATATTGTGACTTTTGGAATAATTTTTCTACTGTATTTCCGGAAAAAATTCACTCATTATCACCGTGTCGCGAGTCACAAGCAGGGCCTCTACGCCCGGCACTGCGTCTATCATTACGAGCGCGCTGTCGGCTGTGCGGGCCATGCAGGCCGTGGCATAGGCGTCGGCAATCATGCATGACGGGGCAATCACCGTGGCCGACAACAGGTCGGTCACGGCCGGCCGGCCGGTGCGCGGGCTTATGGTGTGCCAGGTGCGTCCTTCGGCCGTCTCGCGATAGTTACGGTAATTGCCCGAGGTGGCCACTCCGCAGTCCGACACCTCGACAACCGCCATGCGCTCATGCACCACGGCCGTATCGCAGTCAATCGGCGCGTCGACCATAATGCGCCATGCGCGTCCGCGTGACGACACTCCGGCGGCTGCAATCTCGCCACCGATTTCCACCATATAGTTCTCGCATCCGTTGCGGCGGAGCATTTCGCCCACCATGTCGCAGCCATATCCCTTAGTGATGGCCGAGAAGTTAAATTCGGTGGACGGATGCTTTTTCCGTATATATCCGGCCTCGTCGAGCGAACATTCTTCTATCCCGACCAGTTGCAGCAGCGAGTCGATAGCTCCGGCTGTAGGCTCGACGCCCGTGGTGCGGTAGCCGTAACCCCATAGATTGACAAGCGGGGCCACAGTAGGGTCAAACGCTCCGCCGCTGAGACGGTTCACCTGCTGCGAGGCTTCGAATATGCGTCGCAGCAGTGTGTCGGCCGCCACGCTGTCGCCACGGTTGATGCGTGAGATGAGCGACTCCTTGTCAAACGGACTCAGTGACCGCTCGACGCGTTTCATCTCGGCCACAATCGAGTCGTGGAGGTCGCGGTCGGCCTCATAGGTGACGTGATAGACAGTGTTCCACATCACGCCCTCGGCTGAGCGGTAGCTGCGGCGTCCGTCACATGACATCAGCCCGCTCATGACGGCCACGCAGCTTATATATATAATAAGGTGTAATAAAAGTCTCGTTTTCATAACAAATTAAAAATGCCCCGCAAAATTACAAAAATCCCGTAAAAGTATCGTATATTTGTAAAAATCATCCCGACTGAAGTGTTATAGCGGATGAATGACAATAATCACATAACGCATTACAATTATTATGGTAGTATACGTATTTCTCGCTGACGGTTTTGAAGAAATCGAAGCCCTTACCCCCATCGACCTTATGCGTCGGGCCGACATACATGTAGTCACCATCGCCACCGGCGACCGCCTTGAGGTCAAGGGTGCGCACGGAGTCACTGTTCATGCCGATGTCATGCTTTGTAGCGGCTGTCTGCCCGATGCCGACATGCTCGTATGTCCCGGCGGCATGCCGGGCGCAAGCAATCTCGCAGCCAGCAAAGTGCTCGCCGCAATGCTCCGTGAGCAGTATGAACAGGGCCGTTATGTGGCCGCCATCTGTGCGGCTCCGGCTGTGACTCTCGCCCCGCTCGGCATCCTCGAAGGCAAGAAGGCCACATGCTATCCCGGTTTTGAGCAGCAGCTTGTCGAGGCCGGAGCCACACACGTGGCCGAGCGTGTGGTTGAGGACGGCAACATCATCACCGCCAACGGTCCCTCTTCAGCCATGCCCTTCGCTCTGGCTCTCGTCGCAGCCCTCCGCGGGTCCGAAGCCGCACAGTCGGTGGCGCAGGGAATACTGCTTTGATAAACGGTATATCCTATTAATCCTCTAAAACCTTTTCCCAGCCGGGTGTGTTATTAATTCACAGTTGAAAATTAACTAACCCCACAATTATGAGCGAATTTAAGGATATGATCAGCAGCGGCAAGCCCACGCTTGTCGACTTCTTTGCCACCTGGTGCGGACCATGCAAGATGCAAGGACCTATACTCGAGCAACTCAAGCAGAAAATCGGCGACGAGGCCAATATCATAAAAATTGATGTGGACCGCGCTCCCGACCTTTCGGCCGAATATCAGATACGCAGCGTGCCGACACTCATCATCTTCAAGAACGGTGAGCCACAGTGGCGTGCATCAGGTCTGCAGCAGCTCGAAGTCCTGGAGGACAAGCTACGCATCCAGATGCAACCCGGAAAATAACGCATAGACCCGTCCCCCACGACAGGGGACGGCGGATGTAAGACGGACAAAAGATTCATCATTCAGCTGATCGGCATAGAATCTTTTGTCCGTCTTTGTCTCATGACGTATTTGTCCGATGGCCATGTGATTGTAATATTATTTTGGATATTACGTGTGGAATTTCTATTTTTGCGTAGTTAATTTTCAATCATCATGGCCGAACAGCTCGAAATTTCTGAAGTATACCGCGCCGCCCAGGTGCTCCGCGATGTAGCCCGTCATCCACGCCTCGTAGGCGAGACCCGACTCAATCCCGAGTCACACATCTATCTCAAACCCGAGAATCTCCAGCACACCGGAGCCTTTAAGCTCCGCGGTGCCTACTACAAAATATCGCAGCTTACTCCCGAGGAACGTGAGAAGGGTGTGATAGCCTGCTCGGCCGGCAATCATGCCCAGGGTGTGGCTCTCGCAGCCACCCGCAACGGCATCAAGTCGCTCATCTGTCTTCCGGCCGGCGCGCCTATCTCCAAGATTGAGGCCACCAAGCGTCTCGGAGCCGAGGTGTGTCTCGTGCCGGGTGTCTATGACGATGCCTATCAGAAGGCCGTGGAGCTCCAGCAGGAGCACGGCTATACTTTCATACATCCTTTTGATGACCCCAAAGTGATAGCCGGACAGGGCACCATCGCCCTTGAGATACTCGAGGAGATGCCCGATGTCGAGGCCGTGATAGTGCCCATCGGCGGTGGCGGTCTTATAGCCGGCATGGCATTCACACTCAAGCAGCTCAAGCCCGATGTGAAGGTCTATGGTGTGCAGGCCGAGGGTGCGCCATCGATGTACAAGTCGGTCAAGGAGGGCAAACGTGAACATCTCAGTTCGGTGGCCACTATCGCCGACGGCATCGCTGTCAAGGAGCCGGGTGTCAACACCTTTGATTTCTGTTCGCGTTATGTCGACGAGATTGTCACTGTGAGCGAGGACGAGATTGCAGCCGCCATACTCGCGCTCATCGAGCAGCAGAAACTCGTAGCCGAGGGTGCCGGAGCCGTGGCCGTCGCAGCAGCCATGTTTGACAAGGTGCCCATCAAGGGCAAGAAGACCGTGTGTGTGGTGTCGGGCGGCAATATCGACGTGACCAGTCTCAACCGTGTCATCACCCGCGGTCTTGTGAAGAGCGGACGCAACTTCACACTCAAACTCGACGTGGGCGACAAGCCGGGACAGCTCTCGGGCATATGCAGCATACTCGGTGAGAACGGTGCCAACATCATCTCGGTGACCCACGAGCGCAACTCTGACGCCACATCAATCAACGGATGTATACTCCGCATCGAGGTGGAGACCCGCAACCATGCCCATATAGCCCAGCTCAAGGAGGCTCTCATGGCTGCCGGACACCATGTAGTAAAATAAAACCCTATAAAAAGTAAATGAAATTTCTCCTTCCTGTCATAGCTTTTGTCATTGCCGTCACCGTAGTGTCGTGCAAGACCACCGAGGCCAATTATCGTCAGGCCTATGAAGTGGCGGCCGAGCAGCGTCGTGAGGCCACGGGGCTCGACTCGACCATTTATGGACGTGTGCGCAAGAGTGCCGTCAACACGTGGCTCGTAGTGAACGGCGATTCGCTGCCTGTGCGCAGGGAATATATCGGTTACACCGAAGGTGGCGGTTCGTCACGTGAGAATGTGAAGCGTTACAACGTCGTGGTCGGTCAGTTTCGCCAGGTGTTCAACGCCAAGCAGATGCGTGAGCGTCTCATCTCGGGCGGATATGACAGTGCCATGATAGTGCATACGCGCGAGCCTCTCTATTATGTGGTGACAGCTACTGCGTCTACTCCCGAAGAGATTCTTCAAGAGTGGCGCAAGGTCAAGGGCGATAAAAATCTTGTGCTCAAGTCGCCTATGCCGTTTATCCTCTCCCCGTCACATTTCAGATAGATCTCGTAGCAGAGAGATATAACAGGACAAAAGTCTCAAAAGAAACAAACTCTAAGGGGGTGTTTCTTTTGAGACTTTTGTCCTTGTATATCTTTCAGTTTATCCGGCTGCGGAGTCTTTGAGCACAACGGGCAGAGCGAGGGTGTTGACCTGGCCTGAGGCTGTGACGGGAAGCTGCTTGAGAAGTACGAAAAATTCGGGTATCATGTAGGCGGGTAGATATTGCGCCAGTCGGTTCTTGACCCACGAGAGGCTAAACGAGCGTGTGGTGGGCACAACGTATCCCACGAGATAGGCCAAGCCCTTCTCATCCTGATAGTGCACTACCGCACAGTCGCTCACTTCGCCGGTGGCAAGCAGGGCACGTTCCACCTCGCCGGTGACCACGCGCTTGCCGAGGATATTGACCTCACTCTCCTTGCGCCGTATGAAACATATGTTGCCGTCGGGCAGTCTTACACCCACGTCGCCCGTGCGGGCTATGCGCGTCCCGTCAGAGAGAGTGGTGAGCGAGGCAAGCTGCTCGGCCCTGTGGTCGCCTGTAAACGAGTCGGCCACTCCTGTGCCGGCGATGCATATCTCACCCTCCTGACCGTCGGCCACGGGACGAAGCTCATTGTCGAGGAGCATAATCTCGGTGCCTTCGAGAGTCTTGCCTATGGGATAGTGGCCCGAGGCAAGCGAATAGCCGTTGTTGCAGCAATAGCTTGTGGTGAGAGCAGTGCCCTCGGCCGGTCCGTAGGTATTGTAGACCGTAATCTGCTCGAGCAGATGATTGATGGAGGCCGGGTTGAGCTGGTCGCCGCCGCTGATGAGCATGCGCAGAGTCATAGGGAGCGAGTCGAAATGGTTGAGCTCCTGGAGCAGATAGGGAAATCCGCTGATGATTGACACGTATTGGTCATCGGCAAATTTTAGCAGAGCCTGAGGATTGTTGCGTGTGGAGGCCGAGGGTATGGCGAGTGTGGCACCGTTGAGCAGTGTGCCGAATATTTCCTCGATAAAAATGTTGACGATACATGCCGAGTATTGTAGCAGCACGTCATCGGGAGTGATATTGAATGTGTCGCCAAATCTGCGAGCCATGTCCACCACCTGGCGGTTGCCTACCATAACGCCGATGGGATAACCCGAAATGCTCGAGCTGTAGATGATATAGGCGGGCCGGTCGGCGCGGCATCGGTCGGGCAGGGGATGGAGCGCGGGGTCGACATTAATTTCCGGCCCTATGATAAAGAGGGTAAATTCGCGCAGCATCGCGCTGTATTTTTCCTGTGTGACTACAAAATCCACACCACACTCGGTGAGAAACCGTGTCATACGTTCGGGCGGGAAGTCGGGCTCGACGGGCACGATGGCCGCGCCGGCCTTGATTACGGCAAGGATGGCGGCTATCATTTCCACGCTGTGGTCCATCACCACGCCTACGCGGGCGGGTATGAAAGAGGGGAAGCGTGAAATGAGCGTGTCGACCATCTGATCGAGTCCTGAATAATTGGCGCATGAACGCTCGTCGATAATCGCAGGATGATCCGGCTGAGCAGTGACGAGCTCTTTGAAGCGTGAGTAAATCGTCGGTTCCATAGTGTTACATCCTTAATAATTTCTTACTTTAATAACACTTCGAGACGGGGACGGTTGACACGTATTTAGTTAAAAATTGGCTAATACATTAATAAAACAGGTGATATGCATTGTAATAAAAATGAAATACTTATGTGATAAAATCGTAATATCAGCCCTTGTCGTGCCGGAGGCTTTATCATTATGTGGACATAAAAACCGACAAGGGCAAATATCTCAGAAGAGACATTTTGCCCTTGTCGGTTTTGGGGGGCTGGATTATGTAATTGCAGCCTAGTTATTCTACATGGAAGTAGTCAAAGTCGGCATAGCCGTCGGAGGGGACTACGTTGGGGCTGGAGCAGAAGATACCCGTCTTGGCTCCTACCCATGTGCCGGCCACTACGGGGCAGTCGGGGCCGAGCGGTGTGAAATTATTGCCGTCGAGGCTGTAGGCATATCGGCATGTGTGGTCGTCGATGAGTTGCACGCGGAGCCACACTGGGGCCTGCTGTGAGACGTCGGCGGGAATGGCCGCAGAGGCGCGTTCTTTGGGTTTTACCGCATATTTGTCATTTTTGCCTGTGACGACTGATATGCGTCGGCCCGAGGTGTCATTGATGACGGCTATATAGGAGTATTCATTACCCATGACTATCAGGCCGGCCCTTTCGCCCGGAGTGGTGAAAGCGGTCTCCACACAGGTGGTCGCAGTGAATGAGGGGGCGGGGAGTTTTTGTAGATAGAGGTTGCCGGCAAAGTATAGGTTGCCGTGCTCCGAGGGGCATGTCTCGGCATAGAGGCGCATGTAGCCGGGGCGGGCGGTGAGGCTGTACCATCGGTCGCGCGGATGAGCCTGCCACTGCCATTGAAGCGATTGGCGCGTCGAGGAGAACTCGTCGGAGGTCTGCGGACCAGAGGGAGTGACGCCGGAGGCCGAGGGAATGTGTGGTTTGGCATGGGTGAGCACCGGGTTACCTATGCCGTCGCCATCGGGGTCGTCACCGATTACTATCCACCCGTCAGTGGTCCAGCGTGCGGGCTGGAGATGGATTACGCGTCCGTAGGCACCTTTGCCCTGAAAGTGTATGAACCACCATTGGTTGCCGTCGGGAGTGTCGATGAGTCCGCCCTGATGAGGGCCGTTAATGGGCGATGAGCCTTGCTCCATGACCCGGCGCGCCTCATAGGGACCATAGATGGAGCGAGAGCGCAACACTGTCTGCCAGCCGGTGGAGACACCTCCGGCCGGAGCGAAGATATAATACCATCCGTCGCGTTTGTGCATCTTCATACCCTCGAGTATCGGATTGGTCTTCTGGTCGTTGTATACGACTGTGCCGTTGTCGAGCAGACGCAGTCCGTCGTCCGACATGCGGTGTATCACCGCCGGGCCTCCGCGGTGGATGCTGTGCACGAGATAGGCGTCGCCGTTGTCGTCCCAGAAGGGGCAAGGGTCTTCCCATTTGGCCACCTCGAGCATCTGGGTGAGCTCCCAGGGGCCGCGAGGGTCGGAGGCGCGGGCTACGAAGAGTCCGTCATAGGGTGTGCAGAAATATATGTAATACATGCCGTCGTGATAGCGCAGGGCGGGAGCCCAGGAGCCTTCGCCGTGCACGGGTCGGTCATATTTGTCAAGGGGGAGACGGTCGTAGACATGTCCGGCTATCTGCCAGTTGACGAGGTCGCGCGAATGGAGTATGGGTATGCCCGGGAAGTGAGTGAAACTCGAGGCCACCATCCAGTAGTCATCTCCGACGCGTATGACATCGGGGTCGGAATAGTCGGCGTGTATGATGGGGTTGCAATATGTGCCGTCACCGAGGTCGGCTGTCCATTGCGCGCTTGCGGGTGCGCAGCAGGCCACGCCTAAGGCGAGGCTTGTCAGAAGTTTTTTCATGGAGGATTTTTGGGTTAATTTGTCCACAAAGTTAGGAAATAATTTGAGAATTGAAAAAATGGGTAACCGGCTTGGTGAGGCCGATTCCCATTTTTCAATCAATCGTCATCATCATCATGGTGATGGTGCTTGTGGTGTTTTTTGGGCTTGTATTTCTTATGTTTTTTATGCTTTTTAGGTTTCGGGCGATGATGATGATGGTCACCGTCGGGAAAATAATATTCATGTTCCACGCCCCAATGGCTGTGGATGGTGCCACACGAGGGGAGCGAGACTGACATCGCGAAGACCGCGCATATCGCCAGCAGGAGAGTTGTAAATTTCCTTCGTCTCATAAATAGCAATGTTGGTGAGGTTATATTCCGTTATAACGCGTTAAAGGCATAAAGTGTTTTTTAGAGGGTGTTTAATAACAAATGTTAAGCCAAAGTGGGTGTATTTTCATTTAAATTGTTCATAATCATCGGTCACATAGCTACAGCTATGCTCCCTCTTTCCATGAC
>ERZ778510.729-NODE-729-length-25106-cov-5.450800_pt1 | contig 25106 bp, 38 predicted proteins | sample MGYA00510348_ERZ778510 | MGnify/ENA primary metagenome ERZ778510 (study PRJEB29527, sample SAMN07138969) | mouse gut metagenome | material: feces | host: mouse | place: China:Nanjing | collected 2016-01-25 ... | reverse complement strand
GCACACAACATCAGCGAAACAATGCTGCACAGACAAACAATACCATATAATTTCCTTTTCACGGCTATTCTCCTCCAAAAGATATCTTTTATATCATACTATATTTGACGGTACAGATCAAGGCGCGGAAAACAGCTGGAATTTTCCGAAAAGGGAGCATATTTATTGAACATAATACCCTCTTTACGAATCGCCTTTTATCAGTTAGAATAAGTAACGAAATTCACATCAAAAAGGAGAAATACAGATGGCACAGAATCCAGTGATCACAATCGAGATGGAGGACGGAGGCATCATCCGGGCAGAGCTCTACCCGGATATCGCCCCCAATACGGTCCACAACTTTTTAAGCCTGGTACAAAAGGGGTTCTACAACGGCCTGATCTTCCATCGGGTCATTGAGGACTTCATGATTCAGGGCGGATGTCCGGAAGGAAACGGCACGGGCGGCCCCGGCTACTCCATCAAGGGGGAGTTCACACAGAACAGGTTTAAAAATGAACTGAAGCACACGGAAGGCGTCCTGTCCATGGCAAGAGCCATGAATCCCAACAGCGCAGGAAGCCAGTTTTTCATCATGCACAAAAATTCCCCGCATCTGGACGGCAGCTATGCGGCTTTCGGAAAAGTAACCGGGGGAATGGATGTGGTAAATAAAATCGCAGAAGTCGATGTGGACTACAACGACCGCCCCATCGTGCCGCAGGTCATCAAATCCATAACTGCGGACACCTTCGGCGTCGAATATCCGGAACCGGAAAAAATCTGAACAGAAAAATTCCATGCAGAAAACTCCCACAAACATGGGAGTTTTTTTATGCCGGTTACTCTGCCGTCGGGTAATTGACCGTGTATTCATTTGCAGTCGGATCATCAAACATGAGATCATCCAGCGCATTCATTATCTGAGACCGCATCCATCTGGCGCCCAGTTTCGACTCTGATGCTTCTTTGGAGAGAAGATCCGCCGAGTGGTCGTCGATTCGGATCCTGCAGTGCCCCATGGACTGCAGCTCCTCCATGATCGGGCCGGTCAAAAGCGCCCGGTAATCGGATACCGACAAAGAATGCAGCAAAACAATCCGGTTGATACGGCCGGCGATCTCCCGGCGCATCCCGGCGGCAATGAGATCCTCATAGGATATCTTCGTATTGCTGTAATCGCATCGGATGCGGGAAGCGGAACCAAAACCGAGCCCTCCTCTGTTCTCGCTTTTCTTCTTCAGGAGGTATTCAAATGCGCCCAACAGCACAACCGACACATGCGAGCAGTCCACCTTAAATGCTTTTCTACTGTTGTCCTCATTGCCAAATTCGATGATATCTCCGTCCAGCATCTTCAGCAGATTGTTCTGAACCAGAGAATTGTAGTTGGTGCCTCCTGCCCCCATGGCCGTCTCGCAGCAGATCTTGTCCGCCTCATCAAGTACGATGATCCGGCCGCGGGCTTCGATATCGCCAGCCGGAATTCCTTCGAAAATGTCCCGCAGATGAAAGCTTCCCTTCCAGCCCTCTGCGCTCAGGCGGCTGGCGTCCACGATCCGGACGATTCCCGGAAAATCTTTCGCCAGCTGACGCCAGAGCTCCGACTTTCCGCATCCTGACGGACCGCAGAATACCGCGTTGGAACGGCGTCCCTTCATGTGATGGTACGTGATCATGGCAGCTGCTCTTTTTGCCTCCTCCTGTCCATGGATTCTCCTGCAGAGCGCATTGTAGATCTCCCGTGGTGACAGACTGCGCAAGTCTTCCATATGGTCAGCGTCAGATCTGCTCCCTGCAGGCCGGGCACTGCTGACAGAGGACTCTGTTTTCGAAAGATAATCCGTATGCAAAGAACAGGCTGCCAGCAGTTCCGCAAGCTTTTCGCGGTATTCTCTGCTGATGTTTGTCATCTGCAGCGCATCAAGAAAAATATCCCCCGCCTCCCGCCGGGCTTCTTTGCGCCATATGGCCGAAAACTGTTCGCAGTCTTTCAGCATCACATCGTACTCTTTGTCCGATATCTCGTCATATTCTCCCGCCTTCGCTTCCACGACAAAACTCAGGCTCGGATTTTCCACATACTGCGAAGACGCTCCATTACACACAAGTCCAAGATATCTCCGCCAAAAGTTACGTGCTGTTTCTTTTTTCATCCGGCATCTCCTTATCCTGTTTTCCATTCCGTTTTTGTATCCTGCACTGCATCAACTTTTTTGTGTACTCTATTATGCCATGATTCCGGCAGCATGGCAACGGAACGTTTGCTCCGTTATCGTGTTACCTTTTTAAAGATATCATTGAATATTTCCCGTAATTATGTTACTGTTTTAGTAACAGAAAACAGGCAGGAGGTACCAATGGGATTTCATTATATCAACGACCAGCAGAAAATCCGGATATCCATGAGCAGACGGGCTTCTATCGTGATGTCCGATGACATGCGTGCTTTTTCCGTTACGAAGCAGGCAGGCTTCATCAACACGATCATCCGGAATTTTCATGACAGCGCAAAAGCTTCCCTGTCGCTGTATCTTTTAAAGAAACGGTATGAAGCAGAGCGTCTCTTCGCCGGTTCGCAGCTGGATGAACGGTCGAAAAGGATTGCCATTGAACACATGCTCCGGAATGAAAGAGAAAAAACAGTCCTGGAGCTGCAGGATTATTTAAAAGAAAAACATGTCAGTAAACTGTATCATATCAACAATGCCAATTATGAGTATCTGTGTTACGACTGTAAAGAAGAAGCATTTTACCATGAAAAAGCAGGCGCCTATATCAAGTGCCTGCTGGAAGAATATGCCGCCCTTCCTTTTATAAAGAGGGAACGGATCTTCAAAAAAGAAGTGTATGAAATGGTGGAGTATGCATGCAGGATGAACCGTCTCATGCAGGTCCGGACATACGTATACAAAGAACGGCTGACCTTTTTTGTATATCCGTATAAAATCATCCCGGACCCGCTCTGCACGCAGGAATATCTGGCCTGTTTTACCCGGACGGCAGAGGAAGCCTCCAGCCAGAAGAGAGACGCTTCTTTTTCCATGGCGCGGCTGGAGAAGCCCGTCGTCTTAAAACAGCAGGCTTTTCTGAGCAAAGACGACATCGCAAAGATCGAGGAGGATCTGGAAAAGCTGTCCGTCGCCTATCTCCTGGGCGAACCGGAGGAGATCCGGGTACGGCTTACGGACCGCGGAAAAAAATCCTATCAGACACGACTGTATTCCAGACCGGATAAAGACGAGACCCGGTCCACGGACGAAGTATACGTATTTTACTGTTCAGAACATCAGGCTTATAATTACTTTTTCGCCTTCGGCCCGGAGGCAGAGGTCTTAAGCCCGCCGTCTCTGCGGGACAGAATGATAAAAAATTATCAAAGTGCGCTGCAGCCGTACAGACAGGAGGATCAGCCTTCGTTTTTTTCTTCGTGAATACACCCGGATTCCGGAATGATTTTTCGGATGTCCACGAATACTTTCCGCCCTTATCTCTGCTCCTGATATTCCTTCATGATCTCTGCAAATACCGGCAGCGCGTCTTTGATCGTCTGCTCCGACACACAGTAGGACACCCGCACGTACCCGGTACAGCCGAAGCTGTCGCCCGGAACCACCAGCACGTCATATTTTTTCGCACGTTCTGAAAAAGCTTTCGCATCCGGCTCCGGAGATTTCACAAAGAGATAAAATGCCCCCTGGGGACGGACACATTCGTATCCAAGCTCCGTCAGTCCATGGTAGAACAGATCCCGGTTCTTTTTATATGCGGACACGTCGCATGGCACGTCCACACAGCGGGCAATGGCTTTCTGAAACAGCACCGGGGCGCATACATAACCAAGGGCGCGCCCTGCGCCCGCCACAGCCGCCATGACCTTCTTTCCGTCATCTGCTTCATCCGGAACGATGATATAGCCGATGCGCTCTCCCGGGAGAGAGAGAGACTTGCTGTAGGAGTAGCACACCAGCGTATTTTTGTAATAGTTCGGCACAAAGGGAACTTCCATGCCGTCATAGACGATCTCCCGATAAGGCTCATCCGTAATCAGATAGATCGACGTCCCGTATTCCTTCTGCTTCTTCGCAAGCAGCTCTGACAGCCTCTGAATCGTCTCCTCTGAATAGACCACACCGCTGGGATTGTTGGGGGAATTGAGGATGATTCCCTTCGTCTTCGGACTGAGCAGTTTTTCAAAAGCTTCAAAATCAATCTGGAAATCTGTTGTATCCGCCGGAGTAACTACAAGCTTTGCATCTGCCGTCTCCACCCACACCGCGTACTCCGGAAAAAACGGAGCAAAGGTGATATATTCATCCCCCGGTCTTGTTAAAGCTTTCACAATGATGCTCAGCGATGCTGCAGCCCCAACAGTCATATAAAAGTTGTCCGCCGTATAGCGCATACCGAATTTCCGGTTCACAGAGTCCGCCAGCGTCTTTCTCACCTCTGGGTCGCCTGCCGCCGGAGAATATCCGTGAAGCGCTTCTGCCGGCTCCTCCAGAAGTTCCAGAAGCGCCTCCTTGACTTCTGCCGGCGCCGGGATGCTGGGATTTCCGATGCTGAAATCATACACCTTATCCTCTCCCACGATTTTCCTGCGCTCCAGCCCATAGGCGAACAGCTCCCGAATCACCGAGCTTTTGCTTCCATATTCATACATCTGTTCATTCAGCATGTCTACTGTCCTCCAATTATGATACATTTTATAAAGAAAATCCCCACAGCGGACCGCATCGTCCGTCTGTGAGGATCATTTTCCTCCGGTTTATACCAGCTCCAGCAGTACTTCCATCGCTGCGTCGCCTTTTCTCTGTCCGATCTTCACGATTCTGGTGTAACCGCCATTCCGGTTCACGTATTTCGGTGCGATCTCATCAAAGATCTTTGCAACCATGTCCACTTCCTGCGTTTTCTTCTTCTTGCCCTCTACCGGAGTTTTCACCGGATAGAGTACTTTCAGCATCTGTCTTCTTGCATGAAGTCTGGATGGAAGATCCTTCTTGATCTCCTTCTCTACTTCATCATAAACAGTCACTTTTTTGCCGTTAACGACTTCCTTGACTCTCTTGCCGTCCTTGTCCTTGCGGGCAACCTTCGCAGTAACCTTTACCATCTCGAAGTTATCTTTCTCCTTCACGCCCATAGCGATCAGATGCTCAGCAATTTTGCGTACTTCCTTCGCTTTTGCTTCGGTTGTAATGATCTTTCCGTTAAACAGCAGAGCGGTCACCTGGCCTCTCAATAAAGCTTTTCTCTGAGAAGAGGTTCTGCTCAGTTTTCTATATCCTGCCATTTGATTTCCTCCATTCGTTGCGCCCCATGTCATGCTTCTTCGGTCTTACTGACAGAGGGTCTGGCTTCCAACTTTTCTCATTCATCCTGGCCCGCCTGCGGGCACAGAATCATCGGTCAGCCTGATATGACCCGGTCCTGTGCGCTTTCCAGGGTTCACTGCATGAACCGGAACGTACCGGCCGGCTTTCGGCTGCCTTTTACTCCTCGCTCTGGCTCAGTTCCAGATCAAGTTCTTTCAGCTTTGCAAGGACTTCCTCCAAGGACTTGCGGCCCAGATTACGGACCTTCATCATATCCTCAGGCGTCCGGTTGCACAGCTCCTGTACGGTATTGATACCTGCCCTCTTCAGACAGTTGAAGGAGCGGACAGAAAGTTCCAGCTCATCGATATTCATCTCAAGAACCTTTTCCTTCTCATCGCTCTCTGTCTCCACCATAATCTCTGCAGACTTGGCGTTTTCCGACAGGTCAATAAACAGGCTCAGATGTTCACTTAAGACTTTGGCAGCCAGGCTGACTGCCTCATCCGGGGCAAGCGTCCCGTTCGTGATCACATCCAGTGTCAGTTTATCGTAATCGGTAATCTGACCCACACGGGTGTTCTCTACGGTCAGATTCACACGTTCTACCGGAGTATAGATAGAATCTACTGCGATCACACCGATCGGCAGCTCATCATTCTTGTTCTTGTCAGCACTCACATATCCCCTGCCTTTGGTAATGGTCAGCTCCATGTAAAGCTTGCTGTCCGCACCTCCGTTCAGATGGGCGATCACCACATCCGGATTCAGAATCTCAATATCCGGATCACACTGGATCTCTGCTGCTGTAACGACACCCTCACCTTCGAAATCAATATATGCCGTCTTTGCTTCCTCGGAATCGCTGGTATTCCGAAGTGCAAGGCTCTTGATGTTCATAATGATTTCCGTTACATCTTCTTTTACACCCGGGATGGAGCTGAATTCGTGAAGTACACCGTCAATCTTCACCTGGCTTACTGCTGCGCCCGGCAAAGAAGAAAGCATAATTCTTCTCAGGGAGTTGCCAAGGGTCGTGCCATAGCCTCTTTCCAATGGTTCCACTACGAATTTGCCATATTTTTTATCTTCTGAAATCTCTGCAATTTCAATCTTGGGTTTATTAAATACTACCACTAAAAAGCCCCTCCTGTTCTATGCTGGGTGACAAAACTGCCGGTTTTCAATTATTTGGAATACAACTCGACGATAAGCATCTCGTTTACCGGAACGTCGATCATATCTCTGGTCGGAAGCTCTTTTACAAGGCCTTTCAGATTCTCAAGGTCCGCATCCAGCCACTCCGGCACCAGTCTGCCGCCGGTTGCCTCTGCAATCGCTTTATAGCGGTCAGAACTCTTGCATTTTTCCTTGATCTCAACCGTGTCTCCTGCTTTTACAAGATAAGACGGAATATTTACCTGTTTTCCATTTACCAGTACATGTTTGTGGTCAACAATCTGTCTTGCCTCCTGGCGGGTTCTTGCAAAGCCAAGGCGGAAGATCACATTGTCCAGTCTGGTCTCCAGCATGATCATCAGATTTTCACCGGTCATGCCTTTCATGCGGTCCGCCTTCTCGTAATAGTTGCGGAAAGGCTTCTCCAGCACGCCGTAGATGAATTTTGCCTTCTGCTTCTCTTTCAGCTGCAGGCCATACTCTGAGACTTTTTTATTTCCTCTCTGAGAATTTCTCTTGGATTTTTTATCAATTCCCAAATAAACCGGATCCAGACCAAGGGACCGGCATCTTTTAAGGACTGGTGTTCTGTTAATTGCCATCTTTCATACCCTCCTGATTAAACTCTTCTACGTTTTGGCGGACGACAGCCGTTATGCGGTACCGGGGTCACATCCGTAATACTGATCACCTCAAGGCCGCATGCCTGCAATGCACGGATTGCAGCTTCTCTTCCCGAACCAGGTCCCTTTACGAATACATCTACTGTCTTTAAGCCGTGAACCAGTGCTGCCTTTGTAGCAGTCTCTGCAGCCATCTGTGCTGCATACGGAGTAGATTTCCTTGAACCTCTAAAACCAAGACCACCGGCACTTGCCCAGCTCAGCGCATTACCCTCTGCATCGGTCAGGGTAACGATCGTGTTATTGAAAGATGACTGGATATGTGCCTGTCCGCGTTCAACGTTTTTCTTAATACGCTTTTTTGTCACTTTTTTCGTAACTCTAGCCATTTCTAAACTAACCTACTTTCTTCTACTTTCTAATCGTCAATTATTATCTGTTATTTCTTCTTATTTGCCACGGTCTTCTTCGGGCCTTTTCTGGTTCTTGCGTTGGTCTTTGTCTTCTGACCGCGAACCGGCAGACTCTTACGATGACGAACGCCCCTGTAGCATCCGATCTCCTGCAGTCTCTTGATATCCATGGCGATCTGTCTTCTCAGTTCCCCCTCCACGGTCTGCGTCTGATCAATCACAGAGCTGATTCTTTTCACCTCATCATCCGTCAGATCTCTGACACGGGTATCCGGATTCACGCCTGCTTCCTTCAGAATGCGGTTAGAGCTTACTCTGCCGATTCCGTAGATATAGGTCAGGCCGATCTCCACGCGCTTCTCTCTTGGTAAATCTACACCAGCAATACGAGCCATTGTGATTATTCCTCCATCTTCTTCTACTACAATATTTTCCTAAATGAGGCAGCGAATGACGGATTCCACCCGTCTGCCCAAATGGGTAAGGACCCACTCTTTCCGGTACTTACGGCATGCGCCGTCCATCCTTCCCGGTTTCAGGTAACATCTCTCTAATGAATAATCGTCCACTTTCAGTCTTTTATATATATCAGTTGTCCCACGCTTCCGTGTGTTTCAACTGCAGCCGCCATATGAAAAACCAGCAAGTGCTAACATTCACAGAAAACGATTGAAGTTCCTCTGCCGGAGCTCCAACTGTTACAAATTAGCCTTGTCTCTGTTTGTGTTTTGGATTTTCACAGATTACTCTGATACTACCTTTTCTCTTGATGATTTTGCACTTTTCGCAAATAGGTTTCACCGATGATCTAACCTTCACAGTAAAGTCCTCCTTTCATCGTTTCCTTCCTGAGGGCATACTGCCCCCTCAAATCATGCCTGTATATTATAGCAAAGACATAACCGGAATGCAAGTAAAATCTGTAAATTTTTCGCCGGTTTTTCCCGGTTTCGTTACTTTCACGGGGTGGGTAGCCTGCACCCTGGACCTCTGTGTTCTGCAGCGCTGTGCGGACTGGAGCGGACAGCGGAGCCGTTTTATCCGTCACAGGCGAACATACCGGTCCGAATGGGACGGACAAAACGGCTTCGATGTCCGATACATTCCATACGAGCGCAGCGCACAGAGGTCCAGGGCGCAGACCGCTACCCGCCCCTTGAACAGCCCCCATCTTATTTGTCGCGCCAGATGATCCTGCCCTTGGACAGATCATAGGGTGACAGCTCAATGGTCACTTTATCCCCCGGCAGGATGCGGATGAAATTCATCCGAAGCTTCCCGCTGATATGGGCCAGCACTTTGTGCCCGTTCTCCAGTTCCACCTGGAACATGGCATTCGGCAGTTTTTCTACTACGGTTCCTTCAATTTCAATTACATCTGCTTTCGACATGTTTATCCTCCCGCCGTTTACGGCTCTCTGATTGAATTATCTGTTTGATCGGTTCATTTTGAAGCGGCTCCTTCTCTTTCAGAGCCTTCCTTACGGGTTCTGCATACTGATGGATCACCTGAATATGTCTGATCCTTTTCTTCTTGGGCTTATCCACGGTCCGCAGAATACCATCCACTAACCATACATATTCTGTCTCCACACGGATTATGACATAGAGCCTGCCCCTGTCATGTCCGGCAATGGATCTTGCCAGCATGCCCTGTTCCATCCTTACCATACGGGTTCCTCCTGCATCATGTATGAAGGGTCAGGATCTCCGGTTCCCCGTCTGTGATCAGGATCGTGTTCTCATAATGGGCGGAGGGCTTGTGGTCCTTCGTCACCACAGTCCATTTATCCTCCAGCCAGACCACCTTCCAGGTTCCCATGTTGATCATGGGCTCAATGGCCAGCGTCATGCCCGGCACCAGCTTCATGCCCTTGCGCTTTTCCCGGAAATTCGGCACCTGCGGATCCTCATGCAGGCTGGTACCGATTCCGTGCCCCACCAGATCACGCACAATTCCGTATCCAAACCGGCTGACATAATCATCAATGGCGGCCGAGATGTCAAAAAGATGGTTTCCCGCCTTCGCCATCTTGATTCCTTCAAAAAAGCTTCTCTTTGTGACGTCCATCAGGTTCTGCACCCTGGAATCGATCTTCCCGACTGCATGGGTTCTGGCTGCATCCGAATGATATCCTTTATAGATCAGTCCGGCATCCAAGCTGACGATATCGCCTTCCTGAAGAATCCGGTCCCTTCTGGGTATGCCGTGCACCACTTCTTCGTTGACCGACACGCAGATCGACGCGGGAAATCCCCCGTAATTCAGGAAGTTGGGAACGCATCCCAGCTTCCTGATCAGTTTGTCTCCGAATTCATTGATATCCATGGTGGAGATGCCCGGACGGATCCTGTTGCCCATCTCGTCATGTACGATCTCCAGAAGGCGTCCCGCCTCCCGCATCAATTCGATCTCTTTCGCAGATTTAATCGTGACTGCCATGTTCTATGCTCCCAATATGCCTGTAATCGCCTGGAAAACGACTTCCATATCCATCGTTCCGTCCACATTCTTCAGGATGCCCTTTTTGCTGTAAAAATCGATCAGCGGCTGTGTCTGCTCATGATAGACCCCCAGACGTTTCTGAACCGTCTCCGGTTTGTCGTCGTCTCTTAAGATCAACTCTGCCCCGCAGGTATCGCAGATCCCCTCTTTTTTCGTGGGCGCATATGCCAGATGATACGTAGCCCCGCATCCCACGCATGCTCTGCGTCCGCCCATACGGTTTACGATATTCTCATCCGGAACTTCCACATTGATGGCATAATCCACGGATTCGCCCAGTGCCGCCAGCGCCCTGTCCAGACTTTCCGCCTGAGGGATCGTTCTTGGAAATCCGTCCAGAATATAACCTTTTTTGCAGTCCTCCTGCTGCACCCGGTCCACGACCAGGTCGCATACCAGCTCATCCGGTACCAGAAGTCCCTGATCCATATAGGTCTTTGCCTTTTTCCCCAGTTCCGTTCCGTTCTTGATATTCGCCCGGAAGATATCTCCGGTGGAAATGTGCGGAATCTGATATTTTTCAGCGATCTTTTTCGCCTGCGTCCCTTTGCCGGCACCCGGCGCCCCTAACATAATGATCTTCATAATAGTCTTCTCCATTTTTTACCAAATTTATACCGTTTTATGTAAAGTTCCAAAAAGCCTGTACGAAACAACCACGGGGGATGCTTCCATACAGGCTCTTTCCTCTGCACTGATTTAATCGTTCAGGAAGCCTTTATAGTAGCGTACCAGCATCTGGGATTCGATCTGCTTCAATGTCTCCAGAACAACACCCACGATAATGATAATCGAGGTTCCCCCAAAAGATACATTGGCGCCGAAGATGCCGTTGAAGACGATGGGGATCACACATACTATGATCAGTCCTACTGCTCCGATAAATACAATGTAATTTAAAATCTTGCTGAGATATTCCGTCGTTGGCCTGCCTGGCCGGATACCAGGGATAAATCCACCCTGCCGCTTCATATTATTGGCGATTTCAATCGGGTTAAAGGTAATGGACGTGTAGAAATATGCAAAAAACACAACCAGAACGATATATACCAGAAGGCCGATGGAATAAACCGGCTGATGCGGATTGCACCAGCTGGACTGGCTTAAGCCGGTCAGAATCTTTCCGCCGATGCCTGTACCGCCTGTCTTGCCGAGCAGGGATGCAATGACGCCGGGAAAACTCATCAGGGAAGAAGCAAAGATCACAGGAATTACGCCTGCTGTATTCACTTTCAGCGGAATATTGGTGGACTGTCCGCCTACCATCTTTCGTCCCTGCATCTTCTTGGCATACTGCACCGGAATCCGGCGCTCTCCCCCCTGAAGGACGATGACAAATACGACGGTTACGAGAACAACCGCCAGAATGATCACTGCCGCCAGTACCCCGTTCAGAATTGTCTTTCCTTTCACAAACTGGGTATACAGATTAATAAAATCATCCGGAATCCGGGATACGATGTTGATCAGAAGCACAATCGAGATTCCATTTCCCACACCGTGCTCTGTAATCTCCTCACCGATCCACATCAGAAAGGCGCTTCCGGCGGTCATGGCAGCCACAACCACGATCATGTTGGGGACCGTAGCAGACTGAAGCAGTCCTCTCCCCCCAAATCCGATGGTCATGGCCGTCGCCTCAATGAGCGCCAGCACCACCGTCAGATAACGGGAAAAGGTCTGGATCTTCTTTCTCCCATCCTCGCCTTCCTTCTGCATCTCCTCCAGCTTGGGAATCGCAATCGTCAGAAGCTGCATGATAATGGAAGACGTGATGTAAGGTGTGATGCCGAGCGCAAAAAGCGACATGCTGGTAAAGGAACCGCCGGTGAACGCATCAAAAAAATTGAATGCATCACCGGTCTGTGCCGCAAACCACTGCGCAAAATAATCCCTGTTCACTCCGGGAATCGGCATCTGGGAACCAAACCTTACGACCACGAGCATTAAAAATGTGAAGATCAGTTTTTTCCGCATATCTTCAATTTTAAATGCGTTCCGTAATGTTTTAAACATCAAATCACCTCGGCTTTTCCACCAAGAGCTTCAATTTTGGCAGCTGCACCTGCTGAAAATGCATTTGCCTGAACTGTAAGTTTCTTAGTTAATTCTCCATTTCCAAGAATTTTCACTCCGTCTCTCGGATTCTTTACGATTCCTTCCGCAATCAGAGTCTCAACAGAAACTACACTGTCATTGTCAAATCTTTCGAGAGCGCTTACATTGATACCAACGATCTCTTTGGTATTGCGGTTTGTAAAGCCTCTCTTCGGAATTCTTCTGTATAATGGCATCTGACCGCCTTCAAAGCCCGGTCTTGGAGCTCCTGAACGGGCTTTCTGGCCTTTGTGGCCCTTGCCGGCTGTCTTACCGTTACCTGAACCGTGTCCACGGCCTCTTCTGAAGTTATCGCTCTTTTTCGAGCCTTCTGCATAGGTTAAATTCGATAAATCCATTGTGGCACCTCCTTAACTGTAAAATATTAGATTTCTTCCACCTTTACCAGGTGTCTTACATGCCAGATCATGCCACGGACCGCTTCATTGTCCGGCATCTCTACGGTCTTGTTCAGTTTCCTGAGACCAAGGGCTTCTACGGTTGCTTTCTGCTTTGGAACCGCTCCGATCGGAGATTTTACTAACGTGATCTTTAACTTCTCTGCCATGTTCATTCTCCTTTCTTACGCCATAATCTCATCTATGGACTTCCCGCGCTTTTTCGCAACTGCCTCCGGGGAAACCACTCCCTTAAGTCCTTCGATGGTCGCCAGCACAACGTTCTGCTTGTTGTTGGAACCAAGAGACTTGGTACGGATATTTTTCACGCCTGCCAGCTCCACAACGGCACGTGCCGGGCCGCCTGCGATGATACCGGTACCTTCCGGGGACCTCTTCAGGAGCACGGAAGAGCTTCCGAACTTTCCTGTATTGTCATGCGGGATACTGTTGTTCTCATCCAGCGCAACGGTTACCAGTTTCTTCACAGCGTCTTCTTTTCCCTTGCGGATCGCTTCCGGAATTTCAGTGGCTTTTCCAAGACCAGCGCCTACGTGACCATTGCCGTCACCTACGACTACCAGAGCTGTGAAACGCATGCTGCGGCCGCCTTTGACGGTCTTGCTTACACGCTTAATTGACACTACTTTTTCAGTTAATTCAAACTGACTTGCATCAATGATCTCATGTCTCATGTCTTTTTCCTCCTCCTCTAAAATTCCAGTCCAGCCTCACGGGCTGCCTCTGCGAGCGCTGCGACCTTACCCTGATAGATGAAACCGCCGCGGTCAAATACGACCACCTTGATGCCCTTTTCCAGCGCTCTCTCGGCGATCACTTTTCCAAGATATGCTGCTGCATCCACGTTGTTGGTCTTCTCAAGCTCTGCTTTTACTTCCTTCTGTACGGTAGAAGCGGATACCAGAGTGTTTCCCACGGTATCGTCGATAATCTGAGCATACATATGATTATTGCTTCTGAACACTGCCAGACGCGGTCTGTCTGCTGTACCGCTGATGTGATGACGCAGTCTGTAGTGTTTCTTGGCGCGTACTTCGCTTCTTGATTTCTTACTGACCATCTTTACACTCTCCTTACTTATTTCTTACCAGTCTTACCAACTTTACGTCTGATGACTTCGGTCTCATACTTGATTCCCTTGCCCTTGTACGGTTCCGGTCTTCTCTTGTCGCGAATCTCAGCCGCATACTGTCCGACTTTCTCTTTGTCAATACCTTTCACGGTAATCTTGTTGCCTTCCACAACTGCTTCCACGCCTTCCGGGTCCTCCATCTCGACCGGATGGGAGTAGCCCAGATTCAGGGTCAGTTTCCTGCCGGATTTGGAGCAGCGGTAACCTACGCCGTTGACCTCCAGAACCTTTGTGAAACCAGTATGAACGCCGGTTACCATGTTGGAGACCAGGGTCCTTGTCAGACCGTGTAAAGATTTCATTTTCTTTAAATCATTGGGTCTTGTTACGACCACATGGCCGTCTTCTACCTTGATTGTCATCTCTGTGGGCAGCACTCTTTCCAGTGTTCCCCTGGGACCTTTTACGGTCACTTTATTTCCCTCAGCAACTGTCACGGTTACACCTTCCGGGATAGCTACCGGTAATCTTCCGATACGGGACATAGTCTAAAATCCTCCTTACTTAGATTTTCGGAAGGGACGTCTGCGTCCCTTCTGTTTTCAGCACTCTGGAAAAATTACCAGACGAATGCCAGCACCTCTCCGCCTACATTCAGTTCTCTTGCCTTTTTGTCAGTCATAACACCCTTGTTGGTGGACACAATGGCAATGCCAAGTCCGCCAAGCACCTTCGGCATATCCTCCTTGCCTGCGTATACGCGCAAACCGGGCTTGGAGATTCTCTTAATGCCTGCAATGATCTTCTCGTTCTTGTCTTTTCCGTATTTTAAGGTGATATGGATATCTTTGAAATTTCCGTTATCCACCAGATCATACTTTGCAATGTAACCTTCGTCTACCAGAATGTCCGCGATTGCCAGCTTCATCTTTGATACCGGAATATCCACCGTATCATGCTTTGCAGTATTTGCATTACGGATTCTTGTAAGCATATCTGCGATTGGATCGTTCGTTGTCATAGCAAATGCCTCCTCTCTCTATATTTACCAGCTTGCTTTCTTCACACCCGGGATCTGGCCTGCATATGCCAGCTCACGGAAGCAAATTCTGCAGATTCCGTATTTTCTCAGGTAAGCATGTGGACGACCACAGATTCTGCAGCGGCTGTATTCTCTGGTGGAGAATTTCTGTCTGCGCTGCTGTTTTACTTTCATTGATGTCTTAGCCATGAAATTCCCTCCTATTTTGCAAATGGCATATTGAATAAGCTTAACAGATAACGTGCTTCCTCGTCTGTCTTGGCGGTGGTTACGAAGATGATATCCATACCTCTTATCTTATCCACCTTGTCATATTCAATCTCGGGGAAGATCAGCTGCTCTTTAATGCCAAGCGCATAATTTCCTCTGCCGTCAAAAGCATTGGGATTCACACCGCGGAAGTCACGCACACGCGGCAGCGCCAGGTTCACCAGACGGTCAACAAACTCATACATCTTCTCCCCGCGCAGAGTTACTTTACAGCCAATGGCCATACCCTCGCGGATCTTGAAGTTTGCGACAGAATTCTTTGCCTTTGTGACAACCGCCTTCTGTCCTGCGATGATCTCCATATCTTTCACTGCGGAATCCAGAATCTTCGCATTCTCCTTTGCTTCACCAACGCCCATGTTGATGACAACCTTGTTGAGCTTCGGCACTTCCATCGCATTTTTATAGCCAAATTTTTTCATCATGGCATCCATAATCTCATTCTTATACAGTTCACTGAGTCTACTCAACTTCTTATGCCCTCCTCTCTTCCATATTAATCAATCACTTTGCCGGTTGCCTTCGCAACGCGGACCTTCTTGTCTCCGTCCATCCGGTAACCGATTCTGGAGACTTTTCCGTCACTGATATACATTACATTGGAAGCGTTAATCGGGCCTTCCTGATGAATGATCCCGCCCTGCTGATTTGCCATGGACGGTTTTGTATGCTTGGTAATCATATTTACGCCTTCCACAAGAACCGTATTGTTCTTATGGTTTACCGCGATCACCTTGCCTTCGCTGCCTTTATCAGTACCGGCAATGACTCTCACGGTGTCGCCTTTTTTGATTTTCATTGTAGACATATTCCGATACCTCCTATAATACTTCCGGAGCGAGGGATACGATCTTCATGAACTGTTTCTCACGAAGCTCTCTTGCCACCGGTCCAAAAATACGGGTTCCTCTCGGATTTTTATCCTCCTTGATGATCACGGCTGCGTTCTCATCGAAACGGATATAGGAACCGTCTTTACGGCGCGCACCTTTTACCGTACGTACCACTACTGCTTTCACCACATCGCCTTTTTTGACAACACCGCCTGGTGTTGCATCTTTCACGGTGGCAACGATGATATCACCGATGTTTGCATATCTTCTGGTCGAGCCGCCCATCACGCGGATGCAGAGCAGTTCTTTTGCACCGGTGTTATCAGCAACTCTGAGTCTTGTTTCCTGCTGTACCATTCTTGCATCCTCCTATTTGGCTTTCTCGATAATGCTGACCAGTCTCCATCTCTTGTCTTTGGACAGCGGTCTGGTCTCCATGACTTTTACGGTGTCACCGATTCCGCACTCGTTGTTCTCATCGTGCGCTTTTAATTTATAGGTCTTCTTGACAATCTTTCCATAGAGCGGATGTTTTACATGGTTCTCTACCGCAACTACGATTGTCTTATCCATCTTATCGCTGACCACTTTGCCAACGCGGGTTTTTCTCAGATTTCTTTCCACGATTCTTTGTCTCCTTTCTCAAACTGATATCACAGAATCTTATGCGTTCTTTTCAACCATAACAGTCTGAATCCGGGCAATGTTTCTGCGAACCTCTTTGATCCTTGCAGTATTGTCCAGCTGGTTGGTCGCATTCTGGAATCTCAGGTTGAAAAGTTCCTGCTTCGCAGCTACTAATTCCGTATTTAATTCAGAAGCTGATTTTGCCTTTAAATCTTCTACATACTTATTAATTTTCACTGTTATCACCGCCTTCTAAGTCTGCACGGGAGACGACTTTGCATTTGCAGGGCAACTTGTAGGTAGCCAGACGCAGTGCTTCTCTTGCGACCTCTTCGGACACACCGGAGATCTCAAACATCACGCGTCCCGGTTTTACAACTGCCACCCAGTATTCCAGTGTTCCTTTACCGGAACCCATACGAGTCTCAGCCGGTTTGTTGGTTACAGGTTTGTCCGGGAAAATCTTGATCCAGACTTTACCGCCACGCTTGATATAACGGGTCATGGCAATACGGGCTGCCTCGATCTGGTTGGATTTGATCCAGCACGGCTCCGTAGCGACAATGCCGTATTCACCATTTGTAATCTTATTACCTCTAAGCGCCTTGCCCGCCATGGAACCACGGAACTGTTTGCGGCGTTTTACTCTCTTTGGCATTAACATTATTTATCGCTCCCTTCCTTTGCTGCCTTTGTTGGAAGAATCTCGCCCTTGTAGACCCATACCTTGACACCGATCTTGCCGTAGGTGGTATCTGCCTCAGCGAACCCATAGTCAATATCTGCTCTTAACGTATGCAGCGGGATCGTTCCGTCGGAGTAGGTCTCCGTACGGGCCATATCTGCTCCTCCAAGACGTCCGGAACAGGAGGCCTTGATTCCCTTTGCGCCGGATTTTATCGCTCTGCCCATGCAGGACTTCATGGCGCGGCGGAAGGAAATACGGTTCTCCAGCTGCTGTGCGATATTCTCGGCAACCAGCTGTGCTTCCCGGTCTGCTCTCTTGACTTCCTTGATGTCAACAACGACCTTCTTCGTTGTCATCTTCTGAAGCTCTTTTCTTACCTTCTCGATCTCAACGCCGCCCTTACCGATGATCATACCCGGTTTTGCTGCGGAAATGATGATCTTTACGCGGTCAGAAGTTCTCTCGATTTCGATCCTGGAAACTCCTGCATTGTATAATTTTTTCTTCAGGAACTTTCTGAGCTGATAATCTTCCACCAGGCAGTCTGCAAAATCAGCTTCCGCGTACCATTTCGAATCCCAGTCTTTGATTACACCGACCCTGAGGCCGTGCGGGTTTACTTTCTGTCCCATGATTGCCCTCCTTATTTCTTCTCGTCAAGCACGATCGTAATGTGGCTCATCCTCTTCTCGATGCGATAAGCGCGGCCCTGTGCCCTTGGTCTGATTCTCTTCATGGTCGGTCCTTTATTTGCATAGCACTCTGCAACATAAAGATTGTCAGCACTCATTCCGTTGTTGTTCTCCGCATTTGCGATGGCGGATTTTAATAATTTCTCTATCAGTGTAGACGCATATCTCGGATTGTAAGCAACGATTCCGAGTGCGGTCTGCACATCTTTACCTCTGATGGCATCTAATACGAAGCATGCCTTCTGGACAGAAACACGTGCATAGGATAACTTTGCAGATGGTCTGGTGTCCTTCCGGGCATTTCTCTCTCTCTTGAACTGACTTCTGGATCCCTTTGCCATTAGATGAAACCTCCTTCCAAAAATTGACTGTAATTAACGTCTGGACTTCTTCTCGTCTTTGCCATGGCCTCTGTAGGTTCTGGTGGGCACGAACTCGCCGAGCTTGTGGCCTACCATATCCTCGGTAACGTATACCGGCACATGTTTTCTTCCATCATGCACTGCAAATGTATGGGAAACCATCTGCGGGAAAATGGTGGAACGGCGGGACCAGGTCTTGATCACGGCCTTGTTTCCGCTTGCGTTCATGGCGTCTACTTTTTTCAGTAAGCTAGCATCTGCAAATGGTCCTTTTTTTAATGAACGAGCCATTGGTGAAACCTCCTCTTAATTATTTAAACGTTCTGCCGTCTCTTCTTCTTACGATCAGCTTGTTGGACTTCTTGTTCTTCTTCCTTGTCTTCAGTCCAAGCGCCGGCTTGCCCCACGGTGTGGACGGACCCGGACGGCCGATACCGGTCTTGCCCTCACCACCGCCGTGCGGATGGTCATTGGGGTTCATAACAGAACCGCGGACAGTCGGACGGATACCCATGTGACGTTTACGGCCCGCTTTACCAATGTTGATCAGGTTGTGCTCGCCGTTGCCCACAACACCGATGGTTGCACGGCAGTTAATCGGTACCATTCTCATTTCACCAGACGGCATACGGAGGGTCGCATATTTTCCTTCCTTTGCCATAAGCTGTGCGCTGTTGCCTGCGGAACGAACCAGCTGTCCGCCCTTTCCTGCATACAGCTCCACGTTGTGGACAAGCGTACCAACCGGAATGTTCTCCAGCGGCAGGCAGTTGCCCATATGCACCTCTGCCTCCGGTCCGTTCATGACGGTCATGCCGTCGGTCAGACCCTGGGGTGCAAGGATATATGCTTTCTCACCATCTGCATAGCAGATCAGTGCGATATTGGCTGTTCTGTTCGGATCGTACTCGATTCCGATGACCTTTGCCGGGATCCCGTCTTTCCTTCTCTTGAAATCGATGATCCTGTATTTTCTCTTATGACCGCCTCCGCGGTGTCTCACAGTAATTTTTCCCTGCGCGTTACGTCCGGCATGCTTCTTCAGAGAAGTTGTCAGAGATTTCTCCGGAGTGTTCTTGGTGATCTCCGCGAAATCATATCCGGACATGTGTCTTCTGGACGGTGTATATGGGCGATAGGTTTTGATTCCCATTACTTTGTCTCCTTTCGATCTACTTTACTTATCATGTTTGTAGTAAACATATAGGCCGGCAACCTGCCCGGGCTTTTACAGCCCCTCAAAGATCTCAATATCCTTGCTGTCAGCGGTGAGCTGTACGATTGCCTTTTTGGTCTTTGCAGTTCTGCCGTATACCATGCCGCGTCTTTTTTTCTTGCCTTCGCAGTTCATGGTATTGACACTCTTTACCTTCGTTCCGGCGAACATCTTCTCGACTGCTTCCTTCACCTGAGACCTGGTTGCGTCTGTGTGCACGAGGAAGGTGTACTTCTTCTCGCCCATGGCAGCCATGCTCTTTTCGGTGATCACCGGCTTGAGGATTACATCATAGTATTTAATATCAGCCATTACGCATATACCTCCTCGATGGTTGCGACAGCAGCTTTCGTCACGATCACGGTATTGTATTTCAGAATATCGTATACGTTGATGGTATTGGTCAGAGCTGTCTGGACATTTTCAATGTTTCTTGCAGACTTTACCACGTTCTGGTCATTCTCATTCAGAACCACCAGCGCCTTATTCACATTCAGCGCATCCAGAACTGCCTGCATCTTCTTTGTCTTGATCTCATCAAATTTCAGCTCATCCAGAACGATGAACTTCTGCTCCTGCACTCTGCTGGTCAGAGCGGATTTGAGCGCCAGTCTCTTCTCCTTCCGGTTGAGACGGATGCTGTAATCTCTCGGCGTCGGAGCGAAGACCACGCCGCCGCCGGTCCACTGAGGAGCTCTTGTGGAACCCTGACGGGCATGTCCGGTTCCCTTCTGTCTCCACGGCTTTCTTCCGCCGCCGGAAACCTCGGAACGGGTCTTTGCTTTCTGAGTTCCCTGTCTTTTATTCGCAAGCTGTGCAACGACTGCCATGTGTACCAGATGCTCATTCACATCCACACCGAATACCGCATCGCTTAATTCCATCGTGCCAACTTCTTTGCCTTCCATATTATAAACAGATACGTTTGCCATTTGTGTGTTCCTCCTTTCCCTTCAAACCTTACTTACCGGATTTGACCGTTTCTTTGATGGTAACTAAAGCTTTCTTAGGTCCTGGTACCGCACCTTTTACCAACAATAAATTGTTCTCTGCATCTACTTTTACGATCTCCAGATTCTGAATGGTGATCTGTTTGGCCCCCATGTGGCCCGGCATTCCTTTTCCCTTGAACACCTTGCTCGGGTCGGAACATGCGCCGTTGGAACCCTGATGACGATGGAACTTGGAACCGTGGGTCATGGGTCCTCTGTGCTGTCCCAGTCTCTTGATCGCGCCCTGGAAACCTTTTCCCTTGGAAATCGCTGTCGCATCAATCTTGTCGCCTGCTGCGAAGATGTCTGCTTTGATCTCCTGTTTCACTGCATATTCAGCAGCATTCTCTAATTTCAGCTCTCTGACAAATCTCTTATAAGCAACGCCTGCTTTGTCAAAGTGGCCTTTCTTCGGTTTGTTCACCAGCTTCTCTCTGATGTCAACGAAGCCCACCTGTACGGCGCTGTATCCGTCGTTCTCTTCCGTTTTGACCTGAGTCACGACACACGGACCGGCCTGCAATACAGTCACCGGGGTTAATACACCGTCTTCGTTGAAGATCTGCGTCATTCCGACTTTTGTCGCTAAAATAGCTTTCTTCATTCTTTCTTTCCTCCTGTTTTCTCTACAGCGGAATACCTTATCATAAGGAATTCATTCTAGCCGCAGGATTATCTGGTTTTCATTTTAATATCAACATACACACCTGCAGGCATCTCAAGGCGGGACAGAGCGTCTACCGTCTTCTGCGTCGGTGCAATGATATCAATCAGTCTCTTATGAGTTCTCTGCTCGAACTGCTCGCGGGAATCCTTGTACTTGTGTACCGCACGGATGATCGTGATGACTTCCTTCTTCGTCGGAAGGGGGACCGGTCCGCTCACTTTGGATCCTGTTTTCTTCACCGTCTCGATGATCTTCTTTGCGGATGCATCGATCAGCTGGTGATCGTAAGCCTTCATTGTGATTCTCATTACCTGACTTGCCATAAAAAAAGTCGCCTCCTTATTCGTACTTCTGACTACCAGTACGACAAGCGGTGACTGTACACTCTCCCGTGTGTATCCTGAAGATTCACACACGTCGTTTCCTTCTTTTCTGAAGGACAGTTTTAATTGGTACAGTGACTTGTCGCCAGTTTGCTAACTTGACATTCGCTCCACGGAAAACCCTCGCATCTGCGCGGCAACCTCACGCTTCTTCGCTATCAATGTCACAACAAGAGATAGTATAGCGGAAAGTTCTGTATTTTGCAAGTACTTTTTTCATTTTCTTCCGCTTTTTTCAAATCATTGAAAAAGGCCGGCGCAAAATACGTTTTGCGCCGGCCCCTTTCCCTAATCAGACCATGCTTCCTGCAGAATCTCCTGCAGCGCCGGAATATCCCTTATAAAGCTGTATCGAAAATGAATGGTGCCGCCCACCTGTACATTTTCTTTGCAGGACTTCATCTGCGCCGCAATCTCTTTTCCTTCATACCACGGACTGTCTGCTTCTGCATCTGCTGCTTTGCTGTCTGCCAGCCCCACATACAGCTCCACATCCCCGTCGGTGCCCGCCACCAGGTCTGACCACCAGGCCAGCAGACTTGTAAAGTCATGTTCCGCGTCTCCTGCCTGCCAGTACAGCTGCGGAGCGATATAATCCACCCAGCCTGATTCCACCCATTTTTTACTGTCTGCGTATATCTCAAAATAGGAAGAAAACCCGGTCGTATTTTCACTGCCTTCCGGATGCATGGTCTTATTTGCCCAGATCGCCGTCGGGCTGATTCCAAATTCGATCCCGGGATCTGCCCGGTGCACCGCTTCATCCATCCCCTGCACCAGAAGATTGGTATTCTCGCGGCGCCAGTCCCCAATATCCGGAAAATCCGCTCCATAAGCAGCATAGGAAGCAGCATCGCCAACCTCGGAGCCCGGATAAAAATAATCATCCATATGGATCCCGTCAATATCGTAATTCTCAACCAGTTCCACCGCACCGTCGATCACCATCTGACGTACTTCCGGCAGCGCCGGATCAAAATAGTATCTGCCTCCATATTCGATCAGCCATTCCGGATGCAGTACGGCCGGCGAACGGTCCGCCAGATTTTCCAGCTCATTTTCTGATCTGGTCGCCTGGTATGGATTGATCCATGCATGAAGTTCCAGTCCGCGCTCATGGGCCTCCTCCACCCAGTAGGCCAGCGGATCAAAATCCGAATCCGGCGCCGCCCCATACTGTCCGGTCAGGTATTTACTCCATGGGTAGATGTCGGACTTGTACAGGGCATCCGAGCATGGCCGCACCTGCAGAAAGACCGTATTAAAACCATATTCGTCCGCCCCGTCCAGAATCTCATCTGCCTGTCTGCGCAGTTCTTCCGCCGAAACGGACGGCTCGGCAGGATAATCCAGCCCCCATGCGGTAGTTACCCACACTCCGCGCATCTCCTGATCCACATCTCTTTTCATCCTGACTTTCGCATGACTGCAGCCGGACACCCATACTGCCAGAATCAACAGTCCAAATACGGATATCCGTCCTGCCCTCCAAAATCTCTGATTCAATCTTTCCATTTTCCCATCCTTTCAACGACCAATGCGGTTCATGATCCTTTTATAATGCTCCCGGCAGTCCTTCCAGTGCAGATCCACCAGCTGCCGTTCCATTTTCCTGATCTCTGTATAATGCCGCACATATAACCACAGCATAATTGCAAAATACGGAGAACAGAACCTCAGAAGTCTTACAAAATAGCTGGAATGCGCCCTTACTCCCGCTGATTTCTCCTGCAGGTACAGCATTGCCCGAAAAAACACCGACTTTTCATGCACTCTTTCAGCTCTTAGCAGCTGTGCGATTTCCCTGCAGTGCAGCTGCCTGCCCGGACTGTTGAAATTTGAAATGGAGCCTGTGGATATCCGGTACAGAATCAACGGCTGATTTACATAACACGTCCTGATCTGTTCATTCTGACCCAGTATTTTCTGAAAGCATGCCCTGTCATTGACCGTCCGGAAACGCAGGATAAAATCCAGCACCTCATCGGACAGCAGAGATTTTCTGTATACTGCAGTACCCATGATCGGGCAGCCCAGCCGGACCGCACGATGCAGCGTCCGCCCTCTGATAAAATGCTGCAGCACGACTTCCAGATAGGTATGACAGGTCTTTACCATCTCCCCGTTTCCTGTGAATTTCAGAAAGGCCGTACATACAATGTCGTATTCCTCCAGTTTTGCCGTGACTGCAAACAGATCATAAGGGGCCAGCAGATCATCCCCGTTCAGCACGACAAAGCGCTCCCCGTCAACAGCACGAAGAGCATCCACGTAGTTTTGGCAGATTCCGGCATTCTTTTTCCGGAACAGCCGGTTGACCCGTTCGAACAGCGCCTGATTCTCCTCCAGCCACTTTTCCATGACTTCACAGCTGTGATCCTCCGAACCGTCATCCGTGATGATCAGCTGAAACTTCTCCCCATTTCCGAACTGTCTGATCTGATATTTGATGCTCTCCAAGGCGTATGGCACCACCTCTGCCTGATTATAGCATGTCACCACAAATGTAAACATCCCACTGCCTCCATTTCCTTTTCACTCTATGATACATCCTGTCCGGTACCGCACAGCCATCCCGCCGGACTGGCCTGAAAAAAGTTGCATTTCACCTGCGAATATACTATATTGTATATGGTGCCGCCCCATGGCAGGCATGGAAACTTCATGATAAAGAGGGAGCTGCATCCATGATTTCAGTCATCATACCTGTTTACAATACCGAACAGTATCTGCATCGCTGCATTGATTCTGTACTGGCTTCTGCATACCAGGAGTTCGAGATCCTGCTGGTCAATGACGGTTCCACCGATCACAGCCCTGACATATGCAGGCAATATGCCGAAAAGGACAGCCGCATCCGGCTGATCGATCAGAAAAACCAGGGAGTGTCGGCCGCACGGAACAGAGGGATCGACGCCAGCACAGGAGACTGGATCGTCTTTCTGGATTCCGACGACCGGATCTCCCCTGATTTTCTGCGCATGGTTGCGCAGGAAGAATATCAGGAGCTGGATTTTCTTCTGTTCGACTTTATCCGTTCCGCACAGGGAACCCTTTCTGCCGGACATCCGCCCGAAACCATCCGCTATACTGCCGATACCATGCAGCAGCTGATCAGGAGAATCCTTGTACCGCAGCCCCTGACCCCGGACGGCAGCACCGATTTTCGCACTCCCTGTGCACGGGCCTATAAAAGATCGGTTCTGAACCGTTATTCCATACGGTTTTCCCCGGATCTGTCCATTGGAGAAGATCTGCTTTTTAATCTGGAATATCAGCTGAGGGCCGCCTCCGCTGCCTACCTGTCCAGCCCTGTATATTTCTATGATATTCATATGGGTTCCTCGTCGCGCCGCTACCATCCGGGCCTTCAGACGAACCATGCCAGTCTGCAGAGATTTATAAAGACGGCTTTAGAAAACTGCGGCATGTTTTCTGCGCTGGAAGATGACTTTTACTCATACGCACTGGAAAACCTGTCCTATGTCCTGATCCGGGATATATTCAGTCCGCTCAACCCAAAGACCTGTCTTAAAAAACGCCGTCTGTGTTCCGAAATGCGGAAAAATGAAATCTACCGGCAGGCAATAAAGTATAACCGCAAAAGCGGCATCCTACCAAGAAGAATCCTGATCTTTTTCTTCCGTATAAGATGTTACTTTATTACCGGCCTGATCTCCAGAATCAGTTACTGGTATCTGGGACGAACAGAATTTTCCTGAACG
>ERZ778510.722-NODE-722-length-25250-cov-4.956341_pt1 | contig 25250 bp, 26 predicted proteins | sample MGYA00510348_ERZ778510 | MGnify/ENA primary metagenome ERZ778510 (study PRJEB29527, sample SAMN07138969) | mouse gut metagenome | material: feces | host: mouse | place: China:Nanjing | collected 2016-01-25 ... | reverse complement strand
TGTGACTGCCGGAATGGCGATTTTTGACACAATGAACTACATTAAATGCGATGTATCAACAATCTGTATCGGCATGGCGGCAAGCATGGGGGCGTTTCTTCTGGCAGGAGGAACGAAAGGCAAACGCTTTGCCCTGCCCAATTCGGAGATCATGATCCATCAGCCTCTGGGAGGCGCCAAAGGCCAGGCGACAGAGATCGAGATTGCGGCGAAGCATATCCTGCGGACAAGGGAGAAGTTAAACGGCATTCTGGCAGAGCGTACGGGCCAGCCGCTGGAAGTGATCCAGCAGGATACAGAACGTGATAATTACATGACTGCCGATGAGGCGATGGCTTATGGGCTTATTGACCAGATTATGGCGAGGCATTAAGGGAGAATTACATGGCTAGAAATGAAATCAGATGTTCTTTTTGCGGCAAGACAGAGAGCCAGGTCTTAAAGCTTCTCAAAGGACCGAACGGCGTCTTCATCTGTGATGCATGTGTAGAGCTCTGCTCTGAGATTATTGAAGAGGAACTGTCGGAAGAAGAGGGCATTTTTGATGAAGAAGAGATCAATCTCTTAAAACCGGAAGAGATTAAAGGATTCCTGGATGATTATGTGATCGGTCAGGAGAACGCCAAGAAAGCGCTCTGCGTGGCCGTATATAATCACTATAAAAGGATTCTTGCGGAGCCGGATCTGGATGTGGAACTTCAGAAGAGCAATGTTCTTCTGCTGGGTCCCACCGGTTCCGGCAAGACGCTGCTGGCGCAGACGCTGGCAAAGATCCTGAATGTGCCGTTTGCGATTGCAGATGCAACAACGCTGACGGAGGCCGGTTATGTAGGCGAAGATGTGGAGAACATCCTGCTGAAAATCATTCAGGCAGCGGATTACGACATTGAGCGTGCCCAGAAGGGCATCATCTATATTGATGAAATAGATAAGGTTACCCGAAAATCAGAAAATCCGTCGATTACCAGGGATGTATCCGGCGAGGGAGTGCAGCAGGCGCTTCTGAAGATCGTGGAAGGCACCATTGCTTCCGTTCCGCCTCAGGGAGGCCGGAAGCATCCGCATCAGGAGCTTCTGCAGATTGACACGACGAATATTCTCTTTATCTGCGGAGGAGCCTTTGAAGGCCTTGACAAGATCATTGAGACCCGCATGGATCGGGGATCGATCGGATTTAATGCAGATATCAGAGATAAACGGCGGGAGGACGTGGGAGAGCTTCTGCGCAATGCGCTTCCGGAGGATTTTATCAAGTTTGGAATGATTCCGGAATTCATGGGGCGCGTGCCGATTGCAGTGTCTCTGGATCCTCTGACTCGTGATGATATGGTGCGGATTCTGCTGGAGCCGAAGAATTCCATTATCCGTCAGTATCAGAAGCTGTTCGGACTGGACAATGTGGAACTGAAGTTTGACAGGGAAGCAGTTGAAGCAATTGCGGATAAGACCATATCCCGTAAGACCGGGGCAAGAGGGCTGCGGTCGATCATGGAAGAGACAATGATGGATCTGATGTTCACGATTCCGTCGGATGACAGCATTAAGAGCTGTACGATCACACGGGAATCAGTGGAAGGAACCGGGAAGCCGGTGATAACGAGGAGATAAGAATGAGGGGCCTTTTCTGAAGGGTCCCTTTTCGGCATCTGCTGCGGCAGCAGATAACAGCATCTGACCGGGGAATGCCGGGAACGGTTTCAAAACGCAGGGTCGCCTGAGACCGTTTCGGACAAAGGGGCGTTCTACGGGCAGATGCAGAACGATAACAGGAGGGGAAGATATGGGAGAACTTGAAATGAAACTGCCGGCGGTTGCTCTGCGCGGGATGGTGATCCTTCCGGAGATGATCACCCATTTTGATGTGACGCGGGTCCGCTCTGTGAAGGCGGTGGAAAGAGCGCTGACGCAGGAGCAGAGGCTTTTTATAACGGCGCAGAAGGATCCGGAGGATGAGACTCCGGATATGGACAGACTGTTTCTGACGGGAACCGTTGCGGAGATCAAGCAGATTGTGAAGATGCCCCATCATATCCTGCGTGTTCTGGTGGAAGGGCTGTACAGTGCAAAGCTTACGCACCTTGACGGGGAGGAATATCTGGAAGCGTCGGTGGTCCGGGTGGATCCGGAAGATTTCGGAAAACTGCCCAGAAGCGGAAAAGAGGCCATGTACCGGAATCTGCAGGATATTTTCCGCAGGTACTGCGAGGGCAGCAGCAGAACCGGGAAAGACATCGTACGTCAGGTGCTGGACAGCGACGGTCTGGAAAAGCTGATGACACAGGTGATGGTGCATACGCCGTTTACATGGGAGCAGCAGCAGAAGCTTCTGGAGACGCTGTCTCTGGCAGAACGCTATGAGATGCTCTGTATTATGCTGAATAACGAGATTGAGATCGAGCAGTTCCGGAAGGGCATTCAGGAAAAAGTAAAAGCGCGGGTGGATAAAAATCAGAAGGACTATATTCTGCGGGAGCAGATGAAAGTGATCCGGGAGGAACTTGGAGATGAAGGACCCGGAGCGGAAGCGGAGCAGTTCCGGAAGGCGGTCAGGGAGCTTTCGGCCTCCGGGGAAGTGAAGGAGCGGATTCAGAAGGAAATCCAGAGATTCCTGAATGCCGGTTCCAATTCTGCAGAGGCTTCCGTCATCCGCGGGTATATCGAGACGCTTCTGGAACTTCCCTGGGACAGACGCAGCAGGGACCGCCTGGATTTAAAGGAAGCAAAAAAGATTCTGGAAAAAGAGCATTACGGGCTTGAGAAAGTGAAGGAACGGATTCTGGAATTTCTGGCAGTGAAGCGGATGCTGGATGGAGGAGAAAGCCCGATCCTGTGTCTGGTAGGGCCGCCTGGAACCGGAAAAACTTCTGTGGCGCGTTCGATTGCCCATGCGCTGAACAAAAAATACGTCCGGATCTGTCTGGGAGGCGTCCATGACGAAGCAGAGATCCGGGGGCACCGGAGGACTTATATCGGGGCCATGCCCGGACGGATCGTGGACGGCATCCGCCATGCAGGCGTGAAAAATCCTCTGATGGTGCTGGATGAGATTGACAAGGTCAGCAGCGACCACAGGGGAGATACATTCTCCGCCCTTCTGGAAGTGCTGGACAGTGAGCAGAATGTGAAGTTCAGAGACCATTATGTGGAACTTCCGGTGGATTTGTCAGAAGTGATGTTTCTCTGCACGGCCAACGATACGCAGACGATTCCAAGGCCGCTTCTGGACCGTATGGAGATCATCGAAGTCAGCAGCTATACGGAGAATGAAAAACTTCACATTGCCAAAGACCATCTGCTTCCCAAACAGATGAAGCGCCACGGACTGAAAAAAAGTCAGCTTCAGATGACGGAAAAAGCGCTGGAGAAGATGATTCATCAGTATACAAGGGAAGCAGGCGTGAGAAATCTGGAGCGCAGGATCGCTTCTGTCTGCCGGAAAGCGGACCGGGAGATTCTGGAGCAGGAGAAAAAGAAAGTGCGCGTTACGGATAAAACCCTGGAAAAATATCTCGGCAAGACCGTCTATGAATTCCAGGGACGTAATGAGAAAGATGAAGTGGGGATTGTGCGGGGACTTGCATGGACCAGCGTGGGAGGAGATACGCTGGAGATCGAGGTGAACCTGATGCCGGGAAAAGGCAATCTGGAGCTGACCGGGCAGATGGGGGATGTGATGCAGGAATCTGCAAGGGCAGGAATCAGCTATATCCGTTCCATCAGTCCGGAGTATGGTCTGGAAAAGGATTATTTTCAGGAACATGATATTCACATTCACATTCCGGAAGGAGCAGTGCCGAAGGACGGGCCGTCTGCGGGCATTACCATGGCGACTGCCATGCTGTCTGCGGTGCTGGAGAAGCCGGTGCGCGCCGATGTGGCGATGACCGGGGAGATCACGCTCCGCGGAAGAGTGCTTCCAATCGGAGGCCTGAAGGAGAAGCTTCTGGCGGCGGGAAGCGCCGGTATGAAGACTGTGATTGTTCCGAAGAAAAATAAACGGGATGTGGAGGAACTGTCGAAGGAGATCACAGGAAGCCTTGAGCTGGTCTATGCAGAGGCAATGGAAGAAGTGATCGCACACGCATTTGTATAAGAGGTATTTATGATAATCAAACAGGCAGAGCTGGAGACCGTCTGCGGAATCACCAGCAGGCTTCCGGAAAACACGAAGCCGGAAGTGGCATTTTCCGGAAAATCCAATGTGGGGAAATCTTCGCTGATCAACGGGCTTCTGAACCGGAAGTCTCTGGCGAGGACTTCCTCCCAGCCGGGGAAGACCCAGACAATCAATTTCTACAGTGTCAATCAAGAACTGTACCTGGTGGATCTGCCAGGCTATGGCTATGCGAAAGCCGCACAGGAGATCAGAGCAAAGTGGGGAAAGATGATCGAAAATTATCTTCACGGTTCCAGACAGCTGAAGGCTGTATTTCTGCTGGTGGATATCCGGCATGAGGCGTCTGCCAATGACAGGGAGATGTATCGCTGGATCGTTCATCAGGGATACGAACCGATCATTATCGCGACAAAGCTTGACAAGATCAAGAGAAGCCAGGTGCAGAAGCAGTTGAAGCTTCTGAGGGAGAGCCTGAATCCTGTGCCCGGTACCAGAATCATCCCGTTTTCTGCCCAGACCAGGCAGGGCAGGGAGGAGATCTGGGAGATGATTGATGGATTGTTGGAGGAGGAGTCCGTATGAGCGGTGAACCGCCAAAAGAAAATCAGGGAGAATCCGAGTATATCAGGCTTCGGAGGAACCTTCTGAATATTGGAATATTTGCGGCTGAAATTTTACTGCTTGCTATTGCGGGGCCGGCCCTGGTGCGTTTTTTCCTTCCGGTTATCATCGGCTGGCTCATTGCGCAGCTTGCAAATCCGCTGGTGCATTTTCTGGAAAAACATCTTCACATTGTAAGAAAGCACAGTTCCTTCGGCGTAATCTTCGGCGCCATATTCCTGATCGTGGCGTTATGCTATTATGCGGCTCTCTGGATATGGCAGGAGGCGGGAGAACTGGTCCAGAGGCTGCCGGTTTATTATCAGGCTCTGGTTCAGGGGCTGGATAAAATTGCAGAAAACCTGCAGAGTGTTGCGGACAGAATGCCGCTGGAAACGCGGGAAAAAATTGCGGATTTTACGGAGCATTTTACGGATTATCTGGGACGGATTGTGAGCAGTCTCGGCGGCGGAACGGTAGAAGCGGCGGGAAATGCAGCAAAAAATATTCCGTCGCTTCTGATTTCCTTTATCTTCTCGCTTCTGTTTGCTTATTTTTTTATTGCGCAGCGGGAGCGGGTTCACCGAATCCTGCGGCATGTCATACCGGAACAGACAAGGGAAGGGCTTCGGATGGTCTGGGGAAACCTGAAATATGCCGTAGGGGGATATTTTCGCGCACAGTTTAAGATCATGGGAGTCGTAGGACTCATTCTGGCAGCGGGTTTTCTCTTCATGCAGATTGATTATGCCGTGCTGCTGGCAGCGCTGATTGCGCTGATGGATTTTCTGCCCATGCTGGGAACCGGAACGGCGCTGCTTCCATGGGCGCTTTTCTGCGCTTTGAGCGATGCGCTTCCAAGAGCGGCAGGGCTTCTGGTTCTGTATGTGGTGACACAGCTTACCAGGCAGCTGATTCAGCCCAAGATGGTGGGGGACAGCATCGGGGTGGATACCCTGACGACCCTGTTTCTGCTGTTTGTCGGCTACCGGGTGTCAGGGCTTCTGGGCATGATCCTTGCAGTTCCCGCAGGGCTTATCGTGCTTCAGCTGTACGAAGCGGGAGCATTTGAACACATGATGAAAAACGTGCGGGAACTTATGGAACTGATTGCGGACTGGAGAGAGCCCGGGGACAGAGAATGAGTATTACAGAAGCTGCTCCATGACATGGGCATAGATCTCCTGACTCTTTGACTTCCAGTGATTGCATACGGAGATGGCCTGCTTTTCCGAGGGAACAGAGATCGTCAGGTCGATCAGCGTGGCATTTTTTTCCCGGACCTGGCAGCAGACCAGATAGTCTTCGGTATTTCCGAGAAAATAATTGGCGGTGACGGAAAGCGTATCCTGAATCTCATGCTGTTTCTGTCCCAGATATTCCTGGATATCCTGACAGATGGCATCGGAGATCTTGTCGCCGAAATAGCGGAGCGTCTCATTTCCGGCCTCCGTAATATGATAGCTGGAGCTGTTGTGGGTATTGGATATGGTCACGAGCCCGGTTTCATCCAGTTCCGATAAGGCCTGCTGGAGCGTGAAATAATTCGTATATTCTTTTTCCAGAATAAATTCGGAGATCTGGGAATTGGTCAGCGGAGCGTCTATCATAGAAAGCATCTTCAGTATGATCAGTTTGTAAAGAGTCAGCGTGTCAGTCATAAAAAATCCTTTCCATATCTGTTACAGGATATTTGGTATTCCGGTTTGACCTGCGGCATCTGTATTTGTGAAACAGAATTTTCCCTGCCAGGTGTTCCGGCGCCGGAATTCCTGATGGATCGTGTTTAACACATGGCGTTTGGAACGGCTCCAGAGGGGAGCAATCAGCAGGTCTTTCGGTCCGTCGCCGGTCAGGCGGTGAATCACAATGTCAGGCCGCAGAAGCTCTGTACAGGAAAGAATGATCTGTACGTATTCCTCCAGAGAGAAGACGGGGAATGGTGTCTGCGCATAGATCGTTTCCAGGTCTGTCCCTTTTAAGATATGCAGAAGCTGAAGCTTTATGCCCTGAATATCCTGCGTATTCAGATAGCGGATCGTCTGCAGGATTCGTTCCCGGTCCTCTCCGGGAAGTCCGAGGATCACATGGGTGATGACCTCCAGCCCGCAGGCGCGGAGCCTTTGGACGGCGTCCTCATAGACGTCCAGACGGTATCCCCGCCGGATGAAGGAAGCGGTATCCTCGTGCATGGTCTGAAGTCCAAGCTCCACCCATACGGGTTTGATCCGGTTCAGCTCTGCAAGGAGGGCGGTGACTTCCGGCCCCAGGCAGTCCGGCCGGGTGGCAATGGACAAAAGCACAACTTCAGGGCACTCGATTGCCTCCAGGAAGATGGAGCGCAGACGGGAGACAGGGGCATAGGTATTGGTATATGCCTGAAAATAGGCGATAAAACGACTGGCCGGACGTTTTTTCTTCAGACGTTCTCTGGCCTGCCGGATCTGTTCGCGGACAGAAAGCGACGGATCAGCGGCAAAATCGCCGGAGCCGCCTGCGCTGCAGAAGATGCATCCGCCGGTACCCACAGAGCCGTCTCTGTTCGGGCAGCTCATTCCTCCGTTCAGCGCCAGCCGGTAGATCTTCTCCCCATACCGCTTCTTCAGTTCGTAATCAAGTGAGTGATAAGGTTTGTCATTCCACAACATCATATCATTCAATCTATCACACAGGATGCCAAAAATCAAGCAGCAATTCCACGAACAGAGGATGCTGGTTACTGCGCATTTCTGCTTCGGACGCCTGTTGTGGATCTATATTCCTTCCATACCCCGCTTGCGCTTAATGAAGGGCAGCAGCGGTACTAAGGGCGCAAAAGACGCGCCCTGAGGACCGGCGCCCTTCAATGGGTCTTCCGGGAATATAGATCCATAACAGGCTGAATGCCGGCAGGCGTTTGAACAGTAACGGCTGCTGGGGTCCCGAAGACTTTTTATGAAATTCCCCTTTTCATTTGCGGACAAAAAGAGTATACTGTTACTAGTTCGAAAATGTTCTGCCAATCTGGCAGACTCTTTCCCCAGTGTATAGAACAGGAATGGACAACAGGAACAACAGGAGGAATATATGGATAACAGTATGAGAGAAAAGTATGAATCTCTGTCACTTGCAGTCCTGCGGGATGTGGCAAAGAACCGCGGTATCAAGGGAACCTCTTCCATGAGGAAGGATGCGGTGATCGAGGCGATGCTGACAGAGGATGAGAGGGCTGCCTCGGCGGAGATGGTCCGGACACAGGCCGCAGAGAACGGCAGAACGGTATCTGATATGGAACAGCTTGACAGCGGACAGACGGTCAAAGGAATTCTGGAGGTCATGTCAGACGGTTTTGGTTTTATCCGCAGTGATAATTACCTGCCGGGGGAGAACGATGTCTATGTGTCCCCGTCGCAGATCCGCAGATTCGGTCTGAAAACAGGCGATATTGTAGCCGGCAATACAAAGGTAAAGACAGAGAAGGAAAAGTTCTGCGCGCTTCTGTACGTGAAGAGCGTCAATGGACTGCATCCGGAAACCAATGCCAGAAGGCCCAATTTTGAAGATCTGACGCCGATCTTCCCCAATGAACGCATTAAGATGGAACGTGCAGGCGGAAGCATTGCCATGAGGATTGTGGACGAGATCGCGCCGATCGGAAAGGGACAGCGCGGCATGATCGTCTCTCCGCCCAAGGCCGGCAAGACGACGCTTTTAAAGGATGTGGCAAAGTCCATTACAAAGAATAATCCGGAGATGTATCTGATCATTCTGCTGATCGACGAACGCCCGGAGGAGGTTACCGATGTAAAGGAGGCCATTGAGGGCAGAAATGTGGAGGTCGTCTATTCCACCTTTGATGAGCTGGCAGAGCGCCATAAGAGAGTATCGGAGATGGTCATTGAACGGGCAAAACGCCTGGTGGAAAGCGGCAGGGATGTGGCGATCCTTCTGGACAGCATTACCCGTCTGGCAAGGGCGTATAACCTGATCGTACCGCCCAGCGGACGTACCCTGTCCGGCGGACTTGACCCGGCGGCGCTCCATATGCCGAAAAGGTTCTTTGGTGCGGCGAGAAATATGCGGGAGGGCGGAAGCCTGACCATTCTGGCGACGGCGCTGGTGGATACCGGGAGCAAGATGGATGATGTGGTCTACGAGGAATTTAAAAGTACCGGAAACATGGAACTGGTGCTTGACCGCAAGGTGGCGGAGAAGCGGGTATTTCCGGCAATCGACATTCCGAAGTCCAGTACCAGAAGGGAGGATCTGCTTCTGAATCCGGACGAGCAGCAGGCGATGGACAATATTCGCAAAGGACTGAACGGAATGAAGGCGGACGATGCCGTGGAGACGATTCTGAATCTGTTTACCCGCACAAGAAACAACGAAGAATTTGTTCAGAATGCGAAAAAAATGCGATTTTTCTAAAAGAACTTGCATCCGGGACATTCCTGTGCTATACTTGTGTGGTTAATGGAGCGGATGATGCCGTGACGGCATCAGAGAACCACAGGGACTTGTGGGGATAGCCCGGGATAGCTTGCCGCGGATAGACCGGAGCGGCATTGGCCGGGAATTGGGAAAGACCAGAAGTTCACGAATGAATGAGAGAGGTGAAAAATATGAAAGAAGGAATCCATCCGAATTATTACCAGGCAACGGTAACCTGCAACTGCGGCAATACTTTTGTAACAGGTTCTACCAAGAAGGATATTCACGTAGAGATCTGTTCCAAATGCCACTCTTTCTACACAGGACAGCAGAAGGCAGCAGCAGCCCGCGGACGTATTGACAAGTTCAATCGTAAATATGGCATCACGAAATAAGATGACAAAAAGACAGGTTGGGGTTATGAATAATCTCAACCTGATTTTTACTATATACGATAAGGATGTGAGAGCATGAAACCATCAGGAATCGGGGGACAGGCAGTACTCGAAGGAATCATGATGAAGAATAAAAGCCGGTATTCCGTGGCGGTACGAAAGCCGGACGGAGCGATTGAGGTCCGAATCAGCGAGCACGAAGGAATTGGAGGCAGGCATGCGTGGGCAAAGCTGCCCCTGATCCGGGGGGTTGTAAACTTTGTGGACTCTCTGGTGCTCGGCATGGAGACACTGACTTATTCGGCGGAATTTTATGAGGAAGAGGATGAGCAGGAGCCGGGAGGATTTGAAAAGTTTCTCCTGAAGGTGCTCGGCGAGAAGGCGGAGAAGGTCGTTATGGGTATTACCGTGGCGTTTTCCATTGTCATGGCTGTAGGCATCTTTATGGTTCTGCCTTATTTTATATCCGGCTGTTTCCGTGATTACATTGTGAGCAATACACTTCTGGCGATTGTGGAAGGTGCGATCCGTCTGGGGCTGTTTGTGCTTTATGTGGTGCTGATTTCTTCCATGAAAGACATTAAAAGAGTGTATATGTACCATGGCGCAGAGCACAAATGTATTAACTGCATTGAGCGCGGCAGAGAACTGAATGTAAAAAATGTGCGGAAAAGTTCCCGTTATCATGCGCGGTGCGGTACCAGTTTTCTGTTCATAGTCATGATCATCAGCATTATCTTCTTTATTTTCATACGTGTGGAATCACCGGCGCTGCGGGTGATTTTCCGGATCCTGCTGATTCCGGTGATCGCGGGCGTATCCTATGAGTTTATCCGTCTCGCCGGCAGGAGTGAAAACTTGCTGGTTCGGATACTGAGTCTTCCGGGAAAAGGCATGCAGATGCTCACGACGAAGGAACCGGAGGATGACATGATCGAGGTTGCCATCAGCGCAGTGGAAGCGGTATTTGACTGGAGAGCGTTTCAGGGGTATGAAACCGCCGACGACAGGGAAGACGAGGCGGCAGAAGTCAGATGACCACTTTGCGCGCACTTTTCAAAGAGGGAAAACAAAGGCTTCTGGAAGCCGGGATCGAAGAATGGGAGCTTGACGCATGGCTTCTTCTGGAATACGCCGCCGGATGTACAAGGAATGAATATTATCTGTATCCAAAACGCGAAGTGGAGGAAAGCCGGAAGCGGGACTATCTGGACCTGATACAGAGAAGGGCTGCTCATATCCCTCTGCAGCATCTGACGGGGAGCCAGGAATTTATGGGATATCCATTCCGGGTGAATGAGCATGTGCTGATTCCGAGACAGGATACGGAGATTCTGGTGGAAGAGGCGCTTTCCTGTATGCGCTCAGGGATGGAGATTCTGGATCTGTGTACCGGTTCCGGCTGCATTCTGCTGAGCATTCTGAAAGCGGCGCCGGGGCTTACAGGGCTTGGCACGGATCTGTCGGAGCAGGCGCTTCAGGTTGCACAAAGGAACCGGTCGGCGCTGAATCTGGAGACAAAAGCCAGGTTTCAGAAGAGCGATCTGTTTGAACAGGTGGAGGGAAAATTTGACCGTATCCTGTCCAATCCGCCCTATATTCCGTCAAAAGTGGTGGATACGCTGATGGAAGAGGTACGGGAACATGAGCCGAGGATCGCTCTGGACGGCAGAGAAGACGGACTGTACTATTACAGGAAGATAACAGCACAGAGCCCGGCATATCTCAGGCCGGGAGGAATGCTGTTTTTGGAGATTGGATATGACCAGGCAGAAGCGGTCACAGAACTGATGGAGCGGGATTTTACCGAAGTCCATGTGGTAAAGGATCTGTCAGGACTTGACCGGGTAGTATATGGGAGCCTGAAGCCGCAGGCATATGGAGGAAAGAGATGTTTGACAGATTAGAAGATCTGGTGAGACGATATGAGGAGATCACAAATGAGCTGACAGAGCCTTCCGTTGTCAACGATCAGAATCGTTTTCGGAAGCTGATGAAGGAGCAGGCGGACCTGCAGCCTCTGGTGGATGCTTATATTGAGTATAAAAAGTGCCAGGAGACGGTGGAAGACAGTCTGGCAATGCTGGAAAGCGAATCGGATGAAGAGATGCGGGAAATGCTGAAGGAAGAGCTCGCGGATGCAAAGAAGCGGACTGCAGAACTGGAGCAGCACATGAAGATCCTGCTTCTGCCCAAAGACCCGAATGATGATAAGAATGTTATCGTGGAGATCCGCGCCGGTGCCGGCGGAGATGAGGCGGCGCTGTTTGCGGCGGAGATCTACCGGATGTATGCCCATTATGCGGAATCCAGACGCTGGAAGGTGGAGATGATGGAGGCCGATGAGATCGGCATCGGCGGTATGAAGAGCGCAACTTTTATGATCAACGGTTCGGGGGCGTATTCGGTAATGAAGTATGAGTCCGGCGTACACCGGGTGCAGCGCGTGCCGGAGACCGAGTCCGGCGGGCGCATCCATACCTCCACGATTACGGTTGCCGTTATGCCGGAGGCAGAGGAAGTGGATGTGCAGATTGACGAGAAGGATATCCGCATCGATGTGATGCGGGCCTCCGGAAACGGCGGGCAGTGTGTCAACACGACGGACTCTGCCGTGCGCCTGACCCACTATCCCACGGGGATCGTGGTCTACAGCCAGACCGAAAAATCCCAGCTTCAGAATAAGGCGAAGGCATTTGCCCTGCTGCGTGCAAAGCTCTATGACATCGAATGTCAGAAAGCGCATGACGCGGAAGCGGAGGCCAGAAGAAGCCAGATCGGTACCGGCGACCGCTCCGAGAAGATCCGTACCTATAATTTCCCTCAGGGGCGCGTGACAGACCACCGGATCAACCTGACGTTATATAAACTTGACAAGATTATGAACGGAGACATCCAGGAGATTATAGATGCATGCATCGCAGCTGACCAGTCTGCAAAGCTGAGCCGGCTGAACGAAGAGGGTTGATGGTTACATGGAAAATAGTAAAAGCAGGTTGAAATTACCAGTCTTTTTACGTATAATATAGTACCAGGATTTGAAAAGCTAATGGATAGTGAGGATAAGAGGAATGGGAAAATATTTTGGAACGGACGGGTTCCGCGGCGAGGCAAATGTAAATCTGACAGTTGAGCATGCCTTCAAGGTGGGGCGTTTTCTTGGATGGTATTACGGACGCGGGCACAAGGCGCAGGTGGTTATAGGAAAGGATACGAGAAGATCCAGTTATATGTTTGAATATTCTCTGGTGGCAGGCCTGACGGCTTCCGGCGCAGATGTGTATCTTCTGCATGTAACGACAACCCCCAGCGTATCCTATGTGGTTCGAACCGAAGGCTTTGACTGCGGAATCATGATATCTGCAAGCCATAATCCGTTCTATGACAACGGAATCAAGATCATCAACAGCATGGGTTACAAGATGGATGCGTCTGTGGAGGAACAGATTGAAGCCTACATTGACGGAGAGATGGAAGAGCTCCCGCTGGCTACAGAGGCGTATATCGGACGCACGGTGGACTTTTCCGCCGGAAGGAACCGCTACATCGGCTATCTGATCTCTCTGCCTACCAGATCCTTCAAGACCATGCGGGTCGGTCTGGACTGTTCCAACGGAAGCGCATCGGCCATTGCCAAGAGTGTATTTGATGCGCTGGGAGCGAAGACCTATGTGATTCATAATGGTCCGGACGGAACGAATATCAATAAGGACTGCGGTTCCACCCATATCGAAGCGCTCCAGGCATTTGTAAAGGAGAAAGGTCTGGATGTGGGCTTTGCCTATGACGGGGATGCGGACCGCTGTCTGGCAGTGGATGAGCACGGCAATGTGGTGGACGGAGACCGGGTCCTCTATATCTGCGGCAAATATATGAAGGAGATCGGACAGCTGAAGGATGATATGATCGTTACGACGATCATGTCCAACATCGGCCTGTATAAAGCCTGCGACAAGATCGGCCTCAAGTATCAGAAGACAAAGGTCGGGGACAAATATGTATTTGAAAACATGATGGAAAATGGATACCGTCTGGGCGGTGAGCAGTCCGGGCATATTATCTTCAGCAAGCATGCGACAACAGGAGACGGGATTCTGACCTCCTTAAAGGTGATGGAAGTGCTTCTGGAGAAAAAGACCACGCTGGGAACGCTTGCGTCGGAGGTAAAGATCTATCCGCAGCTTCTGCAGAATCTGGAAGTGACGGATAAGAAAGCTGTGCTGGAGCATCCGGAAGTGAAAGAAGCAATCCGTGAGGTGGAGCAGGCACTGGGAACGGACGGACGGATCCTTGTGCGGGAAAGCGGTACGGAACCTCTTCTGCGTGTCATGGTGGAGGCGACGACTCAGGAGCTGTGTGAGAAATACGTATCAAAGGTAATTGACACGATGAAACGTGTGATGTAGGCAGACAAAGACCTCTGTTCTGCAGAAATGATTCTGCTGATCAAAGGAAGTAAATACACAGGAGGGAAATATGAAAAAGACAACACTGGTCGTCATGGCAGCAGGAATTGGCAGCCGTTTTGGAGGGGGAATCAAACAGCTGGAGCCGGTCGGACCGTCCGGGGAGATCATCATTGACTATTCCGTTCATGATGCCATGGAGGCAGGTTTTGACAAGGTCGTATTCATCATCCGGAAGGATCTGGAGCAGGATTTCCGGGAAGTGATTGGGGACCGGATGGAGAAGCGCATCGAGACCGTTTACGCCTTTCAGGAGATGGACGATCTGCCGGCAGGATTTACAAAGCCGGAGGGAAGGACAAAGCCATGGGGGACCGGCCAGGCGATTCTGTGCTGTAAGGAACTTGTGAAAGAGCCCTTTGTGGTCATCAATGCAGATGATTATTATGGGAAGGAAGCTTTTGTCAAGGTTCATGATTACCTGATACAGGATCATGAAGCGAAAGGCCGGATGGAATTCTGCATGGCCGGTTTTCTGCTGGGCAATACACTGAGCGAGAACGGCGGTGTGACCAGAGGAATCTGCAGTGTGGATGCAGCGCATCATCTGACAAAAGTAACAGAGACAAGGAATATCATAAAAACGGACACAGGGGCAGCCATACAGGCGGAGGACGGTACACAGACGCCGGTGGACGCATGCTGCCCGGTATCCATGAATATGTGGGGACTGACACCGGAGATTTTCCCGGTTCTGGAAAGCGGATTTGCTGATTTTCTGGCAAAGCTTCCGGATCAGACAAAGGGAGAGTACCTGATTCCCATGATCATAGATGAGCTGATCCAGGAGAAGAAGGCGAATGTGACGGTCCTGGAATCCGGTGACAAATGGTTTGGCGTTACCTATAAAGAGGACAAACCGGCAGTGATCCGTTCGTTCCGGGAACTGATCGCAGCAGGCGTGTACAGAGAAAAACTGTTTGACTGACCATGGAAAAAGACAGGCGGGGCTGCCATTTTGCGCAGTCCCGCATGAATTTATGAGGGAAACCGCGGCGCTTACGCGTTACGCCGCAGGACAGGAGAATAGAATATGACAGAGATTCCATTTAAGAAGCCGGAACTTTCAGACCGCCAGAAGATACTTGCCTGTCTGGCGGGACAGGGGTTCCGGGGATGTGAGAGGACATTTGCCAATATCTATCTGTGGGCAAGATTTTATGACCTGGTATGGGCAGAGACAGAAGGAACCGTAGTGTTCCGCAGCGTATTTGACGGGAAATATTCCTATACGTATCCGGCGGGGAACGGCGACCGGAAAGCGGCTGTGGAGCGGCTGATGGAAGTATGCCGGGAACAGGGACATGTACTTCAGTTCCATGGACTCAGCAGAAAAGAGCATGAAGAGCTGGAACGGTTCTTTCCGGGAAAATTTGAAATCTCATGGCCCAGAGATCCGGAGGATTATGTCTACGAGACAGAGAAACTGATTCACCTGTCGGGAAAGAAATATCATGGCAAGAAGAACCATATCAATCAGTTCAAGGCGGCCCATCCGGACTGGAGCTATGAAACGCTGGACGACAGCAACGTAGAAGAATGCTTTCAGATGGCCCTTCGCTGGAGAGAGTACAACGGCTGCGAGGAAAATCCGGAGAAAAACAAAGAGATGTGCGTTGCCCTGAATTCTCTGCGTCTTCAGAAGGAACTGAAGCTTCAGGGCGGCGTTCTGCGGGCAGGAGGAGAGGTGATTGCCTTTACCATGGGAGAGCCTGTATCTGAGGATACGTTTGTTGTGCATATTGAGAAGGCCTATGCGGATATCCGGGGCGCATATCCTGTGATTAACCAGCAGTTTCTGGAACATGAAGTGTCCCGGTACAAGTATGTGAACCGCGAAGACGATACCGGGGATGAGGGGCTTAGAAAAGCGAAGCTGTCCTATCATCCGGTCTTTATGGCAGAGAAGGGAACTGCCGTATTAAAAGGAGAAGCTGTATGAGAGCGTGGGAAACAAATGTTCGGAGAGTGATACCCTACACGCCGGGGGACCAGCCGGACAGACCAAAGATGATCAAACTGAATACGAATGAAAATCCTTATCCGCCGGCTCCGGGTGTGGAAAAAGCGGTCAGGGAGTTTCAGACAGACTGTCTGCGCCTGTATCCGGATCCGAAGGCGTCCGCTTTGGTGGAGGCGCTGGCAGAGCGCTGTCAGGTAAAAAAGGAACAGATCTTTGTGGGAGTCGGTTCGGACGATGTGCTGGCACTGGCTTTCATGACATTTTTCAATTCGGAAAAACCGGTGCTGTTTCCGGATATTACGTATTCTTTTTATCCGGTGTGGGCGGAGGAATTCCGGATTCCCTATGAGACCCGGGCGCTGGATGCGCATTTCCGGATTGTAAAAGAAGACTATGTTCAGGAAAACGGCGGAGTTATTTTCCCCAATCCCAATGCGCCCACCTCTCTGGCCATGGAGATATCCGAAGTGGAAGAGATCATCCGGCACAATCAGGATGTGGTGGTCATTGTAGATGAGGCCTATGTGGATTTTGGAGCGGAGTCTGCGGTTGGGCTGGTGGACAAATATGATAATCTCCTGGTCGTACAGACCTTTTCGAAATCCCGTTCCATGGCGGGGATGCGGATCGGCTTTGCCATTGGAAACCCGCTGCTGATCAAATACCTGAACGATGTGAAATATTCCTTTAATTCGTATACCATGAGCCAGCTTGCCCTGCGTCTGGGCACAGAAGCGCTGCGGGATGAGGCTTATTTTCAGGAGACCGTTGCAAAGATTATAAAGACCCGGGAGCAGGCGAAGAGAAGGCTTGCAGAGCTTGGTTTCCGTCTGCCGGATTCCAGCGCGAACTTCCTGTTTGTTACCCATCCCGGGTATCCGGCAAAGGAGCTGTATGAGGCTCTGAAAAAAGAAGATATCTATGTGCGTTATTTTGATGCGCCAAGAATCGATCAGTATCTGCGGATAACCATAGGAACCGATGAGCAGATGGAAGCGCTGTATGCATTTTTGGAACGCTACGAGGCTCTGCACAGAAAGGAAAGATAGAGTATGGACAGTTTGATAACCTGGTTTATGGAAGTGCTTGAGGGAAAGATCTCCAGAGAAATGATCGTATTCGTTATTTCCATGGTTCCGATCCTGGAGCTTCGCGGCGGACTTCTGGCTGCTTCGTTTCTGAATATCGATATTGTAAGGGCCATCTGGTTCTGTGTGATTGGAAATATCATTCCGGTACCGTTTATCCTGCTTCTGATTACGCCGGTCTTTCGCTGGCTGAAAAGCACCCGGACCTTTCGTCCCATGGTGGAGAAGCTGGAGAGCCGTGCCATGGGCAAGAGTGAGCAGATTGAGAAATATCAGTTCTGGGGACTGGTGCTGTTTGTCGGCATTCCGCTGCCGGGGACAGGAGCCTGGACGGGTTCTCTGATCGCTTCCCTTCTGGGCGTCAGATTTAAAAAAGCATTTCCGGCTGTGCTTCTGGGAATCGTTATAGCGACCGTTATCATGTCCGTCCTTTCGTATGGGCTTTTGGGAGCGCTGATCCGCTGAGCTGTGAAATGTTCGGACTGTATGGATGAATCGAGGTGCCGTATATGGAAGAGAAGAAACTGTATTTTATCTATAACCCCCATTCAGGGCGTGAGCAGATCCGTGCGAAGCTTTTCCATATCCTGCAGATCTTTTCTGATGCAGGGTATGAACTGACGGTGCATCCGACCAGGGAGAAAAAGGATGCAGTCAGGCAGATCGAGATGCTTTCGGATGACTATGATCTGGTGGTCTGCAGCGGAGGGGACGGAACGATCGATGAAGTGGTGGAGGGGATGATGCGCCGTGACAGGAAGTTTCCCATCGGCTACATTCCATCGGGTACCGTCAATGATTTTGCAAGAAGCCTGAAGATCCCGCGGGATATGCTGAAGGCTGCAAAAATCGCAGTGGAGGGAAAGGATTTTCCATGCGATATGGGGACCTTTAATGAGGGGCATTTTGTCTATATCGCAGCTTTTGGCATTTTTACGGATGTGGCATATTCCACCAGCCAGAATGTAAAGAATGTGCTTGGGCATATGGCATATCTTCTGGAGGGGGTAAAACGCCTGGCCAATATCCCGTCCTACCACATGCACCTGCACAGCGAGGAACTGGAGGCGGAAGGCGATTTTATCTTCGGCATGGTGACAAATTCGCGTTCCGTGGGTGGATTTAAAAGTATCATAGGAAGAAAAGTACAGTTTGATGATGGGGTGTTTGAAGTCACCTTTATCAGGACGCCGAAGAACGCGGCGGAGCTTCAGGAGATTCTGGGTGCGATTATTCTGAAGGAGATTGATTCCAAATATATGTATTCCTTTCGTACCTCCTGCCTGTCGGTAGAGGCGGACGGCGCGGTGCCGTGGACGCTGGACGGAGAATTCGGTGGGGAATGTACCTCGGCAGTGATCCGCAACCACCAGAAAGCGCTGAAGATTCGGGTGGCTGAATGAGATTTTTGTAGAAAATCTGCCGTATCTTTGTTATACTGAGTATACAGATATAAATTTTATTTTGGAGGGTATTTACCATGAAAATTGGATTCGGCTGTGACCATACTGCCATTGATCTGAAAAAAGAGCTGATGGAGTATATGACGGAAAAGGGATACGAATGCGTGGACTACGGTGCCTATGATGCGTCTGTGCGGATTGATTATCCGGATCAGGGCCTGAAGGTTGCAGAAGCTGTCAAAGCAGGAGAAGTGGAGAAGGGAGTCCTGATCTGCGGGACAGGCATCGGAATCTCTCTGGCGGCTAATAAAGTTCCGGGGATCCGCGCAGCAGTCTGCAGCGAACCATATTCGGCGATGATGACTGCAAAGCATAATGCGTCGCAGATCATTGCCATGGGAGCGCGCGTGGTCGGTAATGAGATGGCAAAGATGATACTGGATGCTTTCTTCGATACGGAGTTCGAGGGCGGAAGACACGCAGAACGGGTGCAGAAGATCTGCGATATTGAAGCAAAATACAATAAATAAAAAACAGAACCGGTTCTGGCTGTCTCGGGCGGATGGAAATGCCCGAATGAGACAGCCGGAACCGGTTTTCCTGTCCGGTACATGATTTCTGTGAGGGCTGAGCACACAGGCAGAGATGTGCACTGTGCGGCAGCTTTTGCCTGAATGCTTATGCCAGCTTCGGCCCCAGGAGTCTTGGAAGCGTTGCATGCTCCAGAGCAGTATCGCGGGTGATCACATCTTTGCGGTACAGTTCGAGGAGCCAGTTGTCCATGGAGAACATATCCTGTCCGGTGCCCGGAGAAGAATAGATTCTGCCGTCAATCTGCGGGATCTTTTTGCCGCGGATCATGCTGCGGATATCAGGAGTGACCGTCATCAGTTCGAAGGCAGGCATCAGTGTTCCCTGCTTTGTAGGAACAAGCTGCTGGGAAACAACTGCCTGAAGGACCATGGAGAGCTGGTCTGCGATCTGCCTCTGCTGGCTGGGCGGAAAGACATCGATGATCCGGTCCACGGCTTTGGCGCTTCCGGTCGTGTGCAGCGTGGAGAAGACAAGATGTCCGGTCTCGGCTGCCGTCATGGCTGCCTGCATGGTCTCATAGTCGCGCATCTCTCCGAGAAGAATGACATCAGGGCTCTGGCGCAGGGCGGCGCGCAGGGCGGTTGTATAGCTTTCTGTATCCGTGCTGATCTCTCTCTGACTTACGATGCTTTTATCATGCCTGTGGAGAAATTCCAGAGGGTCTTCCAACGTGATGATATGCTTTTCCTGATACCGGTTGATATGGTCGATGATGCAGGCAAGCGTGGTGGACTTTCCGCTTCCTGCAGGTCCGGTCACCAGCACCAGTCCTTTTGAAAATTTTCCAAGGGATATGATGCTTTCCGGAATACCGATGGAATCCGGCTCCGGGAGAGAGGAAGCGATCAGACGGATGACAGCCGACAGGGAGCCGCGCTGCTTGTAGGTACTTGCCCGGAATCGGGAGATACCCGGAATCGGGAACGAAAAATCATCATCACCGGATGTCAGAAGGGGTGCTACAGGACGTTCTGCGATCTCGTAGATCTCCCGGATCAGCTTTTCCGTATCCGCAGGCATCAGCCGTCTGGTATCGATCATGACCAGGCTGTTGTTTACCCGCATGGAGACGGGGCGTCCCGTTACGATAAAGATATCCGAAGCTTTCTGGTGGACAGCTTTTTCAAGCAGTTCTTTTGCAGTAGTCATAGTTTTAACCCTCCTGTTTGTTAAAATGTCATGAGATTCAGGCTGTCATCTCCGTTCCATCCGGAAGAGGAGATCTCCTGCCATGCGGTAATTCGATAATAACCTTCCTCCAGCTCGTCCGGAGCATTCAGTGCCAGAGTGATCTGGAGTGACTGTGAATCATCAACAGATATTTGATAGGTGATGGAAGGCGATTCCGCGGTCAGATCAATCTCCAGGCCTTCCATCTGCGCCAGCTGCTGTTCGGCAGCGCTGTAATAATCATCCGGATGCTCGGTATGAGCAAGTTCCAGAATCTGATCAATCTCCTTGAGCATTCTGGAGGCAGAGCCGGATGCCCTGTAATAATCCGCATGATGCTGTGCGATCTTCTGGCTGTACTGGTATTCACCGAGCGCTCCGGAGAGCGACAGAGTGGAAAGGATCGTCAGACACAGGACAATGAAGATCATAAGCAGTGACACAGAACCTGTATTGGTAATGGGATATAAGGTTTTTTTCATGCAGAACTCCCTCCCTTCTGTCCGGCAGCATCCCGGGGAACAAGACCTCTGTAGGAGGCGCCGTCCAGCCGGTAGATCTCTCTGGTATGATGTTCTTTGTACAGAATGATGGACCAGGAAGTGGTCTGTTCGTCCTCCGGCGAGAGGAGAATATCCATCTGATAGACCATCTCTGCGCTGGTGCAGGAATGAAACTCTGCATCAAACAGAAGCGTGACACCTTCTTCTGTGAGAACACAGGATTCCGGAAACAGAGAGGTAATATACGGCAGGGGTTCCCCGGTCTTTTCTAAAAGCTCTGCCGCAGATACGGCACACCGCACAGCCATGTCCAGCTCTTTTGTCTCCTGGCCAAGAATGCATGCTTTTACAAAAAGCTGCAGACATACAGCGCTTACCAGAGAGAAAAAAAGGATGGAAAAGATGAGCTCCATCAGAAGGAGACCGGAGCGGCAGGAAGAATGTTTCTTCATGGTACGCTCCTTTCTGATGCAATCACGGAACTTTCCGTACCGGAAGTGTCAACTGCCGTAAACAGATAGACATGGTCGGTCAGACGGTCAATGGTCAGGGATGAGATCTGCATGATATCCCGTCCGTCCTTCAGGGAGACGGGAATGCCGTCATTGATAAAAAGCTCCTTCAGGATTCCATCATATACATAGATATAGGTAGTGCATGGCGTTTCGTTATAGACTGCCGACAGCGTCAGGCAGTCTGTATCATCAATGGAAACGGCGCCGATCGCACCATTGAAATCATTCTGCCGTATCTTTTCGGTAATATACGACAGTGCAGTCCGGTTCTCGTCATTGGTTCTGAGGCGGTCTGTTGTAGAACCGTAGATATCGGCTGCCAGGATCAGTACACTGAAAGCGGAGACGGCAAATACAAAGAACAACGCAATCGGAAATATCAGATCAATGACATGCTTATGCCGGGCCTGAAATCTCATGGTCTGTCCCTCCTGTCTATAATGGTGATCTCCGGTATGATATTGCTGCCCAGCACCTGATAATCCACAAAAAAACGTTCCTCATCATAGGTCAGCCCATAGTGATCCTTCAGATACTGAAGATTCTCAGGATAAGAACCTTCTATGGTATAGCAGTGGATGATTCCGCGGTTCAGGGCCTGTTCCAGCGTCTGCATGGCCTGGGCGTCTGTCTGCTTCGAGACTCTGGAGATGCCCAGAATGAACACGGCCAGCACAATACAGAAAACAGCAGCGGAAATCATAAGATTTCCTGAGGAAGAACTGCGTTTCTGCGTTTCAAAACGATGCTTCATATGCATTCCTCCCGTTTCCCTACAGGCTTGACATGATTCCCATGAGAGGAAGCATGACAGATAGCAGAATCATGCCGACAATCAGAGAGAGGATAATGACCAGTGTGGGCTCCAGGGCCCCGATGATGCCGGTAAATTTCAGATCAATCTCCTCCTGATACCGGTCTGCGATCTCCTGCATGACTTCATCCAGAGCACCGGTTCGGTCGCCGATGGAGGCCATACGTGCATAGAGACCGGTGAAAATCCCGGCTTTTGTAAAAGCTTCGCTGAGCTCCTGACCGTTTTCAATGGCTTCCTGGCAGGCATCGAGCTTTTTGGAAAAGTGTTCTTCAGCGACCAGTTTTGACGTGAGCCTTAAACATTCTTCAGGACTCATACCGCTGCTTAAGGTGAGGGACATGCCGTTTGCGAACCGGCAGGCTGCCAGCTTCTCCATAAAGGACCGGATAAAGGAAATATGTATGGCAAATGAACAAAACTGCCTGCGCCCGCTCCGGGATTTTCCAAAATACAGGGCAGCGCCGGCCAGCAGGATGACCAATACGATCAGGATGGCAGAATAACGGTTGATGGCGGTCCCGAGATTCAGTACTGCTCTGGAGAAACCGGTCATCTCATTCCCCAGCTGCCGGAAGATCTGGTCAAAGATGGGCATGACTTTTGTGACAAGCACCAGGATGACGAGAAGCATCATGAAGACCATAATGAGCGGGTAGGCAACCGCATTTTTAATGGTTTGCGCAATAGAGGCTTCTCTGTCGTAATAAGCAGATAATGCTGCGAGAACGTCGTCCAGTTTCCCTGTTTCTTCACCGATGCGTATCATCTGAAGCATATATTCCGGAAATGCGCCTGTCTTCCGGAGGGCTTCATGAAGAATTCCCGTTTCCTGAAGCGTCTGATCCACCTGTACAAGAAGTGCATGCTCTTCCGGATCCAGGGTATCCTCCAGCATGATGGAGATCCCTTCCATGACGAAGATGCCGGAATGAAGAATCATCGCCATTTGGGAGCAGAAGGCAGAGACTTCCATATTGGATAGGGGGGTAAATGTTTGCTGTGCCATATAAACTCCTTTCCCGCCTGTACTGATACAGAGGAATATTTAATAGTAGTATTTTACAACATAGTTGGTGCCGTCGCCGATGAACTGTTTCAGGCTGCTGCTGTTGCCGGTTCCGGCGGCGAACGTGGGATCCATAAGGCTCCAGGAAGAACCGTGGAATTCTATAATATTGTCGACCCACCCGGTCTCTTCCAGATAGACGCTGATCCATGCATGATAGGCTTCCCCGGCATAGCCGACTTCCAGCCTTGTAGGGATTCTCTGAGAACGCAGCATGGCTGCCGTGATCGCCGCATAGTCAAAACAGATGCCGGTTTTGCTGCTCAGCGTATCATCCACATCCGGCAGGTATCCATAAGCTACGCTGGCAGCTTTGTCCGTATCATAAGTAATATTTGAAATAATGTAATGATAGATGCTGGTCACTGCTTCCAGATCCGAGTGGGCATTCTTCACCAGTTCCGCTCCCTTTTCTACTGCCCTGGACTCAGGCGTAAAGTTCACATACTGATTTGGATACAGAAAAGGAAGAAATTCGTCTGCGAGACTGGCCTCGATCTCCTGGCTGCATGCAATCGAATACATATCCCCTTCTACATTTTCCAGAACGGTAAGCGAATAACTGCCGTCTCCTCCCGGGAGAGGAAACGTCTCATATTCTTGGTCCTGCGACAGCAGATAGGTGTAGGTGTTGTCATCCGGGGTGGTGATCTGCAGTTTGACCTTGGGATTGCTGCCGGTATAACAGACCATTACATATCCCTGGTCGGTATGAGAGGCGTCAATGGCCACGGTGTCCGTACCATAAGTATCCGTTCCGTCAGCAGCGGGGACAAGCACATGCGGGGTGCTGTCGCGGATCTCTCTGGTATCTTCAGGGCTGTCTGCAGCATCACTGCGGGTACTGGAGGCACTGCCCTGGACGGAACCTGTCGCATGTGCTTGCGAACTGTCACCCTTACAGCCGCTCAGAATGGTGCAGCATAACACAATGGACAGAATCGTCTTTTTGTTCATGTGCTGTAATATCCTCCATGGTGTTTCATTCAATAGTCATAACAGTTTAAGTATACTACTGAAAGCCCTGAGAATCAATCTTTTTCGGGGGACACAGAAGCAGATTTCTTAATCTTCTCTTAATTTTCACAAACAGGATTTGACTTTAAGATCAGACAGTGATACACTGTGAGAAGTCCGGCGCATGTTCACAGAAAAAACACAGAAAAAGGCCGGATATATCATGGAAAGAAAGCTGGAGGATACAGGTGATGAAAAGAATGAAACAGATGGTAACCGTGTTATTGGTTCTGACAGTCCTGATGGTGTCAGGATGCGGAAAGAAAGATGGCTTCGGCGCGACCCAGAAGACATATTTTTTCAGTTACAAGGTGGACAGTGCATATGTTTGCAGCGAATATGAAGGATACACACCGGAAGCAGGGAATCAGCTTCTTGTGGCAAGCGTAACCCTCAAGAATACATTTGGTGAAGAGATTGAGATGTATGATACAGATTTCCAGGCGCAGTGGGGCGGATCCGGCGAGGATGATTTCAGCCTTCCGATCACCTTCAACGGCACGGAAGAGGGGCTTGCAACTTTGACACAGGAACAGCTTCCGGGCGTCTACACAATGGCGAAGGGAGAGTCCAGAACCGGACTTCTGATCTTTGAAGTACCGGATGGATATCAGGATTTTTCCATCTCCTATATGGAAGCGTTTGACGACGACAGCACCGGAGATACTTTTTTTGTGAATTTTACAGCGGAAACCAGATAGGGAACCGTATGAGGTACCGTTAAGACAGAATATCATAAGGGGATGTGCGATGCAGAATATGTGGATCGGGCATCCCCTGTTTTGTAATTGTGAAAGACTGTAAGCTGCCGGGGAAAATATGGATTTTATGGGAAAGCCCCATAAAATCCCGTAGAAAGGGAGGATGCCGGGTGCTGTTCACCCGGCATTATTATGAAAAAGTTTATTTAAAAGTATTAGCTGACTGGCCTCTGTTGTTGATGGTTTTATTATATGGAAAAGAAATGAAGGAATCATGTGCATACAGTGAACCTTTTTTAAAAGAAAGGTGAACAATTTATGAACGGAAAGGAGAATCTGGGATGTTTATGAAACAGTTATATCCGGATGAAGTGACGGCGTCAATATACGATCTTGACTGGGAGATGCTTTCGGAAAAATATGAA
>ERZ778510.716-NODE-716-length-25368-cov-3.949315_pt1 | contig 25368 bp, 19 predicted proteins | sample MGYA00510348_ERZ778510 | MGnify/ENA primary metagenome ERZ778510 (study PRJEB29527, sample SAMN07138969) | mouse gut metagenome | material: feces | host: mouse | place: China:Nanjing | collected 2016-01-25 ... | reverse complement strand
CGATTGTTCTATATCAACCACATCAGTACCGCTTGGACCGGAGACCTGTACAAAAAGAAATCGTGGCTCTCCGGAGCTATTCTGTTCCAGGATTGACATCTAAGAGCATTGGCAAGTACAGGTCATCACTCATCATACTGCTTTATAATAGCGTAGTCGGTACCTGAGGTTCCGAATACCTGGATTACAAGAACACGAGTTTCATTTGACCTGTTACGGCTGACATCCACATATAGAAGACCCTGGTCATATTCGAAAACGAACCATCCGCAGTCTTCCTTATGATATTTTGTATTACGGTCGATTTCAACGGTAGTCGGCTCCGGATTGTCATACGCCCACAACTCTATCTTGTGTATTTTTCCGGTAGTATTCAAAACAAAACGTTTTCCGGGATAATTGTCGCACCAATTGTAATACGGAGATATTTCCAGTTCATATTTGCCGCATCCTACAGCCATAGAAAGAAAAGCCATCAGAAAAAGGCAGCGAATCATAAAATCTTTCATAGTCACAATTTTTTTAATCTATAACTGTATCTTCTTCCGGAACCTTAAAATACTGGACAATATAAATACTGTTTAAATCCACATACGGGCTGCAGAAAAATCCAAGGTTAAGGTATCTCGTCTTGCCGGTATCGTTTTCCTCCAAGATGACATGGACACGTGCTTTGTTACGGGGCAGATTTTCCACTTCCGCATAAAAAAAGTCCCCTTTCAAAGATCCGAGTCCCACGTCATAACCGCCACCGCTTATTATTTCATATATATGGTGATCGGACTCAAAAAACATTTCCTGTGCAGAGTAATCGCATATAGCCAATGGAGGGGTAACATAACCTTTTTCCATAACAGTACAAGATGCCATAGCAACACATAACGCCGCACCCCATACGAATAAAGAAAATATGTTTTTCATAGACTTATCATTAAAAGTTGAAACTCTTTTCACACAGCGTGGACTTCGTGCTGTATGTAATAATCCTGAAATGCCAGGAATACGTATAATTGCCAAGGTTATTCGCAATTCCATCGTTGTCATACTCCACAGCTTCTGACGGATTGAGAGATCTTAATGAAAAATAGCCGTTGCAGCGCTGAGACCACCCGAAATTGAAATGTAGAAGATACTGGTCAGAATAGTCATCAAGATATTTCGCTCCGTCAATAACCCAGGAATGCCCCTCCTCCCAGTTGCTGATTCCCCTCGGAATGGCCGAAATGAATACCGGAAGCCTTCTGGCCAGCATAGAGCTTGTCTCGGCGATCAATGTGCCGGAAAAACTTGAATCGCTCCACTTTTTCACATTTGTATAACCCATCTTTTCAAACATACGTTTTATCTGCTCCGGAGTCACAAGCGTATAGTTTTTAGTGGCTCTCTTATTAACATTATTGAATATGCTTCCTATAATAAGATTCATATCTTCCACTCCTTGGCTCGTTTTAGGACACGGAAGACCATCTGTCATCAACCCATAGTCAACCTTGCGATTATTCAAGACCAATGACTGCGGGAACTCGTTGGTCGCCACAATCATAGCCATAGCCACTACCGAGCAGCCGGCATAAGCTTCATTTCCTTTGTTTCGTTTGCAGTATGAATTGTAATTAATTCTTATTCCATTTGTTTCCGGGCCCTTATAATATGTTTGCCCCCATGAAATCTTCAGCATCGGCTCTCTTGTCGTATGTGTCTGTTTCGGTGTCCCTCTCTCGTGCGGGACATCAAGAAAGGTTCTGCCGTCATCATCCAAGTCACGAACTTCACGGGGAGTTTCTATTTCGTCCACCTGGACACCGATATCATATACTCCGTCGACAATATGACCCTGGTTTTGATCATTTTCTTCTTCAATACAGTCAGGATCGTCATTTTCCCCGTTACCGCTGCCATAACCGGCAAATTCCTCGCTTGGAGTGAGGCCATTGAAAATCAAATTTGTCACCAACGTATCAATTCTGGGATCTGCACAATAATAGTCATCATCTTCCTCGCAATAGAAGTTATCCAAAACTTCATCTTCCTCTGAAGGGTCATAATCGGAAAGTCTTTCGAACGGCAAGTTCAAAACAACTGTAAGATCGTCTTTTATACATCCCATTTCAAAGACTGTAACAATATCAGGTACAGATGTATTCGCTCCAAGAACGGCAAATCCTCCTTCTTCAAAATTCACAAGATAGGCATCGGGACTGTCTTCAGGCTCCGCATCGGATGATTTGGTGAGAAGATTGGCCGGACGGTAGTAATTGCTCACGCTTGCGATACGTTTGCCCCCGTCAGCTTTTGTCCCTGATATTCCTATGAAATTATCCAAAGTAGCCAGTGCGGTTTCAAGAGGGATGGTACCGGAGGTTTTTTTACAAAGATTCGCATTTTGTGGAATATTTACCTCATAAAATTCATTTGAAGTACAAGAGATCAAAGCGAAGGCAAGAAAAATTGCCCAGAAGACATAATTTTTCATATACTTTTCGGTTAAAAGGTTAATTCATTGCAATATACAATAAAAATCAGGAAATCATATCTTTTTGTCGTTTCAATATTTACAGTTTAGCACACTAATTGTCATATAGCCGCACGTTGAACTTTTAAAAATTATTTATTATGGAATATTTTGTTGAAAGATTGGCATCAGGTGCCAGCAAGACAGTAAAGAACTGGTGGATGCTTCTTATTGCAGGATTGCTTCTGATCATCGGAGGAATAGTCGTTTTCGTCAACCCCGTGGAGAGTTACATCACCTTAAGTATGATGTTCGGAATCATGATGCTCATCACAGGACTCGCAGAACTGATCATAGCCATCACAAGCCATAATTTCTTCGCGATACGAAGCTATACTATCGTAGGAGGAATCATCGATATGATTATCGGTATATTGCTGTGCTGCAATATCGGTGTTACGGCAATCATCCTTCCGATCATCCTTGGCGTATATCTTCTGTACCACAGCTTTATGATCATCGGCTTCGGCAGCGACCTTGAAGCATTCAATGTCAAAGGATACGGATGGCCTCTCGCAGGAGGCGTTGTTCTCCTCATTCTTTCAATCCTGATTCTCATCAACCCTTTCAGCTTCGGCACATCGGCCGTGGTCATACTTACAGGCATCGCCCTTATCATAATGGGAGGAATCTTTATTGTCAAATCACTCAGGATGAGAAATCTGCACAGCTTTTTCAAATCGCTTGACAGGTAATATATCCCGATGGGACAGACAATAGAGTAACCACAAGCACTCAAGGTCCGCAAGGACCCCACTCTATATATCAAACGATGGGGACTGGCTAAAATATTAGCCAGTCCTCTTTTTGCCCTCCCTCCATAAATCATTGAGTGTAAGGCATTTGCAAAACAGTATGCCATTTAAACGGCATACTGTTTTGTATATATCTGATAACCACTAGATTACAAGGCAAGGGTATAGAATTCAATGATACGGGAAACGGCTCTTCGGCATACAGGACAGAATGACGGGTATGAATTGGTTTTCATACGGCAGTCCATATATCCCCTGTAGACTCCTTTGGACTGGTAGCCGGCACCTTCATAGACCCCGACACGGTCTGCATTGTCAGATACGGCCGGAGTCGGGACAGAAATCCCTGCAGGCAGCATATCCTTCCATTTGGAGCCGAAATCAAAGAGAGTTGTTATATTCTGCTCCCAGGGTTCAGCGTCAGAATAATAATATTCGACATACTGGTCATCATAAAAATATTCATCCGCCAGGGCACCGAAACTATGCCCGAATTCGTGCACTACCACAGGACGGAACAAGGGATGATGAGCCGTGGTCAATGTATAGGAATTGTAGATTCCCCCTCCACCGTAAGTATCCGTATTCGCCAATATTATTATATGTTCGTACGGAATCCCCTCCAGACGGTCGTGCAATGTCTTGAGGCGCAATGTGGTCAAGTAGCGGTCTGAATAGAATGTACTGAAATGCGAAGAAAGCGCGGTCCTTTTCCATACGCCCTCATAAGGAACGCTGACTCCGCTATCCTCCGAAGCGAGTGCGACGGCAACGATATTGAACCTGTCTTTCATACTGCCGAAAGGCTCATGGGCAAACAACGCTTCCGCAGCGGTTGCCGCATCGGCATAGAAAAGTTCCATCTCCCCCTCCGTATAGCCTTCCGCAACAATGGCCACATCAATGCAGTCTTCAGGAGTTCCGCCCTTAAAAATATATCTGTGCGGCTCCGGAGACGGCTTTGCCCTATTTATCAATATATCGTCAGGATTCACTGTATGTGTCATAGAAGCACTCACATTGCCCTTGAAATCATAAAGTTCCACAGTAATTTCAGCCTTTGAGGAAGGCATAGGAAGCAAAAAGACATTTTCAAACGCCCTGCGTACATTTACAGCCTCCTCAGTAGCCTGCCACTCCTGGAAAAGCGTTGAGAATGACATCCTGTAAAGCACTTCGGAAGTCAATGCGTCTTTCATGCAGATCTGTCCGTTTCCTTTGACCGGAACCTTGTCAAGATTGTGCCTTCGTCCGTACCATCCGTCGGACGCGCTCATAGCGTCAAGATAAATTTCCTGTGTCCTGTCCGTTCCGGCAAAAATATAATCGACACGCAGAGTACCCGTCTGAGCAGAAGCCGTCATCACCGCAGACAGAGCGAAAAAAGCAGAAAAGAAAACGCGAAACATAATCTATATTTTTGATGCACAATTGATCCCGTCAAGAGCAGACGACACGATGCCTCCGGCATATCCGGCACCCTCACCGCAAGGATAAAGTCCGGAGACCTGAATATGCTCAAGCGTATCCGGATCGCGCGGGATACGTACCGGAGAAGACGTCCTCGACTCCACACCGAGAAGCAGAGCATCGTTGGTATAATATCCGCGCATTTTCTTGTTTCCTATTTCAGGAAAGGCATATTTCAGTCTCAATGAGACATTTTCCGGCAGCAGCTCGTGCAGAGGAGCGTTTGCGACTCCAGGATGATACGAAGAAGCAGGAAGGTTCGCAGAGACGTTACGCCGGCAGAAATCCATCATCCTCTGTGCAGGGGCTTTCAATGAGCCTGTAAACCCGAACATGGCGCGTTCTACATCCTTCTGGAAATTCAGCAAAGACAATGCTCCATATTTTGAATATTCAGGCACGTCTTCAGGCTCGACACTTACCACGACCCCGGAATTCGCCCATTTTGAATTACGTGCGGAATTTGACATACCGTTCAGGACAAGCTCGCCCGGAGCAGTAGCGGACGGCACGAGGATACCTCCCGGACACATACAGAACGAAAAGACTCCCCTACCTTCTATCTGCGTAACGAAAGAATACTCCGCCGCAGGCATAAACGGCTGATATTTGCCATGATACTGTATTTTATTTATAAGGGACTGAGGGTGTTCGACACGCACTCCCAAAGCGAATCCTTTTGCCTGGATCTCCCATCCCTTGTTCTGGAACATCTCATATATGTCCCTTGCGGAATGGCCTGTAGCCAATATGACTTTCTTTGAACGGAAGACCGTCCCGCCGGTGCCTGGCTGTCCGGAAACGCTTACGGAAAAACTGCCGTCACCATTTTTCACAATATCCGTAACACGGGAGTCAAAATAGTATTCCCCGCCGTGCTCCGTTATACATTTACGGATATTTTCAACAATGACGGGAAGGCGGTCGCTTCCTATATGCGGATGGGCATCTATCAGAATCGAAGGATCGGCCCCGAAAAGCACAAGCTGATGAAGGACTTCCCTTATATCTCCGCGTTTTGAAGACCTCGTGAAGAGTTTTCCGTCGGAAAAAGTACCCGCTCCCCCTTCTCCGAAACAATAGTTCGAATCAGGATTGACTTCACCTCCCTTTGAAAGGACAGCCATATCGAATTTGCGGGCGTGCACATCCTTGCCGCGCTCCAGAATGACCGGACGGAATCCTCTCATCAGAAGCTTGAGGGCGGCGAACATACCGGCAGGGCCGGCTCCTACAATGATGACAGGCTCAGCAGAAGACACATCGGCATATTCATCCAGACGGTACTCCTCCATATCTTCACCAGCCTTGTAGGCATCTATCTTATATCTGTACAATATGTCATTGCGGGCATCCACGGACCTTCTTACAACCTTGCATTCCGCAACAGCCTTCGGAGCGACTCCAAGTGCCTTGGCGGCGGCAGCCACCATCTCTTCATACGTAAGTTCCTTGCCTATCGGCTTTGCTATTTCAATTGATTTCATAGATCTTCATTCAGGTCATCCGCAGATGACGGTCAACATTAAAAATCAGCGATACGGGACACAGGAGCGACGGAAAGGTCTGTCCTTTCCCCGTTGAGATAATGGAAATATCCAGCTATCGCAATCATAGCGGCATTGTCAGTAGTGAATTTGAATTCAGGAAGCCAGGTGTTCCATCCACGTTTCCTTCCCTCTTCAGTTATGGCCGTCCTCAGACCGCTGTTGGCGGACACTCCGCCTCCGATTGTTATCTCCTTGATGCCGGTATGCCTGGAAGCCTTTACAAGCTTGTCCATAAGTATCTCGATAAGAGTCCTCTGGAAACTTGCGCATATATCCTCCTTGTTTTTTTCCATAAAGTCAGGGTCAAGGGCAATCTGGTCCCTTACAAAATAGAGAAGAGATGTCTTGACACCGCTGAAGCTGTAGTCGAATCCAGGGATATGCGGTTTGGAGAAACTGAATCTGTGCGGGTCACCTGATTTTGCAAGACGGTCGACCACAGGCCCTCCAGGATAGCCCAGCCCCATCATCTTTGAACATTTGTCAAAAGCCTCACCTACGGCATCGTCTATTGTCTGGCCGAGTATTTCAAAATCCAGCGGGCTGTTGACCTTCACTATCTGTGAATTTCCTCCTGATACCAGCAGGCACAGATAAGGGAATGAAGGCTGCCTGTTGTCACTGTCATACTGCTTTATGAAATTGGCAAGGACGTGTCCCTGCAGATGGTTGACTTCGACAAGAGGCTTGCCGAGAGCCACAGAAAGCCCTTTTGCGAAAGAAGTGCCGACAAGCAGCGACCCAAGAAGACCCGGACCGCGAGTGAACGCGATCGCGGTGATGTCTGAAGCTTTTATTCCGGCCCTGTCTATGGCCTGGCTGACCACAGGCACGATATTGAGCTGATGGGCGCGTGAAGCAAGCTCAGGTATCACTCCGCCGTATGCCTTATGCACATCCTGGCTCGCGAGCACATTTGAAAGCAGGTACCCGTCCTTTATGACCGCCGCCGATGTATCATCACAAGAAGACTCTATTCCTAATATTATATCCGCCATAGCAATTATTGTAAATCCCGTCAAAAACACAGGATAAGGCATATTGTTTGAATAAACCCGTCATCCTGAAGCGGGACCGCAAAATTACGATTTTTATCGGATATTTTTATTATTTTTGCGAGTTGGCTTGGAATCAGTTGGATTTTTGTCATTAGCGGGATAGAAAGCCTTGGTAAAGAAGATACTTAAAATATTCTGGTTTACGGCACTGGCTATAGCAGTGCTTATATATGCAGGGATTCTGCTGATGCAGACCCCGCGGGTACAGACATTCATGACAAGACTGGCGGCGGAATTCGTGTCAGACAATTTCATAGATGCAGACATCCGGCTCGGAAAGATTCTCATCAAGCCTTTCAATACCATAATCCTTAGAAACGTCACGGTAGTGGACAGGAATCCCTACCTTGTGGACCCCGATACCCTCAGCATAAAGGAGGACATAGAAAAATTCCGGAAAATAGGGAACACTCCTGTAGACACCCTTTTCAGCGCAAAGGACATAGTGGTAGGCTTTTCACTGCGCGGACTGCTTGGAGGAAGTATGGAGTTCGACAGGGCATATATAAGCAATGCCGTATTCAATCTTGTCCTCGAGGACGGAAAATCATCCACGAATCTGACAAGAATGTTCCGTATCAGCAAAAAGAACAAGGAGAGTTCAGGGAAAGAAATCTTCCACCTGAAAAGCGTCGAGCTGGACAGCATACGGTTCACAATGAAGAACTATACCAGCGGCGGTCCGGAATCCCCGGAGAGCGGCATTGACTGGAACGACCTTGACGTCAGAGACATATCAATCCGTGGACGCCATCTCAGGATGGTGGGCAAAGTAATGAGCGGAGAGCTTGACAGGCTGTCGTTCAAAGAAAAAAGCGGATATGTCTGCCATTCAATATCTGGAAGGACAAAGACAGGAGCCGGCCAGTCAATCATCGAGGACCTGAGGCTGTCCGACCCGTGGAGCAACATATACATACGTGAATTCGATATGCTATATGAAAGCGAGGAGGATTTCTCCGAATACGTGGACAAGGTCACAATGGCCGGTGAAATAGATTCCGCGCGAGTAAGCTTCAAGACCCTTTCGTATTTCGTCCCGTCCCTTTCCGGCAACAGCCTCACGCTTGACATAAAAGGCTCTGTAAGGGGAACCGTCAATGACTTTGATGTAAGGCATATACATTTTTCCACTCCGAACGGCAACCTCTCAGGAAACATAAAAGGACATATTTCAGATATGATAGAGCCAGAGAGAATGGATATGGACCTGGATATGACTGGATTCCGTTTCACTACAAGGGAAATGGAAAAGCTCATAGAGAGTTTCGCCCCTGGAACGGACACCGGTCTCGGGAAATATGCATCAGGAAAGATGTTCAATATGGACGCTACCATGAAAGGGCAGCTGAATTCGCTCAATGTCAAAGCGGACATCGGCTCACGCATCGGAGCAGTCAATACGGACATAAACCTGTACAACCTTATAGCATCAGGCAAACCTGTGGGAATCAGAGGAGTCCTGCAGACTGATGACCTTGTTCTTCAGGGCTTTCTTCCTGGGATTCCGGTCAGGGAGTGTTCTCTTGTCACCGGGGTCAACGCTGAACTCGGGACCGATATCAATGTGTCTATCGATTCCCTTAAAATAAGCAGGCTCAATTTCAACGGCTATGACTACAAAGGAATAGCCGCGGCAGGCGTGCTTTCAGGGAACAGGTTTGACGGAAAGGTAATCTGCAATGACCCGAACCTCAATTTCCTCTTCCAGGGAATTTTCTCATTCCCTTCAAAGGAGAGCAACGCATTGTACCGGTTCTATGCAAATATCGGATATGCGGACCTGTATGCATTGAACATAGACAAAAGAGGACGTTCAAAGATACGTCTTCAGACAAGCGCGAACTTTACCGGAAAGCCATCAGGTGACATTCTCGGAGACATAGACGTCGCCAACATCATATTGGAGCACAACTCGTCGAAATATGATATCGGCAACATAAAGATTTCATCATATACAGGCAACGGGCAATACAGGATCAGACTGGCGTCGGGATTTGCGGAAGGCCAGTACACAGGTACGGCACCTATAACCTCATTCATCAGGGACGTGCAGAATATCACTGTCAAGAAAGAGATTCCGGCATTGTTTGAAGATCCTGTATTCCAATGGGAAGGAGAGACCTACAACCTTTCCTTCAGGACTCTGAAGACCATGGACCTCCTGTCTTTCCTTGCTCCAGGCATGTATATAGCTGAAAACTCCACAATCGACATCTCCGTCAACCCTCAGGGAGAGCTCACGGGAAAGATGAAGTCACAGAGAGTCGCATATAACGAACACTACATAAAGGATGCGGAACTGGATATGGACAACAGGAACGGCAACATCTCCGGAAGGCTGTCCAGCGGAAGCATCAATGCGGCATCATTCATACTTCAGAACAATATAATCGACATATTCGCGGACGAGAACCACGTCGGTATCGGATTTTCATACAAGAATGACGGTGACCTTGAGAACAAAGGGGAAATCATCAGCATCTGCGACATTTCAAGGGAAGAGGACGGACAGCTGCTGTACAGGATCGAAGTGCTCCCTTCCAGCATATATCTGAATTCGGATGAATGGAATATCTATCAGTCCGAAGCCTCTGTCAAAGGAAAGGATATAAGCATCAGGAACATAGAGCTGAGAAGCGGAGAGCAGTCGATAACCGCAACAGGAGGAATGTCCCAGGACAAGAGCGACACCCTGACCGTAAATATGAACAGCTTTGACCTGTCGATATTCAACAATCTGATCAAGAAGAATCTCGACCTGAAAGGCAAAGCCACAGGCCAGGCGATGATAACCTCCCCTGCCTCCCAAAGAGGACTGCTCGTAGACTTCATCTGCGACTCCACCAGCATCGGAGGGACAAAAGTCGGCAACATATCGATAGCAAGCCGCTGGAACCAGAATTACAAACGGTTCGACATCCTGCTTTCCAACGATGTCTACGGCAAGAAGACGATGAATCTCAGCGGAAACTACTCCCCATCGCTCAACCGTCTGGAAATGACCGCCGGGCTGGACAGCATAGACATCGGATTCGTCAGACCTTTCCTTGAAGATATTTTCACTGATATCAGCGGACATATATCGGGAAATATCACAGCCGAGGGACCTTTGGACAACCTTGACATCAGCAGCAGCAACACCAGCATCGATGACGCATACCTGAAAATAGGATACACGAATGTCGGATATTCCGTAAAAGGACCGTTCCATATAGACAATCTCGGAGTATATTTCGATGACATAGTGCTGTCGGACAGACACGGCAACACAGGAAAAGTAACCGGTAAAATCGGCTATGACCATTTCAGGAACATAAATTTCGACACAAGGATAGATGTCAACAGGATCGAAGCCATAGATCTTACAGAAAAGGAAAGCGACATATTCTACGGCCATCTTTTCGCCACAGGAAACGTGTCGATTACCGGACCGTTGAGTTCAATCCTCCTCTCCGCCGACGCATCCACGTCAAGGGCAGGCAACATACATATCCCGATACCGTCATCACTTAATGCCGGTTCGACCGACCTTCTCAAATTCAAGGAGGAAGAGAAGTTCGAGGAGATAGACCCGTACGAAGAGATGATGAACAGGATGAAAAAGCAGAAGGCACTTTCAAGCGACTTCGCACTCAAGCTGAGAGTCTCGACAAATCCTGAAGTTGAAGCACACGTGGAAATAGACAAGGCCAGCGGCAATACCCTTTCCGGACGCGGAAGCGGAACCATAGAGCTTGACCTGAGGCCGAGCACGGAGACATTCGACATCAAGGGAGACTACACCATAAGCAGCGGAAATGTCCATTTCGTAGCATTGGGCATCGCAGCAAGGGATTTCATCATAGATGAAGGCAGCTCGATAAGGTTCAACGGGGACATAATGGAAAGTACCCTGAACATCGGGGCTACCTACAGAACAAAGGCATCGCTGTCGACACTGATAGCGGACACGGCATCCGTAGCCAACAGACGTGTGGTGGAATGCGGAATACGCATAACTGAAAAGATAAGCAACCCGCGTCTGAGCTTCTCCATCAATATACCGGACATAGACCCGATGGTAAAGGCAAGGGTGGAAAGCGCGCTCAGCACGGAAGACAAGGTGCAGAAACAGTTCCTGTCGCTTCTGCTCACCAACAGCTTCCTTCCTGATGAACAGTCCGGAATTGTGAACAATTCGTCGATGCTGTATTCGAATATGACCGAAATAATGGCAAGCCAGCTGAACAACATCTTCCAGAAGCTGAACATTCCTCTCGATTTGGGGCTGAGCTACCAGCAGAACAACAGAGGATACAACATATTCGATGTCGCCGTGTCCACCCAACTGTTCAACAACAGGGTGGTCGTCAACGGCAACATAGGCAACAGGCAATACCGGACAAGCGGCTCCGGCAGCGATGTGGTAGGAGACATTGACATAGAGATCAAGCTGGACCGTCCGGGAGCATTGAGGCTCAACCTGTTCTCTCATTCGGCAGACCAGTATTCCAATTATCTGGACAACTCACAGCGCAATGGAGTCGGTCTTACCTATCAGCAGGAATTCAACAAGTTCAGCCAATTTGTGAAGCTGCTGTTCGCCAGCAGGAAAAAGAAGGAGGAAGCTGAATTCGAAGCTGTGAAAGCGGCACAAAATGAAGAAAAGGTCAGAATACAAATTGAGGCCAAAGACAAAAACAGAAAAAGATAAGGAAATGTCGAAAGGAAAATTATACCTTATACCATCTCCCCTCGGAGAAAACGCCCCGGCGGAGGTCATTCCAGCCACTGTACTTGACAAGCTGCAGGAGATCAGGACATTTGTCGTGGAAGAGACCAGGACCGTCAGACGATACCTGTCGAAAGCCGGACTGAAAGGACATATCGGAGAACTTGAATTCCACCAGCTTAACGAGCATACTTCACAGGCGGAAATAGAGAGCTATATATCATTGTTTGAAGACGGCAACGATGTAGGACTGATATCGGAAGCCGGTCTGCCGGCCGTAGCCGACCCGGGCGCACAGCTTGTCGCGCTCGCGCATAAGCACGGCATAGAAGTAGTACCCTTTGTCGGTCCTTCATCCCTTATGATGGCTCTTATGTCATCCGGGCTGAACGGACAGTCGTTCGCGTTCTGCGGCTATCTCCCGGCAAAGACGGACGAGAGGAGATCAAGACTCCGTGCAATAGAAAAGATTTCGGCATCACACAGCCAGACACAGATATTCATTGAGACTCCATACCGCAACGACCATCTGTTCAGCGACATCCTGTCTTCCTGTCTTCCAGGGACCAGGATTTGTGCGGCCATCAACATCACGATGCCTGACGCATTCATAAAGACGATGACCGTTGCACAATGGAAACAGAACAAGATAACCATAGGAAAACGTCCATGCGTTTTCTGCCTGTTGGCATAAACGGTAAAGGATGGGAACAATAGAACTCGAAGGAATGGAATTCACGGCATACCACGGATGCCTTGAATCAGAACGCCGCGACGGCAACCTGTTCGTCGTGGATTTCAGTGCAGAATATGACATCAGGGATGCAGTCGTGACGGACCGTCTTGAAGACACTCTCGACTATGGTGCCGTATACGAAATAATCGCAAAGGAAATGGCAGTCCCGTCAAATCTCCTGGAAAATGTAGCCGGGCGGATCGTAAAGTCATTGGACATCGCGTTCCCCTGCCTCGGCTCCTTCTCCGTGCGCGTGTCAAAACGCAATCCTCCTGTCTCCGGACCGGTACAATGGTCAAGAGTCACCATATCACACAGAAAACAGAAATGAAAAAGATATCATTTACGACCCTTGGATGCAAGCTGAACTATGCCGAGACGTCCACCTACGAAAGAAAATTCATCAAAGCCGGGTTTGAAGCCGTGCCCTGGACAGAAAAGGCGGACATCTGCCTTGTGAATACCTGCAGCGTGACAGAACATTCCGACAAGAAATGCCGGAACATAATCCGCAAGCTCCACCGTCTGTATCCTGATGCGGCTATTGTCGTCACAGGCTGCTACGCCCAGCTGAAAAAAGCTGAAATAGAAGCCATAGAAGGGGTTGAATTCGTGTTCGGAGCCAATGAAAAGTCTTCCGTAGTACCGTCCGTCATCAATTACATCAATGAAAATGAAGGATATGCCGAATGCAAAGGAGCGTTTTTCCCTGCATATTCAAGCGGAGAACGCACACGTTCTTTTCTGAAAGTCCAGGACGGATGCGACTTCAAATGCGCATACTGTACAGTTCCATACGCAAGGGGCGAAAGCAGGAACACACCGATAGCGGAAATTGTCGCCCAGGCAGGTGAAATAGCAGCGGCGGGAATAAAGGAGATTGTCATAACCGGAGTAAACACTGGAGATTTCGGAAAGACGACCGGAGAGACATTCTTTGAGCTGATAAGGAAGCTGGACGAAGTGGAAGGCATTGAGCGATACAGGATCTCATCTATAGAGCCGAATCTTCTCACAAAGGAGATGGTGGACTGGATCGCTTCCGGAAGCAAGTTCCTTCCGCATTTCCATATACCTCTCCAGTCCGGAAGCGATACCGTACTGAAAGAGATGGGAAGAAGGTACGACACGGCGGCATTTGAAGACAAGATCAATTACATCAGGCAGAAAATGGAGGTTCCTGGAGGACCGAAAGTGTTTTTCGGCATAGATGTAATCGTGGGATTCCCCGGAGAAACGGAGGAGCTGTTTATGGAGACATATAATTTTCTGAAGGACAGGATAAGACCGGCCTTCATCCATATATTTCCATATTCGCGCAGAGCAGGTACTCCTGCCGCATCCAGAAAGGACCAGGTACAGGATTCGATAAAGACTGAAAGGGTCGGAAGGCTCGAGAAGCTGTGTGCGGAACTGCACAATGAATTCATTTCCTCAAACAAGGGAGTCAAAGAGAAAGTCCTGTTTGAAAGTTCCGACCACAACGGGAAGATGTTCGGATATACAGGCAACTATATCAGGATCGAACGTCCATACAACGAGAAGGAAGTCGGACAGATAACTGATGTAATCATTTAGACGCATCAGGTTCAGACAAAGATATTATGAATAAGGCAAAACTTACATTTCTCGGTACAGGCACATCACAGGGCATCCCTATGATAGGCTGCAGATGTGACGTATGCCTTTCGGACGATCCTATGGACAAAAGGCTCAGGTCATCGGCATTTGTGGAGTACGGAGGGCTGAATATCCTCGTGGATGCAGGTCCTGATTTCAGGTACCAGATGCTGCGCACCGGAATATCCCATCTTGACGCCATCCTTCTGACCCACAACCACAAGGACCACACAGGAGGACTGGATGATGTGAGAGCATTCAATTATATTGAAGGGCTGCCTGCTGAAATATACTGCGAGAAATATGTTGAAGAGTCTCTAAAAAGGGAATATTCATACGCATTCGAACAAAACAAATACCCGGGAGCACCGGAATGGCATATCCATCATATAGACGACAAGCCTTTTGCCGTCCAGCCGAACGATGATTCAGACAGGCTGATATGGGTTTCAGGCAAAGGATATGAGCACATATATACAGAAAATAAAGATCTGCACCGCGACAGGCCCCAGGCCCAAATAATACCGATAAGAGGGATGCACGGCAATCTTCCGGTACTTGGCTACAGATTCGGTGACATCGCATACTGTACCGACATGAACTTCATTCCGGAGAGCGAATTTGCCAAGCTGGAAGGGCTTGACCATTTTGTGATAAACTGCGTCAAAAGAGGAAGGCATATCTCCCATTTCTCTTTGGAGGAAGCGATTGCAATAGCCCGTAGAACAGGTGCAAGGCATTGCTGGCTCACTCATCTGTCGCACAGGCTGCCCTGCTATGAAGACCTTTGCAAGGAACTTCCCGAGGGCATAAGGCCTGCCTACGACGGACTTGTAATCGAATGACGGAACTGTCAAATCTTAAGATGCTCGGGGAAGGACAGAGTCTTCTGCTGAAGTATGGCCTCGTCTCCGAGAAGACACAGGATCGAACCGTAATATGCCTCTTCAAGGACATGGTCAGGCTGACGTCCGGTAAGGATACTGTGGCAGAAAGCCTGAAGCATCTCTATGGAGCCGTCCCCTGCCGCATCCGGCATCATTGAGACTCCCGGATCGGAAGAAGCATTCTCTGCCGACCAGCTGGTACCCGCAAAGACTGAATTGCTGAAAATTCCCTGCTCAATGTCCCCGACAAGCTGACGTATTCCGCTGCGTGGTTTCGGGTCTTCCATATAAAGACGCCCATTGGCCAGGTCCACGGTAGCATCCTTGCACATAATATATTCACCCATACCGAAATGCTTGTTGGATATGACAGACTCGAACGTCATATTGACCCCGTTCGGGAAAGTATAGATTGTGCTGACACTGTCAAAGACTTCCCTGCCGTCCTTCCAGTATATTATATTTCCGGTACCCATAACCTGAGACGGGAGCATACCCAATGCCCATGTACCGTTCTGAAGCTGATGGCAGGCAAGTTCGGTCATCAGACCTCTTGAATATTCCCTGTACAGACGCCAGTTGATATGCCTTTCATATTCAGGTGAAGGCACTTCCCTGCGCCAGTCATGGTTGCGGTACCAGTAGTTGCGTACATTAACCACAGGTCCGAATTCGCCGCTGCGGACGGCGTCCATTATCTTGATATATTTCGTATCGAACAGCCTCTGCTGCCCTACGAAGAATATTTTACCTGAAGCGCGTCCGCGGAGATACATATCCTTGCATTCTTCCATAGTATAGGCCATAGCCTTCTCGCAAAGCACATTCTTCCCTGCCGAGAACGCATCAAGGGCAACCCTGTAATGCAGATTGAGAGGAAGGGCTATGATGACAGCATCCACCTCCTTGTCTTCAAGAAGGCTCAGGTAATCCTCGTACCGTCTTGCTCCGGGAGCGATACGCGCGGCAGCCTCCATACTCGGCGCATAGTTGTCACACAATGCGACAATCTCAGCCTGAGGTACATTATTCAGGTTCTGAATATGATACCGCCCACGCGAGCCGGCACCTATGATTCCGAAACGTACACGGCCGTCACGGATTTCCTCCTGTCCCGCAGAAGTACATCCTTTGAGCCATGGAACCGATGACAGGGCAAGGGAGGCAACTCCAAGGTTGCCGAAACGTCTCATAAACTCTCTTCTATCCATATATCTGTTTTATTTCTTTGTAACAATAACCTTCAAATTCAGCGATAATACTGCTCCGCATCTCAGCCGGAGCCGAATACAGTGCAGTAGAAAGCACTTCACAGACAAATGCCGACCGTCCTTCAACCGCTATCATCCCGCTTCCTGAGACAACTCTGCGGTTTTTGGGATTGATTATGTGGGCAGAACCGTCCGGTCTCAGCCCCGAAACAGAAAGCGAGGAGTCCCTCAGGATGAAATTGCCTTCACCGCGGGATGATGCGACCTTCCATCCGTCACCGAAAGGATGTGTCCCCATACCCGTCACGGAACTGTCCCCGAAATTGACAAGAGCGTCTTTCACTCCTGCATCCTGAATCATTTTCCTTATATGGTCAAGGGCATAGCCCTTGCCGAATCCTCCCGCATCCAGCACGATTCCCCCGTCAGCCAATGTAACACTCCTTGAATCCGCATCAAGGGAATAAGCAGGAGAGATACTTTTTTCCGACAGGGATGAAATGTCAAAATATCCGTCAGTGCTCCTGCGGAAGACATCGCAGAACTGAAGCAGGGCAAATGTCTCATCATCCACCTGTACAGGACCTTTTGAGGAATTTATAGCCGCAAATACGCTTTCCGTGTCGTGACGGTTCAAAATCTTTTCCGCATTCCCGATATATTTCCGTATGTCTTCCGCAAGACTCCTTGCCTGAGACTCTTCAACGTGCACCGCAACCATCTCGAATACAGTGTGCATAGCCTCAAAAGAGGCGAATGCGACAGGCGCGTCATTGTTCCTTGTACTGTAGATGAATTCCATAGCGATCAGACTTTCAGGAGCAGGTATGGCTATCTGGACAATGACCTGAATATCCTGATGACCGCCAGGACGATCAGACGTACAATCCACTGGACTGCATATATCCCCGATGATATGACAATCACATATCCTATCTGGGAAAAAAATTCCGTCCAGGGTCTGTGGTAGGTGACTATGGCATATACATTCATAAGACAGGCTGCAATAAAGCAGCCTGCGATTATCCATAGTTCACGTCTCTTTGCATTTGCAGTTATCAACGTATCTTTCATATCGTAATATTTAAGGGCCGGTCTTTCCCGGAACGGCAAAGATAACTACAAATTATAGAATTTCTCCCATTCCTTGCGCGGAAGGGCACCCCACAGCAGCTGGTTTGCAAGAGGATTGTTTGTAATCTGCTTGGTCTGTCTGTCAAACAGGATACGCTCCCCTGTCCACTGGCTGATAACTCCGAGACAGAAAACCTGGCTGAGAGGCCCCGCTATAGAGAAAGGAGAACGAGGTTTTTCCTTGCCCATTACAGAAAGAAGGAAATTGGCATAGTGGTTTGACGGACTCTCCGGCACCTCAGGAAGCCTCGACTCCCATTCCTTGGCCTTTTCATCAGGAATGATAGAAAGAGTGCTTCCGTGCGAACCTCCCTTGAATGTCAGTTCCTTTGAATATATCTCTTTGCCCGGGTTGAGCTTGGCCGCCTGGATCTTGCCGCCTGCGACGGAAGGTATGTTAGGGTCAAGCTCCGAAACGCCATACCCTTCAGGGACGGCAGGAATATTGTCCAGACCGTCATACCAGGTAATGTCGACAGCCGGCATACCCTGTCTTTCAGGGAAACGGAAAAGCAATGTCGATGACATCGGGTAGAAGAACCTGTTGTGGTCCTTGAGATAAAGAGGATTCACCTCCACAGGAAGTCCAAGATCGAGGAATTCGTGTACTGTATCCAGGATATGAGCTCCCCAGTCTCCCAGAGCACCCATTCCGAAGTCATACCAGCATCTCCACTGTCCGTTGTGGTAGTCGTGGTTGTATGCGTGCTCCTGTGCCGTACCGAGCCAGGTATCCCAATCAAGGGTTGACGGAACAGGCTCGGCCTTAGGATAATTCATCATCTTCGGATCCCATTTGTGCCAGCGGCGCACATTGTTCATGTGTGCGGTAACTTCTGTCACATCTTTGATTATTCCGGCTTCCTTCCAGGCCTTGAACTGGAAATAATTGCCTTCAGAGTGTCCCTGGTTGCCCATCTGAGTGACAACCCCGTACTTCTTCTCCGCCTGCATAAGCAGTTCGCACTCATAGAAAGTACGCGCCAGAGGCTTCTCAACATACACATGGATCCCGTGGCTCATCGCTTCCATACAGATAGGGAAATGGCTATGGTCCGGAGTAGCCACCATAACGGCATCTATCTTGGACGCCATCTCGTCAAAGAGCTTGCGGAAGTCCCTGTATTTAGGCACACCCGGGAACATAGCTTCTATCTCACGGGTATGTTTTGCTCCCATATCGACATCGCACAGAGCGACTATATCGCAAAGTCCGGTATCGCGGAATTGTTTTGACACCTCATTTCCGCGGTTTCCGATACCGATAAGGGCGACCTTGACCTTATCGTTTGCACCTACTTTCTTTGGCTTCACCGCCGACGCCCCGGATTTTCCGCGCCCCATCACCACCGACGGCATCAGGGCAGCACCTCCGAGCACTGCCGCGCTCTGCAGGAATCCCCTGCGTGACAACTTGTTATCCGACATATTGAGTCAATTTTAGATTATTAGTCCAGTTCTTTGATTTTGATATTCTTGTAATATACCTCGTCCCCGTGGTCCTGGATAAGGATATGCCCCTTTTCAAAATTGCCGAAATTCACCCAGTTCTTATATTTGCTGTATGCCACAAGAGCATCCCACTGAGCGGAATTGCGGTCATATTCAACGATTTTGACATCATTGAGCCAGTGCTCAACGTGATCACCGTTGACTATGACAGTAGCCTTGTTGAAGAATCCTTTGCGGAAAGGCTTGTCAGCCGGTGCAGGAATAAGGTCATACAATGATCCGAGAGTCCTGTTTCCTTTGACTCCGAGCTTCGCATCAGGATGTTTCTCATCATCCAGAACCTGGAACTCACATCCTATGGCAGAACCTCCGGCCGCGCTGTTGATGTCAGGATTCACAAAATACTTGATGCCGCTGTTGGCCCCTTCAGTAATCTTGAACTCTACGGAAAGTATGAAATTGCCATATTTTTCCTTTGTGATGATATCGCCTCCATTGCCGGACTCGGCACCGTCAGCCTTCTCCACAACAAGCATCCCGTCAGAGATATGCCATCCCTTGGAAGGGAACTCAGGAGACTTATGGCTGCGCCATCCGTCTGTAGTACGTCCGTCCCAGAGCAATTTCCAGCCCTCTTCTGCCTCACGCTCGGAAATAGTATTGGGGACACAGTTGTTCTGGGCGATACCGTTCTCCGGATATGCTTCATATTCAAGGTTTTCAGTCATAATACGGATATCTTTCCAGTACACTTTGGAATCCTCAAGACCTTCATAATAGATTTCGTGTACCTGGAGGGCGATAAATCCTGAAGCATCCCTGTCGTCAAGCACGTCAGCAGCAGGTACTCCATTGATCCAGGTACGCAGACGGCCTCCTATAGCCTCAATACGGAGCTTGTTCCAGTCACCGTGCACAAAAGCATCCTTTGCTGCAGGATTGACTGTCAGAGGATACAGCCATCCGAGACGTCCCTCATCATATATTCCTCCGGTCCAGGCCCTTGCGGAAGGATCCATTTCGTACTGGTAGCCGCGTACGCGTCCGTCAATCACGTGACTTCTGAACTGCACTCCGGAATTGATGCGCTCATCCATCTTGAACAGCATTTCAAGTATGAAGTCACCGTATTCCTTCTCTGTCCTGAGGAAAGAATTCGGAGTGCCGTATCTGCTGATTCCTTCGATCGCTCCGTTCTCGACACGGAATTCAGCATTGCCGATCTTCTTCCATCCTTTCAGATTCTTTCCGTTGAACAGAGTCTGCCATTGTGCCTGTGCACTGAGTGTCACACAGAGTGCCACTGCAGCAATCAATATCTTTTTCATATCTATCAATTGAATTTATTGTAACCGTCCTCTATCTGCCGGAAAAATATTCCGGTACGCGCTCCGGGCTGAGCATCTGCCACAATGAAGCGACTGTCCATCCCGGTGCAAAAATATTATTGTAGAAACCTTTGCCGTTGCGGCCATAGTCCCAGGCCGTATGCTGCACCACCTCAGGATAATATCCAGGCTTGGCTATATTGAAATGGCTTTCGTCTGTCGGCATAAGCTGAAGCATAGAAGTCCTTATGACTTCGGAGAACTCCGCGAAACGGCTGTCCCCATATTCAGCCGACAGCCAGTCAAGAATCGCAGCGAACTCAAATATGAACACGTCTATATGGTTGTTCTCAACAGAGACGTTTCCCCAGCCGCGCGATTTGAATCCGGCATCCCCGAGCATCTGGCCCTGGGCGAAAGGCACATCCCACAGATAATACCACGAAAGTGCAAAATAGGCACTCTTGCGGCACAGGTCCGCATACCGGGCGCGTTCCTTTCCTTTGGTTACAAATGTCATATAGTACATAGCCGTAGACGCGTACAGGGAGGCTTCCTTGTCCTCGCAGTCAGCATCAAGGGTCGACGAGAAATAATCAGCCTTTGAAATAAGTTCTTTCTCCAGATAGTCAGCCGTAGCCTTCGCTGATGCGAGGTACGATTTGTCACGGAAATATTTATAGGCCATAGCAAGAGGAAGGGTTGCGGACGGAGTGCTTCCGCCAGTAGGGTCTATGACCTTCAGATTGTCGTCGAATTTGCGCGGGAAACTTCCGTCAGGGTTCTGGAGCCTGAGGAAATTGTCAAGCAGCCTGTGCATACGGGCCTCCCATTCAGGGTGTTTGCGGCCTTTGGATTTCTCGTAAGAGAGATAATTCAGTATCGCATATACTCCTTCCGACTGGCGGCGGATACTGTAGACAGAAGTTTCATTACCTCTCTCAAAATCAACTGATTCGCGGAAAAATCCGTTCGGGGTGAATCCATATTCAAGGAAACTGTCAAACACCGATACTGCATCCTCAACAAGCCTGCTGTCACCTTTGGACTCGCCATATTCAAGAGCGTTGTAGGCATTGAGAAGCACACGGCCGATAAATCCGACCTCCATCAGCCCTCTGCTGGCACAAGTCGCCGTCTCAAGATGGATACCAGAATAGAATTTGACGTCATAGTCACCCACATAGCTCGCACGGAAGAAATCAGCAAGAACTTCCTTGGCCTTTTCCTCCCCATATCCGGTATGGACCGGCTGAGGACGGAAAGCATCGTACGAACGGTTCCATACATCGGCTACAAAACTTGAATAATCTTCAGCCTGATCCGCTCTTACTTCCCAATGCATTGAAATGCTTTCGCCTGCCTCAAGCTTATAGAAAGTCTGCACTGCAGGTGCCAGGGTCAGTTTGCGGATATAGCTTTTCGGAGCTTCACTGTACGGGAATCCATACACCAGTGAAGCCTTGCCGCCTACATTGCGGAATCCGGTAAATCCTATAGATGTCGGCCCTCCGAGTATCGCTTCACCATAATTATGGGCGGAAAGGGCCTCGACATCATATTCATCCGTCCGGAGGACAGTATAATATTTCCCGTCAGCCTCATTGAAGATACCTGTCAGAGGTGCACTCAGACGGTCTTCACGTACCTGCCAGCTGTCACTGGTGTGGAAAGACGGAGCGCGGTCAGGAGAACGCAGGTTTTTCCTGTACCAGAATCCGGGCATATAAAAAAGGCAGCCGTTGTGGTCGAACCCGGACGACATCACCTCCTCATAGCTGAAATATACTCTTTCCGATGCTGCGACAGTAACTTCTATTCCGCATACGCCGTCTTTACAGGAAGTCTTCCTCGTTATCATGACGGGAAGATCAGAATCGGCCTTGAGCATTCCGTCGCCTTTATCCTGAAGTTCATAAGTAACGGCAGGGTTGCCAGGTTTCTTGACACTGACAGTGCAGGTCGTCTCCTGTGCCTGTGCACTTAAGGCAGCACAGACGGACAGCAATACGAGAAACATTTTTTTCATCTTTGTCTTTAATTGTTAAATATCACGCAAATATAATTAAGATTTTCCTTTAACCAATTTATTTTTGTGCCAAATGTGTACGAACACAGTGACAACGGGACGAAGATTTTTTTTAATTTTGCAGACAAAACATTGCTGCTATATGTACAGATTTTTAACATCCATCGCCTTATGCGCGATTTTATACGCATTGCCGACAGACGGGAAAGCTCCGGACAAGCCTCTTGCCCTGGCGGATCCGTTCATTTTTTACCACAACGGACTTTACTATGCATACGGGACCGGAGGTTCAGGAGGCTTTGATGTATACAGTTCCAGAAATTTGGAAAAATGGCAGCTCTGTCCTCACAAGGCACTTTCAAAAGACGATTCATACGGAGACAAATGGTTCTGGGCACCGGAGGTCTATCAGAATCCCGACAACGGTAAATTCTATCTTTTCTACAGCGCGGAAGAGCATATATGCGTAGCGGTCTCCGATTCTCCGGAAGGTCCGTTCAGACAGGACATACAGGAACCGATGCTTGAAGAAAAGGCCATAGACTCGTCACTTTTCATAGATACCGACGGGAAAGCATATCTTTATTTTGTCAGATTTACCGGAGGGAATGTCATCTGGTGCGCCGAACTTGCGGACGACTGGATGCACATTCGTCCTGAAACACTAAAAGAATGTATTTCCGCGGAACTCCCGTGGGAGAGAAAGATGGCACGTGTGGCAGAAGGTCCTACCGTACTGAAAAAGGACGGTACATATTATCTGATATATTCAGCCAACCATTTTCAGTCACAGGACTATGGAGTGGGCTATGCAACAGCAGACAGTCCGGAATCAGGATGGGTCAAAAACGCGGATCCGATTCTGTGCAAACCATCAAACGGGCTCAAGGGGACAGGACACGGAAGCGTATTCAAAGACCGCAAGGGAAATATGCACTATGTCTTCCATTCGCACAAAGATGAAGAAAATGTAAATCCGCGCATCCTGCATATCGCGGATATCACAATCTCAGACGGTCATATCGTAATCGACACATCCTCGATATTCACCCCTGCAGTACGCAGATAATCATCTTAAAGCGTGATTGCCACAAAAAAGTTCAGGATGCAGATTTTGATGACAACCTGCATCCTGAACTTTTTTTCAATAACCTCTGACAAGCCTGCTGTGCAGAGCCGTGACATATTTCAGATTGTCCGTAAACGATGACGGGTTCTTATAGACATTCTGCAGCAATGCTTCTGCAGCTTCCCTACCGTTTTTCAAGGCATACATCTCAAGCATATCGTAATCCTCGACACCGTCACGCCATCTTTCAAGGCGTACGGAAACACACGGTTCATCAACACCGAAAGGTTCTCCAGGGTATACAAGGATTCCGTCCCCGTCAGGCAGATCCGCCCTTGGCTTCAGCGGCTTCATACTGCTGAATGAATTCACAACCCAATAAAGGAACCCTGTGGTCCTTTCTTTCCAGCATCTCCACATCAATGCCCTATTGGCTATGCCGCTGGAATTGAAAGCCAGCCCGGGATAATCCGACATACAGACATATTGCCACCACTCCTGACCGTTCTTAAGCTTAGCCCTGCACATTTCTGATCTTGCCTCATTGGACTGAAGGGACCACACTCCAGTGCAGAAAATATCTGTCGCACCGTCAAGAATATCGAATACGCCAAAGATGTCGTCGCTTTTATCCTTCCCGCAATAAAAAGTAGTTATTATTTCCGCTTTTTCAGAATATCCGTGAAGCCTGTCTCCCATAGCCCTGATCTGATCGTATTCAGCCTGCACCGTAGGCTCGTCCCACACATAGAAAAAGGCCTTGTCAAGAATCCCTTCCGCATCAGCACGCGCAAGCATAGCCTCAAGCTGCATATCATCCAGCCCGTGAAACGGCAATGCAACCCTGACGAAACGCGGGTCTTTAAGATATTCCCAGGTCCTGTCATCATCCCAAGGATACGGAGAAGAACTGCATTCAGTCTTCATCGTGCCTGAAATCCAGGTTGAGAAATACGGAGACACCCTATATTCCAGCAAAAGGTCGGCAACCTTTTTTCTCGCTTCAATCTTCTGAAGTCCGGTCAGTCCGTCAAGCATAATATTGTCCGGATTTATACCGAACACGGACGGGATAGCCGGGATCTCCGGAAGTCCGGCATCAACGACCGTCACATCAATCGCCACCGCGTATTCACATTTTGAATTGCGGAAACGTATCACTTCCGTATGTGTTCCTGCGGGAGCGTCCGAAAGAGCCTTGAACGAAAGCCAGACTTTCAGGATGTTTTTCTCAGGTCTTATCCTGTCGCCGCAAGGCACAAGGACATCATCTTCCAGGACACCAAAGCTTTTGACTTCCCTGCACCTGAATTCAACAGCATCCGGCTTGCCGTCACGTTCAATACTGAGCGGCTCATTGCCGGCAGTGGCAACAACGAGCTGCAGATGTTCGTTTTCATTCCTCATAAGTATGATTTCCGCCCTGTTGGCAGGAGGGCACCCGGCATAATCAGAAATTTTATCAAAACTATGCAGAAGCCAGGTATCAGACGGTTCAGGGAGGACAACCTCCTCTTCCCTGTTTGCTGTCGAACCTTCTATGTCATGGCAGGAGACCAGCGTCAGAGACATGGCGGCACATAATGCACACCGTATTATATTGCAAGTTATTTTCATTTCCTATCCTTTAAATTTATTTCAAACAGTTTCGCCCCGTGGGCATCTATTCCGCACGATATGGCACGGTCTTTAACATTCACTTCCTCTCCGGACCACAGTTCGGTTATTTCCGCATCACCGGTAAAATTTATTTCATCCAGTGCAAAACAGAAATCTTCAGCATCGGAATCCCCTGTATTGAAGACCGCCACATAGTGCGATTCCCCATTTGCGCTCCCGGCAT
>ERZ778510.715-NODE-715-length-25372-cov-5.925268_pt1 | contig 25372 bp, 22 predicted proteins | sample MGYA00510348_ERZ778510 | MGnify/ENA primary metagenome ERZ778510 (study PRJEB29527, sample SAMN07138969) | mouse gut metagenome | material: feces | host: mouse | place: China:Nanjing | collected 2016-01-25 ... | reverse complement strand
ATACTTCCCCACGGTCCTCCCGCTTACTTTGTCTCCTTTCTGCCGCATCTTTGCTCGCCCATCATTATTGCTGTGCTCACGAGTCTCATCATGGTGCTGTTCATCGGGCGGTATCATATATGTGCGGGACTTCTGGCGCTGTGCGCCTGCCTCTTCGTGGGTGCGGTGATCCCCCTGCGGAACGGACGCCGGGGCGGAAAGAAGGGGATGGGTTTTCGAACCGGGTTCGGGGACCTGAACAGTTTCGTGCTGGATTCCCTGCGGGGGCTGAGTGAGACCATTCAGTATGGGCGCGGAGAGGATCGGAAGGAGCAGATGACAAAGCGGTCCGAAAAGCTCTCCGGCTTTCAGAAGGAGTTAAGCGCTCTGGAAGGAGCACAGAAATCGTCTACGAACCTGGTTATTCTGGGATGTTCCCTGGGGATGCTGTTTTTGACCTTGTTCCTGTATGGAGAGGGCGGCATGAAAGCCGAAGGCGTGCTGATGAGCACACTGGCGATGATGGGATCGTTCGGTCCTGTGGCAGCGCTTTCCAGTCTGTCCAATAACCTGAACCAGACCCTTGCCAGCGCAGAGCGTGTGCTCTCGATCCTGGAGGAGAAGCCGATGGTGGAAGAGATACCGGGGGAGACAGGGGAGATCGGATTTATCGGAGCGGCGGCGGAGCATGTGACCTTCGGATACGGGGTGGAAGTGATCCTTGAAGAGTATTCGCTTCTGGTGAAGCCTGGCCGGATTGTGGGTATCCACGGCGCCAGCGGTTCCGGAAAATCCACGCTTTTAAAACTTTTTATGCGGTTCTGGGATGTGGACGCCGGGCGGGTGATGGTATCCGGCATGGATGTGAAGGACGCGCCTACCAGACGACTTCGGGATATGGAAAGTTACGTGACGCAAAGTACCTGGCTTTTTCACGACACGATTGCAAATAATATTGCCGTCGGAAAGCCGGGAGCTTCCATGAAAGAAATCATGGAAGCGGCGAAGAAAGCGTCCGTCCATGATTTTATCATGACCCTTCCCAAAGGGTACGACACGGAAGTGGGAGAGCTTGGGGATACCCTTTCCGGCGGAGAACGCCAGCGCATCGGCATCGCCCGTGCGTTCCTCCACGACGCGCCCTTCGTCCTCCTGGACGAACCCACCAGCAATCTGGATGCCCTGAATGAAGGCGTCATTTTGAAATCCTTAAAGGAAGAACGGGGGCAGAAGACGATGATCCTTGTATCCCACCGCAGATCCACCATGAATATTGCAGAGGAAGTGTATGAGATGGCAAATGGGCGAATCTCCTGAAGGAAAACTGCATTTCCTGCGCATTGTATAAGCCGGCAGGTACTCCGGCTGGTCAATGCGCACTTTCCGGACAGCTGCTTTGGACAGAATGACAAAGCAGCTGTCTTTTTTTGCGCAGAGACAGGAGGCAATATGGCAGACTGCCCGAACAGCGGCGCATGGTTCGGCAGATGAAAGAGAAAAAGCAGGCATCTGGAAAGGCATACAGATTTTATGCCATGAAAATGCTCAATGCAGCATCAGGTGTACAGGAAAAAACAAAAAAATAAGTACAACTTATCAAATAAATGTATACAACTTACAAAAATGTACGAAAAAAATTGTATGTTGTAGGATAAAAAGCAGAAAAACAGATTGACAAAGCAAATTTTAGGATGTATATTGTACCTAAAGAAAGGGCAGACAAATAAAAATAATTCGTGAAAATGACAATTATCCCCAATTGGAATTGGCAATAATGTCAAGAAAATCACGCAGTATGTTCTTCGTACAATCTTGTTCCTACAGGAACAACTTGTAAATACAACTTTTCATACTAAAATTCTATGTTGGGAGGAAAACAAACATGAAAAGAAAAGTTTTAAGCACAATCCTTGCAGCTTCCATGGTGGCCACGATGGCAGTTGGCTGTGGCGGCGGTAACTCCGCGCAGACGGATGCTCCTGCGGCAGATGCAGGAACTGAGGCTCCGGCAGCAGCAGATCAGGAAGGCGGCAAGATCGGTGTGGCAATGCCCACGCAGTCTTCCGAGAGATGGATCAAGGACGGCGACAACATGAAGGAGAAGCTGGAGGCGCTTGGCTATGAAGTAGATCTTCAGTATGCAGAGGATGATGTACAGATGCAGGTTTCTCAGATTGAGAACATGATCGCATCCGGTTCTCAGTGTCTGGTTATCGCAGCAGTTGACGCCGGGGCGCTTACGACCGTAGAGGCTCAGGCAAAAGAAGCAGGTATCCCGATTATCGCTTACGACCGTCTTCTGATGGATACGGATGCAGTTTCCTACTATGCTTCCTTTGATAATGAAGGCGTAGGTACCGCCATTGGTGAGTATGTGAAAACTGCAAAAGATCTGGATGCTGCAAGAGAAGCAGGCGAGAGCTATACCATCGAGTTCTTCATGGGTTCTCCGGACGACAACAATGCCGTTCTGCTTCATAAAGGCGTAATGGGCGTTCTTCAGGAGTATCTGGATGACGGCACCCTGGTGTGCAAGACCGGAAGAACTTCCTTTGAAGACACCTGTATCTTAAGATGGTCTCAGGAGACTGCGCAGCAGTGGTGTGAGAACTATCTGACCGGTTTCTATGCAGACGAGGATCTGGACATTGCGTGTACCGCATTTGACGGTTTCGCATATGGTGTAAAGGCTGCTCTTCAGGGTGCAGGCTATACTGCAGACAACTGGCCGCTGATTACCGGACAGGATGCAGAGCTGATGGCATGCAAGAATATTCTTGACGGAACCCAGACTGCTTCCATCTTCAAGAACACCAGCCTTCTGGCAGACAAGTGTGTGACCATGGTTGAGGCAGTTATGAAGGGTGCTGAGCCGGAGATCAACGATACAACGACCTATGACAACAATGTAGTTGTTGTTCCGTCCTATCTGTGTACTCCGATCTCTGTCGACAAAGACAACCTTCAGGAAGTCGTTGTTGAGGAAGCAAAATATTATACAGCAGAAGAGTTAGGGCTGTAATCACAGTCTGAAAGGGCGGCGGCATGATCCGCCGCCTTTTTACAGGGGTTTATCCTTTGGCAGAGGCCGGGGCAGAGAAGAAAACGGCGGCTGCCTGTGGAAATATAAAGAAAAGGAGCAAGAGGTATGTCAGATTATATCTTGGAGATGAACCACATAACCAAGGAATTCTCAGGCGTGAAGGCACTGGACGATGTGAATCTGAAGGTGAAAAAAGGCGAGGTCCATGCGTTGTGCGGGGAGAACGGAGCCGGGAAATCCACACTGATGAACGTGCTCTCCGGCGTGTACCCTTTCGGGACTTATTCCGGGGATATCGTCTACAAAGGTGAGATCGGAAAGTTTCACAAGATCAAGGACAGTGAGGCGAAGGGCATCGTTATCATCCATCAGGAGCTGGCCTTAAGTCCGTATCTGTCTGTTGCGGAAAATGTATTCCTGGGGAATGAACAATGTTCCGGGAAGGGCGTCATCGACTGGACGAAGACCAGGGCAAAGGCAACAGAGATGCTGGCGAAAGTCGGACTGGAGGACGAGGATGTCAATGTGCCGGTCAATTCCCTCGGCGTAGGCAAGCAGCAGCTGATCGAGATTGCCAAGGCTATGGCGAAGGATGTGGAGCTTCTGATTCTGGATGAGCCGACGGCGGCTCTGAACGACGAAGAGTCTGCAAAACTTCTGGAGATCATGCTGGAGCTGAAAAAGCAGGGTGTGACCATGATCATTATCTCTCACAAACTGAATGAGATCAGTTATGTGGCGGATGCCATTACCGTCATCCGTGACGGACACACCATCGAGACCCTGACCAAGGGCGTGGACGATTTCTCAGAGGATCGTATCATCAAGGGCATGGTAGGACGTGAGATGACGAACCGTTATCCGGTTCGCGAGGGAGTGACCATTGGGGATACCATATTTGAGGTTCAGAACTGGAATGTATACCATCCGGAGGATCCAAACCGGCAGGTATTGAAGGACGTAAACATTAAAGTAAAAGCCGGCGAGGTGGTAGGTCTTGCCGGACTGATGGGGGCAGGACGTACCGAGTTTGCCATGAGCGTATTCGGAAAGTCCTATGGGCAGAAAATAAGCGGTACAGTGAAGATGAATGGCAAAGAAGTAGATCTGAAAGATGTACGGACTGCGATTGATAATAAACTGGCTTATGTGTCTGAGGACCGTAAAGGAAACGGACTGGTTCTCATCGACGACATCAAGAGGAATATGACCATGGCTGCTCTTCGCAATTTCTTCTCGAAAAACGGTGTGGTAAACGCCAATGAGGAGATTGTGAAAGCAGAAGAATATAAAAAGCGGATTAACGTAAAAGCGAACTCCATTGACCAGACAGTAGGTTCTCTGTCCGGCGGTAACCAGCAGAAAGTCGTTCTTGCCAAATGGATGCTGACCCAGCCGGATGTGCTGATTCTCGACGAGCCGACCAGAGGTATTGATGTCGGTGCGAAATATGAGATCTACTGCGTTATCAACGATCTGGCAAAAGCAGGAAAAGCAGTCATTATTATTTCATCCGAGATGCCGGAGATCATCGGTACCTGCGACAGACTGTATGTGATCAATGAGGGTCATATTGCAGGCGAGCTGGCAAAGGAAGAGATGACTCAGGAAAAGATCATGGGCTGTATTATGGCTGATAACAGGAAAGGTGCGTAATCATGGAAAATAAGAAAGTTGTCAATATTGATATGAGACAGTACGGTATGGTACTGGCGCTTATAGCGGTTTATGTTATTTTTGCAATCCTGACCGGCGGCAAGAACCTGTCTCCGGCGAACATCAACAACCTGATCATGCAGAATGGCTACATCGTGATCCTTGCTGTTGGTATGCTGCTTTGCGTACTGACCGGTAACGTCGACCTGGGCGTTGGTTCTGTTGTGGCTACCTGCGGTGCTGTTGTTGGTATCGGTATGGTGGACTATGGCTGGAATATGTGGCTGTCCATTATTGCAGCGCTGATCGTAGGTCTGCTCTGCGGTATGTTTGCAGGTTTTTTCATCTCCAAACTGGGAATCCCGCCTTTCATTGTAACGCTGGCAACCATGCTGATGGGCCGCGGACTTACCTATGTGCTTCTGCAGGCGCAGACCAAAGGACCTCTTCCAACAGATTTTGTGTACATAGGAGCAGGTTTCCTTCCGACCATTAAGATCGGGGCAGAGGGTTCTCAGCTTGATCTGGTATGTCTGGTTGTTGCGACAGTGATATCTGTACTGATTGTTCTCTCTGAACTGAAGAGCATTGCTACCAGGAAAAAATATGGTTTTGCAACCAACCCCACCTGGCAGCTGATTGTGAAGAATGCGATTATTATCGGCATTGTATGGTTCTTCTTCTACAAACTGGCATGTTACAGCGGTATTCCGTTCGTGCTGGTTCTGATGGCGCTTCTGGTTGGCCTGTATCATTTCATCACTACTAAGACTGTTGCAGGGCGTCAGGTATATGCACTGGGCGGCAATGCAAAGGCAGCAAAACTGTCCGGTATCAATACAGAGAAAGTGTTCTTCTGGGTATACACCAATATGGGTATTCTCTGTGCAGTGGCAGGTATCGTTCTGTCCGCACGTAATGCATCCGCAACGCCGAAGGCCGGCGACCAGTTCGAGATGGATGCCATTGCATCCTGCTATATCGGCGGCGCTGCTACTTCCGGCGGTGTTGGTACCATTATCGGTGCAGTCGTTGGAGCTTTCATCATGGGTATCCTGAACAATGGTATGTCTTTGTACGGCTTCTCCACAGACCTTCAGAAGATCGTGAAGGGCGCCGTGCTTCTGGGCGCTGTTACCATCGATCTGGTGTCCAAACGTAAAAAATAAATTTTTCGAAGGAAGGGCTGCCCTTCGGGGCGGCCCTGTTGAGTAATATGAAACAGAGGGAACCAAAATATCTGTCGCTGGTCAACTGGATAAAAGAGAAAATCCGCACAAGGGAACTGTGTGCGGGCGAGAAGCTGTATTCGGAAAATGAATTGAGCGAGATGTTCGGCCTGAGCCGTCAGACGGTACGCCACGCCATCGGGATTCTTGAAGCGGAAGGCCTTGTGGAAAGGATTCGGGGGAGCGGAACCTATATTGGATGCCGCCGCGGAACCCCAAGAAAACGGACCATGAACATTGCGGTCATCAGTACCTATGTGGATGGATATATCTTTCCGCCTACGCTGCAGGGGATCGTTCAGACACTGACCGGGGCGGGATATATGACTCAGATTGCCTTTACCAACAACCGGGTGGACAGTGAACGGAAGATTTTGGAAAAGATCCTGGAAAAAGACAATGTAGACGGCGTAATTGTGGAAGCGACCAAGAGCGCTCTTCCCAATCCGAATCTGGAATATTACCGGGAGCTTCAGAGACGGCAGACCGCATTATTGTTTTTTAACTGCAGATATCCGGAGCTGGATGCGCCGATCGTGGCGCTGGATGATGCACAGGTGGCGGAGGAAGCAGTGAGTTATCTTCTGTCTCTGGGACACCGGAAGATCGGAGGCATCTTCAAAGCGGATGATGGTCAGGGAAGGCTCCGGTACGCAGGCTATGTGGAGGCGCTTCTGAAAAGAGGAATCGGGGTGGACGACCGGAAGATTCTCTGGATCGATACCGAAGATCAGAAGTCGCTGCGAAATATCAAGAATTCTGTACTTCGGAGAATGACGGACTGCACCGCAGTTTTCTGCTATAATGATGAAGTGGCCTTTGGGCTGATCGAGCTCCTTCATAAAGAAGGATTTCGGGTTCCGGGGCAGCTTTCGGTGGTCAGTATTGACGGTTCAGAACTGTCCATGCTGGCAGAACCTCACATTACTTCGATTCCATACCCCATGGAGGAGCTTGGAAGAAAGACGGCAGAGAATATGCTGCGTCTGATTGAAGAACCGGATTTTGACGGAACGTACCTGTATTGTCCCGAGATTCTGATACGTGATTCTGTGCGGAAGATAGGAGGAATCGGATAGATGGGGGATAAAAGGAAAAATGATCCATCAAAGGTATCGCTGATCCTGCGCATTGTGGTATCTGCATATCTTTTATATCTGGTCTGGGGATTAAGAGATGCCCCGGCGGCCCATACAGGGCCGCAGCGCCTGCTGTTTATTGCTGCAATGATCGTTTTTGCGGCGGTAGCGGTGATTCTGGGCGGGATGTCCATAAAGGCTTTTCTAAATGGAGAATATGATCGGCCGGACGATGGGGATGGTCCGGAATCCTGAATGGCTGACTGCCAGAGGCAGCCTGCGTGACGGAAGACGCACGTCACGCTGAACATACGAGATCCGGGCTATGGCGCGATAGGCCGTAGAGCGGATCTGACTTGTAAAAAATGCCGCAGCGTCAGCGGCGGGAATGGAGAAACAAGATGAAAAACTACAAATTCTGGTTTTGTACAGGTTCACAGGATCTGTATGGTGATGAGTGCCTGAGAAAAGTGGCAGAGCATTCTGCAAAGATCGTGGAAGGGATGAATGCGGGCGGCAAACTGCCCTTTGAGATCATTTTAAAGCCGACTCTGATCAGTCAGGCATCCATTCGCAAAACTCTGAACGATGCCAATAATGATCCGGAGTGCGCCGGCGTGATCACCTGGATGCACACCTTCTCTCCGGCGAAGATGTGGATCATCGGCCTGCAGGAGTACAAGAAACCCCTGTGTCATCTTCTGACCCAGTTTAATGAAGAGATTCCCTATGGAACCATTGATATGGATTTCATGAATGAGAACCAGTCTGCACATGGCGACCGGGAATACGGCCATATTGAGAGCCGCATGGGCATCGAGAGAAAGCTGATCTTCGGTCACTGGAACAACCCCCAGGTGCAGGAGCGGGTCGGAAGCTGGATGCGTACCGCGATCGGCGTGATGGAGTCCTCCCACATCCGCGTCTGCCGTGTGGGCGATAACATGAACAATGTGGCGGTTACCGAGGGAGATAAAGTAGAAGCTCAGATCAAATTTGGATGGGAGATCGACCACTACAATGTCAACGATCTGGTGGAATATGTGGATGCGGTGCCGCAGGGCGACGTGGACGCGCTGGTCGAGGAGTATTATAAGAAATATGAGATTCTGCTGGAAGGCAGAGATGAGGCGGAGTTCCGCAGACATGTGGCGGTTCAGGCGCAGATTGAGATCGGCGCGGAGAAGTTCCTGAAAGACGGCGACTATCATGCCATCGTGACGCACTTCGGTATGCTGGGCGGCTTAAAGCAGCTTCCAGGTCTTGCAATTCAGAGGCTGATGGAGAAAGGTTATGGCTTCGGCGCAGAAGGTGACTGGAAAACGGCGGCCATGGTACGTCTGATGAAGATTATGACCGAGGGAACCCCCGATGCAAAGGGAACCTCTTTCATGGAAGATTACACCTATAACCTGGTTCCGGGAAAAGAAGGCATTCTGGAGTCCCATATGCTGGAAGTGTGTCCGACGATTTCGGAAGGACCGATCTCCATTAAAGTGCAGCCGCTGACCATGGGCAATCGGGAAGACCCGGCGCGTCTGGTATTTACCTCCAAGACCGGTCCGGCAGTGGCGACATCTCTGGTGGATCTTGGAAACCGTTTCCGCCTGATTGTCAATGCCGTGGACTGCAAGAAGGTGGAGCAGCCCATGCCGAAGCTTCCGGTGGCGAGCGTATTCTGGACACCGCAGCCGAATCTGGCAGTAGGTACGGAGAGCTGGATTCTGGCAGGCGGTGCGCATCATTCCGCATTCTCCTATGATCTGTCTGTGGAGCAGATGGTAGACTGGGCGGCAGCAATGGGTATCGAAAGTGTGGTCATTGACAATAATACCACTATACGGGATTTCAAAAATGAGTTAAAATGGAATGCGATCGCATACAAATAATTCATAAAGGAGCAGTGGAACATGTTAGAAGAACTGAAACAGAACGTATTTGAAGCCAACATGCTGCTTCCGAAGTATGGCCTTGTAACCTTTACATGGGGAAATGTCAGCGCCATTGACCGGGAGAGCGGATTGTTCATCATCAAGCCCAGCGGTGTGGACTATGAGACGATGACGGCAGATGATATGGTTGTCATGGATCTGAACGGCAATAAGGTGGAAGGACATTACAAGCCTTCTTCGGATACGCCGACGCATCTGGAGCTGTATAAGGCGTTTCCGGAGATTGGAGGTATCGTACACACCCATTCCTCCTACGCTACCAGCTGGGCACAGGCGGGCAGAGGGATTCCCTGCTATGGGACGACCCATGCAGACTACATGTACGGAGAGATTCCCTGCGTGCGCTGCCTGACGAAGGAAGAGATCGAGGGCGCGTATGAGGAGAACACCGGTCATCTGATCGTGGACTCCTTCAAGGCCATGGACCGGGACGTGATGGCGGTGCCTGCAGTGCTGTGCAAGAACCACGGACCGTTTGCCTGGGGAAAAGATGCGCATGATGCAGTCCACAATGCAGTGGTGCTTGAGGAAGTGGCAAAGATGGCATACCGTGCGGAGACGATCAATCCGCGGATCCAGCCGGCTCCCCAGGAGCTGCAGGATAAGCACTATTTCCGTAAGCACGGGGCAAATGCTTATTATGGGCAGGATACAAAATAATACGCCATATGCTTCGAATGAAACGATCCGGAGCAGGATCTGAAACAGGGCTGACGCAAAAAAGGACGATGTGAAATCTGTCATTTTGCGCCAGTCCTTTTTTTGACAGGCATTTTATGAAAAAACAGTTGTTTTCTCGCTCCGTTGCAATTATAATCTATATATTCGGCATCTGAAAATTGTCAGAAAAGTATGATAAACGGCAATGAAACGATACACTTTGAGAACAGGAATTTCGTGCCGTTTACCTGTAACAGTTTTTAAGGCGAGGAGATAAAGTGATGAAGAAAGTAGTCAAGTTTGGAGGAAGCTCTCTGGCAAGTGCAGAACAGTTCATAAAGGTCGGAAAGATCATTCTGGCGGATGAGAGCCGCCGCTATGTGGTGCCGTCGGCGCCCGGCAAGCGGTTTGACGGGGATACAAAAGTGACGGACATGCTCTATCAGTGCTATTATGCAGCGGCAAACGGAGAGGATTTCAGCGGGATGCTCAAGCAGATCAAGGCTCGGTATAATGAGATCATCGGCGGGCTGAACCTGAAGCTTTCTCTGGATGAAGAATTTGAAGTTATCGCAGAGAAATTTACAGAAAAGGCGGGAAGCGATTATGCGGCTTCCCGAGGGGAGTATTTAAACGGTATCGTCATGGCGGCGTATCTGGGATATCCATTCGTGGATGCGGCAGAAGTCATCCGCTTTGCAGAAGACGGGAGCTTTGACCCGGATGTAACTGACCGGCTGCTCGGAGAGCGGCTGAAGGAGATGCCCAAAGCAGTCGTGCCGGGATTCTACGGCGCCTACGAAGACGGGAGGATCAAAACCTTTTCCAGAGGGGGATCGGATATTACGGGTTCCATCGTGGCAAGAGCTTCGGGAGCGGATCTGTATGAGAACTGGACTGACGTGTCCGGATTTCTGGTAACGGATCCAAGGCTGATCGAGAATCCGGAGGTGATCGATACCATTACCTACAGAGAACTTCGGGAGCTGTCTTACATGGGGGCGACGGTGCTTCATGAGGACGCCATCTTTCCGGTGCGAAAAGCGGGCATTCCGATCAATATCCGCAATACAAACCGTCCGAAAGACAACGGCACCATGATTGTATCCAGTACGTGTCACAAACCCCGGTTTACGATCACCGGCATTGCAGGAAAGAAAGGCTTTGTTACCGTAAATATTGAGAAAGACATGATGAATTCGGAGATTGGATTTGGGCGCAAGGTGCTGGAGGAGTTCGAGAAACAGGGGATCTCCTTTGAACATATCCCGTCAGGGATCGACACCATGAGCATTGTGGTCCATCAGGAAGAGTTCGAAGAGCATGAGCAGAAGGTGCTCGCCGGGATCCAGCGGGCGGTTCATCCGGATTATCTGGAGGTGGAAGGAGATCTGGCGCTGATCGCAGTCGTGGGGCGCGCCATGCGGGCAAACCGCGGAACCGCGGGCAGGATCTTCTCTGCGCTGGCGCATGCCAATATCAATGTGAAGATGATCGACCAGGGTTCCAGTGAATGGAATATCATCGTAGGAGTCCGCAATGATGACTTTGAAAGGGCAATCCGGGCGATCTATGATATATTTATTACGACGCAGCTGTAAGTGAGGAAGAATTCCGGTTTCTTCCGCTAATCTGAAGAATCCTTAAATTTTTGTGAATTTCCGCAGTTTCAGGAAAAACTGTGGTATACTGCGAAAGTACAACACAGGAAATGAAGGTGAGAGAATTGGTGACGCGGGAAGAATTTTACGTGGATTCCTCGGATGGAATCCATATGATACACGGATATCGCTGGTATGATCCAGAGAAACAGATAAAGGGCGTTCTGCAGATGGTTCATGGAATGCTGGAATATATCGACCGATATGAGGAGCTGGCGGAGTATATGGCTTCGGCAGGCTATTTTGTGGTTGGCCACGATCATCTGGGACATGGAGATTCGGTCGGTGATCCGTCAGAGCTGGGATATGTGGGAAAATATGGAGCCGTACTCTGGCTGAGAGATATAGAACTGGTCCGCAGGATGGCGGCGTCTTATGCGCCGAAGGCTCCGTATATCCTGCTGGGGCACAGCATGGGTTCTTTTCTGGTGAGACGTTATCTGATCTATCATGGAAAACGGGTAGACGGTGCGGTCATCATGGGAACGGGGCAGCAGCCGGCAGTGCTGGCAAAGGCAGGAATCGGACTTGCCTGTCTGTCCATGCTGAGAAGAGGCAGCAGGGGACACAGCAGGCTTTTGAGCAATATGACCTGCAGCGGGTTTGCGAAGCGCTATCCGGATAATGCCCGTACAGGGAGCTGGATGAGCCGGGACCCGCAGGTACTGGTGTCTGCACTTCAGGATCCGAAGATGAATTTTGAATTTACGCTGAATGCATTTGAGGCATTGTTCCGGACCGTGGAAGAGGTGGTGGATTCCAGGCGGGCGGCGAAGATGCCGATGGGGCTTCCGATTCTGATTCTGTCCGGGGATGAGGATCCGGTGGGAGACAATGGAAAAGGCGTGCGCCGTTTTGAGACGATGCTCAGACAGATCGGCATGCAGTGCGTGACGTGCATTCTGTATCCGAAGAACCGGCATGAACTGATCCATGATCTGGACAAAGAACGGGTAATGAAAGATATTCTGGGCTGGTGCAGCCGGATCGAAAAACGTGAGGCACAAGGTTAGGAGGAAGATGGGGATGAAAAGATGGTGTTCATGGATATTGCTGCTGGCGCTGCTGGTGGTGCCGGCGGTGCGGGCGGATGCGGCAGGTTCCGCTGTGCTCGCTCTGGGTGCGGACTTAAGCGCGTCGCAGAGAGCGACGGTGCTGTCAGAGATGGGAATTACGGAAGCAGAGGCGGCTGCTTACGAGACGATCTATATTACCAATGATATGGAACATCAGTATCTGGATGAATCGCTGGGAGCGTCTGTGGTGGGGACTCACGCCCTGTCATCCGTACTCCTGATTCCGCAGGAGAGCGGCGCAGGACTCAGCGTGGAGACGCATAACGTCAATTTCTGTACCATTGCCATGTACCGGAATGCGCTGCTGACCGCAGGGGTGCAGGATGCGAAAGTCATAGTGGCGGCGCCCAGTTCCATCAGCGGAACAGCGGCGCTGGTGGGCGCGCTGAAGGCATATGAGACATACAGCGGAGAGACGGTCAGTGAGGACGCGTTTTCTGTGGCAACGGACGAGCTGGTGCTGACCGGAGAACTGATGGACGAACTGGATTCCGATCAGATCTCGGATCTGATCGCCTATCTGAAGCAGCAGATCGCAGAAAGAGGGCTGGATGATCCGGATAAACTGTCTGAAGTCGTACGTCAGGCGTCTGACGAGATGGATCTGAAACTGACGGATGAGCAGGTCAGTCAGATCGTGGATCTTCTGTTAAAGCTGAACAAGCTGGATATTGATCCGGGTAAGCTGGCAAGTCAGGCAAAGGAACTGTATGACAAGCTGGATTCTCTCGGAATTGATCTGGATACGGAAAAAGTCGGTAATTTTATCACCCGGTTTGTTTCTTCCATCTGGGATCTGATTCAGGGCTTTATGTCGCGGAGTTAACAAAATACTGCTTTTGCCCGGAGACTGCGCGGCAGTCAGTCTTCTTCGATGACATGGAATTCCAGATAGTCGAAATCCACGTCGTCGACAAAGCTGTCCGGGCGAAAGCGGGTCTTTGCATGACGTTTGAATTCCTGAATATTGGAATCGAGCCAGATGGGCCTGCCAAGGTCAAAGGCCTGGCAGATCTCATCCAGCGCATGAAATACTTTATGTGTCCGGGTATCTTCTGTGTCGTCTGCGACCGTGATGTCCCGGATGAATCGATTGTCTTTGCATATTTTTCCCCATACACGAAACATAAACATTCTCCCTGTAGACAGATGATCGGCTTTTTCGGAGCCTTTGCTTCAGTATATCGGTTTTACAGGGGAAAGTAAAGGGCAATTTTGCCCGTGGAAGGAGCCGCAGGTGGAACGGTACAGAGAAATTGAACGGAGCATTATAAAAAAATACAGGAAAACAATCTGGCGCCCGTTTGTCCGTGGGATTCAGGATTATGATCTGATTCAGGAAGGGGACCGGATTGCGGTCTGCATTTCGGGCGGCAAGGATTCCATGCTGATGGCGAAGCTTTTGCAGGAGCTTGCGCGTCATGGAAAATTTCCGTTTGAACTGGTATTTCTGGTGATGGATCCGGGATATAACCCGGGGAACCGCAGGCGAATTGAGGAAAATGCAGCGCTTCTTGGCATTCCCATAACCATCTTCGAGTCCGATATTTTTGATGTGGTGGTGGACATCCGGGAAAATCCCTGCTATCTCTGTGCGCGGATGCGCAGGGGGTTTCTCTATGCCCATGCACAGGAGCATGGCTGCAATAAGATCGCACTGGGGCATCATTTTGACGACGTGATCGAGACGATCCTTATGGGAATGCTGTACGGCGGCCAGATGCAGACCATGATGCCCAAGCTGCACAGTACGAATTTTCCGGGGATGGAGCTGATCCGTCCCATGTATCTGGTTCATGAAGAGGCGATTCTGGACTGGGTCCGGTACCATGAGCTGCACTTCCTTCAGTGCGCCTGCCGATTTACGGAACAGTATGAGGTGGATGAAAACGGAGCAAACAACTCGAAGCGCCAGGAGATGAAGGAACTGATCGCCCGCTTCCGCATGATCAGTCCGGTCATTGAGAAAAATATTTTCCGGAGCGTGGAAAATGTGAACCTGAATACGATCATCAGTTACCATAAGGGAGACGAGCACTATCATTTTCTGGACGATTATGATCGGAAATCAGGCGGCTCATTCTTCTGCCCGGCTCCCCATCCTGCGCAGATGACGGAAGAGGATAAGATAAGCAGCACTTATAAATAAACATAAAATGACAAAATATTTCATAAATCGCGGGGATTATTTTACAGAATATGCAGTAAATGATATGGTATAATAGAGAAATATATTGTGCGATGCTGGTCTGACGAGTGATGGCCCGGCGCAGGGATATGCAGGATGCAAAATGGGGAAAGATGCATCAGGATGCAGGTAAGGGAGTGTAAGCAAATCATGGCAGTAGAGATGACGATTCAGGAATATATCCATGAACGTTCAGAGAAGGACAGCTTTGAGACGGCAATGTTCATCTATGAATCGGCACTTATACAGATGACAAGCCGGATAGAGGTATTGAACCATGAGCTGAGCCATGTGTATCAGTATAATCCGATCGAATATGTGAAGACCCGGCTGAAAACGCCGGAAAGTATTATGAAAAAACTTCGGAAAAACGGGCACAGTATTACGATTGACGATATGGTGGAGTATGTGAATGACATTGCGGGCATCCGCATTACCTGTTCATTTTTTTCCGAGGTATATTTTGTGGCAGATATGCTGGCGAGGCAGGATAATCTGTCGGTCATTCACATCAAAGATTATATCGGGCATCCAAAGGAAAGCGGTTATAAGAGTTATCATATGCTGCTGTCCATTCAGGTGGCGCTGGCGGATGCGGTGATTCCGACAAAAGTAGAGGTCCAGGTGCGTACCATGGCGATGGATTTCTGGGCCAGTCTGGAACATAAGATCTATTATAAATATGAAGGAAATGCTCCGGGATATTTCGCCCGGGAGCTTCAGGAGTGCGCATCCATCATTTCCAGACTGGATGCGAAGATGATGTCTTTAAATGAAGCCATGAAAAAGATTGACGGAGAATGAAAACAGGGCCGCTGCAGGAATCTCTGCCTGTGTGCCTGACCTTCGCATGGAACAGGCGCGGAGAGGGACACGGGAGGAACTGCATCTGCAGCAGCCCTCTGAAATGAGGAGTGCCCCGGCAATACGGATGCCGGGGCTTATTATGAAAAAATTTATCTATATGTCACTGGTTGTTTTTTAATTTACAAGTAGTATAACAATTAAATATGTCTAAAGTATGAATAAATAATTAACATATTGTGAAAATACACAAAAACAGAAAAAGAAAATAAGGAAAAGTGTACAAAACACATAAAGGTTTTTGGCCTGGTTCACGGCAAGGTTGTAAAAACGGACAGGAAGTGTTAAAATAAAAGAAGAAAAGAAAAAGGAGTCGGATATGGCAGCAGAGAAAGCACCGGTTTATATTATAGGACATAAAAATCCGGATACGGATTCCATCTGCTCCGCGATTGCATATGCGGAGCTGAAAAACCGCCTTCACGGAGACGGATACTGTGCGGCGCGTGCCGGGCAGATCAATCAGGAAACGCAGTATGTACTGAATTTCTTTCAGGCGTCTGCGCCCAAATACATTGAAGATGTAAGAACAGACGTTCGGGATATTGAGATCCGAAAGACCCAGGGGGTGTCCGGCCAGATATCCCTGAAAAAGGCGTGGAATATGATGCGGGCGCTGGGGGTAGTGACGCTTCCCATTACGGAGGAACAGAGGCTTCAGGGGCTGATTACCATCGGCGATATTGCCAATGCCTATATGGATGTGTATGATAACTGCAGTCTGTCAGCTGCGCATACACCCTATAAGAATATTCTGGAGACACTGGATGCGGTCATGCTGATCGGAGATGAGGAAGAAGTCTATGAAAAAGGCGAGGTGGTGATCGCAGCGGCGAATCCGGACGTGATGGAGGATTATATCCATGAAGGGGATATGGTGATTCTCGGCAACCGGTATGAGTCTCAGCTGTGCGCCATTGAGATGAATGCGGCGTGTATTGTGGTCTGCATGGATGCCAAGGTATCCAGAACCATCCGCAAGCTGGCGCAGGAGCATAACTGTAATATTATTGTAACTCCTCACGATACATTTACGGTGGCAAGGATGATCAACCAGAGCATGCCGATCTCTCATTTTATGAAAGAGGAGAATCTGATCACTTTTAAACTGACCGAGAAGACCGACGACATCAAAGGGATCATGGGGCAGAAGCGTTACCGGGATTTTCCGATTCTGGATATGGAGGGAAATTATATCGGCATGATCTCCAGACGGAACCTTCTGAATCTGCGCAAAAAGCAGGTGATTCTGGTGGACCATAACGAGGCGAGCCAGACGGTGGACGGAATTGAGCATGCAGACATCCTGGAAATCATCGATCATCACCGGATCGGGACGCTGGAGACGCTGGAACCGGTATTTTTCCGGAATCAGCCGCTGGGCTGTACGGCGACCATCATCTGTCAGATGTATCAGGAAAACGGTGTGGACATTCCGAAAAACGTCGCCGGACTTCTGATGGCGGCGATTCTGTCGGATACGCTGATGTTCCGTTCTCCTACCTGTACAGCGGTAGATCAGGCAACGGCAGAGAGGCTGTCGGAAATCTGCGGCGTGGAGATCGAGGAGTTTTCGATTGACATGTTCAGTGCGGGCAGCGATATGAGTTCCAAGACGCCTGAAGAAATCTTCAACCAGGATAAGAAGAAATTCCAGGTCAATGAGCATGAATTTATCGTGGCACAGATCAACAGCATGAACAGCATTGAGCTGGATGAGATCAAGGAGAAGCTGGTGCCTTATCTGGAGGAGAAATTTGCGTCTCTTGACGTGGAGATGTGCTATGTAATGCTGACCAACATTGTGAAGGAAAAGACAGAGCTGCTCTGCTTTGGAGAACATGCGAAGGAAGTGGCAAGAAATGCGTTTCAGCTTCCGGAAGATGCGGTGGATATCAGGCTGAAGGGCCTGGTGTCCCGGAAGAAGCAGCTGATCCCGAGTATCGTTACGGTGCTGCAGCAATAGGAAAAGAGACAGGACCTGCCATGGAACAGAAGGATTCCATGGCAGGTCCCTCTGCATGGTTTTGCTTCATCCTTTCCTTCGATTCTATTAAAAACTCCTGTATTTTCCGGCAGTTCGTGTTAACATGTATGCCCGCCGCTTCTGCAGAGACCAAGAGAATACATTCGTCATGGCAAATTTTTGAAAAAATTTCCACCTGTGCCATTGGTTTGCAACCGCACAGGTGGAAAAAATTTATAACATTGATAAAAGTTCTCAATAAACAGGCGATATATTTTAAAAAAGTTAGTTGACAATAACATATGCGCTGTATATAATAGAATCGTAAATGATATTCATTTTCATTTAGAAGGATGATGGTACCACACGCGAGAGGAGGAAGCATAATGGCATTGGCACTGATGAGTATTGGCGAGAAACGTAAGGTCACGAAGCTTCGTGGAAAAGATGAAGTGGTCCGGCATCTGCAGGATCTGGGATTTGCACCGGGTTCGGAGGTTCAGGTGCTTGGCGAGAATGCTGCAGGTATGATCCTTTTGGTAAAGGGAGTCCGTATTGCGCTGGACAGAGGGCTTGCCGGCAAGATCCTGGTGGCATAGATACGGTGCGGCGGCTTTGGATTTCATAATTGGAAGTTTAATAAAGGAGAATGAAATATGCAGACTTTGAGAGACACAGAAACAGGAAAGACCGTCTCGGTCGTGAAGCTCCACGGGGAAGGTGCGGTAAAGCGCAGAATCATGGATATGGGGCTTACGAAGGGAACACAGGTTTATGTGCGCAAGGTGGCGCCTCTGGGAGATCCGGTGGAAGTTACCGTTCGCGGATATGAGCTTTCTCTGAGAAAAGAAGACGCTCAGATGGTTGAGGTGCAGTAGGGAGTGAAAAGCTGCGATGGCAGCTTATTTTTAAGAATATTGGTTAGGAAAAACTAACCACGAGGAGGAGAAAATGTCAATGAAAATCGCACTTGCCGGGAACCCGAACAGCGGCAAAACTACATTATTTAATGCACTGACCGGCTCCAACCAGTTCGTTGGAAACTGGCCGGGTGTTACGGTGGAGAAGAAAGAAGGAAAGTTAAAGGGACATCAGGACGTGGTCATTATGGACCTGCCGGGCATCTATTCTCTGTCGCCCTATACGCTGGAGGAAGTGGTGGCAAGAAATTATCTGATCGGAGAACGTCCGGATGCGATCCTGAATATTGTGGACGGTACGAATCTGGAGAGAAATCTGTACCTGTCCACACAGCTGATGGAACTTGGGATCCCGGTAGTCATGGCAGTGAACATGATGGACCTTGTACAGAAGAACGGCGACCAGATCGATATCGACAGGCTGAGCAGGGAGCTGGGCTGCAAGGTGATGGAGATTTCCGCTCTGAAGGGCACCGGCATCAAGGAAGCGGCAGAGCTGGCTGTACAGGCGGCATCCGCAGGCCAGGCGCAGCAGGTGGTACATACCTTTGATAAAAAAGTGGAGGAGGCCCTGTCCGCCATCGAGAACCAGCTTACCGGCGTACCAAAAGAGCAGCAGCGTTTCTTTGCCATCAAGCTGTTCGAACGGGATGACAAGATCGGTGCACAGATGACAGGCGTTCCCAATGTGGAGAGCATCATCGGTGATCTGGAAAGTGAGATGGATGATGATTCTGAAAGCATCATTACCAATGAGCGATACAGCTTTCTTGCCTCCATGATTGGAAAATGCTGCAAAAAGGCGAACAGAGGCGGTCTGACCACCTCTGACAAGATCGACCAGATCGTGACCAACCGGTTTCTGGCACTGCCGATCTTTGCAGTGATCATGTGGATTGTATATTATGTATCTGTAACTACAGTGGGAACTTTTGTGACGGACTGGACCAATAATGTGCTGTTCGGTGATATCATTCCGCCGGCGGTGGAAGGAGTTCTGGTGAGCATGAACTGCGCAGACTGGCTGCAGGGGCTGATCCTTGACGGTATCGTCGGCGGTGTGGGTGCTGTGCTTGGCTTTGTGCCGCAGATGCTGGTGCTGTTTATCTTCCTGGCATTCCTTGAGGCATGCGGTTATATGGCCCGGGTTGCATTTATCATGGACCGTATTTTCCGAAAATTCGGTTTGTCCGGAAAATCCTTTATCCCCATGCTGATCGGCACGGGCTGCGGAGTTCCCGGCGTCATGGCATCCCGTACCATTGAAAATGACAGGGACCGCAAGATGACGATCATGACGACGACCTTTATCCCCTGCGGCGCGAAACTCCCGATCATCGCACTGATTGCAGGCGCACTGTTTGATGGGGCTTCCTGGGTGGCGCCCAGTGCGTATTTTGTTGGCATTGCAGCGATAGTATGCTCCGGCATCATCCTGAAGAAGACAAAGATGTTCGCCGGTGATCCGGCTCCCTTCGTTATGGAGCTTCCCGCATACCATATGCCGACCGTCATTAACGTTCTGCGCAGTATGTGGGAGAGAGGCTGGTCATTTATGAAAAAAGCCGGTACCATTATTCTGTTATCCACCATACTTGTATGGTTTGCGACTTACTTCGGCTGGGTAGACGGAGAATTCCGCATGCTGGAGGATCTGGAGATGGATCACAGCATCCTGGCCGGGATCGGCAATCTTTTTGCATGGATCTTCCTTCCGCTTGGATGGGGTGACTGGAGAGCGGCTGTGGCAGCGATCACCGGTCTGGTAGCAAAAGAAAATGTAGTCGGCACGTTCGGTATTCTGTATGGATTTGCAGAAGTATCCGAAGAAGGAGAAGAGATCTGGGGAACGCTGGCGGGAACCTATACAACGGCTGCGGCTTACAGCTTCCTGGTGTTCAATCTGCTGTGTGCGCCGTGCTTTGCGGCCATCGGCGCCATCAAAAGAGAGATGAACAATGCAAAATGGACCTGGTTTGCCATTGGTTATCAGTGTCTGCTTGCATACTGCGTATCCCTGTGTGTTTATCAGATCGGAACATTCCTGACTACAGGCGCATTCGGTATTGGCCTGATCGCGGCGCTGGTTATTGTGGCAGGCTTTGTATGGCTTCTGGTGCGCCCCTGTAAGAACGACGGAAAATTAAGGGTAGACATGAAAGGAATGGCAAAGGTATAATGGGAACCTTTATTGTAGGACTTCTGGTATTGCTGATTGCTGCCAATGCAGTGCGCTGCATCTGGAAGGATAAGAAATCCGGAAAGAGCTGCTCGGGCTGCGGCGGCGGATGTGGAGGGTGCTCCGGGTGCAGGACGAAAAACTGATTCGTGTTGCCCGTGAAAAAGATAAGATTCTGGAACTGTTCCGGCAGAAAGGAATGCGCATTACAAAACAGAGAAGGCTGATTCTGGATATCGTGTTTGAGCATGACTGTATCTGCTGCAAGGAGATCTATTACCAGGCCCTGAAAAAAGATAAGAATGTAGGAATTGCTACGGTATACCGGATGGTGAACGCGCTGGCCGATCTGGGAGTATTTCAGATAAATGTGCCTTACCGGCTGGTGGATCCGGTTTCCGCAGGAGGACAGAACGGCTGCCGGGTTCTCCTCAAGAACCAGACGGTGGTAGAATTTGATCCAAACGAATGGAATGACATTCTGACAGAGGCGCTTCAGAAAAAGGGGTATGAGGGACCTGAGATTGAACGGGTGATACTGTAACAACAGATGAAAGAATCATGTAAAACGTTTACATGCAGAAAGCCGCACAGGGCAGGGGATTTTTCCCTGTCCTGTGCGGCTTTTTCCGGATATGCTCATGGCAGGCGTCCGGGGGCAGAACAGTGGAGCAGTAACGCAAAATCAACGGTCATGATTGCGGACAGGAAAATATGGCTTGACTTTATAATATTACGAATGTAATATATTATTGAAGAGTCAATGAAGCAGGTATACGGGATCATTGCAGTAATTTGACGGATTTTTTTGGACTTAAATACTACATATGTAATCATTTGAAAAACACAGAAACCGGAGGGTTGTCATGCAAAGAAGAAACAAGGGAAGAAGGAACCGAAGAAGAGGAGTCAGAAGAACAGTGCTGTCTGCATTTTTCTTTCTGGCCGGGCTGGCAGCCGCCGGCGCAGGGATTCATGCAGTATGGCTTCTGCGCGTAAAGCAGAAAATCATACTGCCGGAAGAACTGCTGGTATCCTATATGGGATACATTGAGCAGGAGGAATATGATAAGATGTACGCATTGCTCGATGTGTCAGCTTCCGGCAACATCAGTGAGGAAGATTTTATTAAACGCAATTCTGCGATCTACGAAGGAATTGGCATGCAGAATATGACCGTGACGGTGACGGCATACGATCAGAAGCGGGAAGCAGTCACGTATGAGACTTCCTTTGATACATCGGCAGGCGCGGTCAGCTTTACCAATGAGGCGTTTTTTCTGAAGGGAGAGGACGGGTACGGGCTTATATGGGAGGATTCTCTGATCTTTCCGGGGCTGCGTCCTGCTTATAAAGTCTGGGTTGCTTCCACATCTGCGAAACGGGGGCAGATCCTGGACCGGAACGGACAGGTGCTGGCAGGACCGGGGACTGCTTCCTCGGTCGGCATCGTTCCCGGAAAACTGGAGGACCGGGAAGTATCGATTCAGGCAGTTGCCGGGCTTCTGGAGATCACCCCGGAGGAAGTGGAAAAAAAGCTGTCTGCCGGATGGGTAAAGGAGGATTATTTTGTACCGGTGAAGACGATTCCGAAGGTGGATGAGATCGAATGGCTGATTCCGCTTCAGCCGGATGAAACGATCGAGAGGGAAAAGGAGCGTCAGGAAGAGCTTCTGCGGATTCCGGGCGTACAGATCACAGACATTGAAATACGCCAGTATCCGTTGGGAGAAGCAGCGGCGCATCTGATCGGATATGTGCAGAATGTAACGGCAGAAGATCTGGAGGAGCACAAAGGAGAAGGATACACGGCGTCCAGCGTCATCGGACGCACCGGTATGGAAGGGCTGTTTGAAAAGGAGCTGAAAGGCGAAGACGGATGCAGGATCTATATTGCCAATGCGGAAGGAAAGGTGCAGGAAGTGCTGGCGGAACGCCCGGTACAGCATGGGGAGGATATCCGGCTGACCGTGGATGCCGGGCTTCAGCAGGCGGTTTACGGGCAGTACCGGGAGGACAAAAGCTGCACGGCCGCCATGGACCCGTATACCGGGGAGGTGCTGGCGCTGGTCAGCACCCCGTCCTATGATAACAATCTGTTTATCAGCGGTTTGTCTGCAGAACAGTGGAATACCCTCAATGAAGACGAGGCGAGGCCCATGTACAACCGGTTTCGCCAGACCTGGTGCCCTGGTTCCACCTTCAAGCCGGTGACTGCGGCCATCGGGCTCGCATCCGGAGCGGTTGATCCGTCAGAGAATTTCGGGCAGGAAGGTCTAAGCTGGCAGAAGGACAGCTCCTGGGGCAATTATCATGTAACGACGCTTCATGCATATGAACCGGTCATTCTGGAGAATGCACTGATCTATTCGGATAATATCTATTTTGCAAAGGCGGCGCTGAAGATTGGGGCGCAGGAGTTTGCAGATTCTCTGGACCGGCTGGGATTTCAGGAAGTACTGCCCTTTGAGATCCGGATGGGACAGTCTCAGTATTCCAATTCTGATCAGATCGAGACGGAGATCCAGCTGGCGGACAGCGGATACGGACAGGGACAGATCCTGGTCAATCCGCTGCATCTGGCGTGCATTTATTCGGCGTTCTTAAACGGCGGGAATATGCAAAAACCGCATCTGCTCTGGCAGCAGGATGCAGAGACGGCATACTGGATACCGGAAGCGATTCCGTCAGAGGTGGCGGTTCAGATACTGGAGGGGCTGAAGAAAGTGGTAAATGACCCGCACGGTACCGGATATCAGGCCCACAGGGAGGATGTGCTTCTGGCGGGAAAGACCGGGACAGCAGAGATCAAGGCGTCTCAGACCGACACCACCGGCACGGAACTTGGATGGTTTGCGGTCTTCACCCCGGAAAAGGACACGGAACATCCGATCCTGCTTTTGACCATGGTGGAAGACGTAAAGGAAAGAGGCGGAAGCGGCTATGTGGTGGGAAAAAGCACCCGGATACTGGACGCCTGGTTCCAGGAACCGTAGGAGATGAAGATTTTCTTGTTCTGGTTCCTCATTTACCGTATGATGATATGGAAGGAGAGGCATTTTTCTGCCAGAGACAGTGAGATACTGGTACTTCTTTATTTCCCATGAGTGGCTCATGATCAGAACAGGAGAACTTGTGAATCGGGAGATTTTCAGCCGGGAGACCGGGTGTGGCTTCTGTATCCTGCAAATGGGAGAAGGATACGCCCGGAGATGGTAAAACCGGTCTGGATGGTGAAGCTCAGCGGAAAATATAAACGGCCAAAGAGGTCATATATAACAAAATGGAATATGTACAAAGAAGCGGAACATATGGACAAAAGGGCAGATTTGCCGTATAATTTCAGTATTACAATCCCGGAATACGATTCAGGCGGATTCCGGATGTTGCAGGTTCCGAAAGGATTCATAGAGAAACCGGTGTAAATCCGGTACGGTCCCGCCACTGTGACAGGGAGTTCGTGCAGAAGATGTCACTGACCGCTTCCGGTTGGGAAGACCTGCAGGGATGATGAGCTGGAGTCAGGAGAACTGCCTGCAATGAATGAGTGTGTCTTACGGCAGATAGGAACTCTTACATAGCAGTGGGAAAAGAGAAAACCGGGAAACGGATTTCCGGTACTTGTCAGTATGCATAAAGAGTGAGACGGCCTGTAAGATTACAGGCTGTTTTTTTGACCACGAAAGGAGGAAAGATGGATCTGAAACAGTTGCAGTACTTTGTGGTCAGTGTGGACAGCGGCAGTTTGAAAAGAGCTTCGGAGATACTGTACACTTCTCAGCCCCATGTCAGTAAGACGATCAAGTCGCTGGAAACGGAGCTGCAGGTAGAGCTTCTGAAGCGCAGGCCGAGAGGCGTGGAAGTCACAAAGGCAGGCCGAAAGGTATACGAGCATGCCTGCCGGGTTCTTATGGAAGCCGGCCGGATCCAGAATGTCCAGGAGGAAGAAGATATTCAGGTTCTGTGTGTGGCTGCCAATTCCAGCGATCGCCTGGCATGCCTGTTCCAGACTTTTTATGCAGAGAAGATGAAGGCCAGAATTCACGCCCGGTATATGGAATGCAAAACGGAGGAGATCTTCCGGCTTGTACACCGGCATACGGCGGAACTTGGTTTTGTCTATGTGGATGAAAAGCAGATGACCGCATTCCGGCAGATGCTGGAGTACCGCCATCTGATATTTGAAGAACTTGGAAAGGCAGAGCCGCAGCTTTTTGCAGGACCTCAAAGTCCGGTGTATAAAGCGCGGTCTGTGACAATGAAGGAACTGAGAGATCTGGACTATGTACAGATGCAGGATGAGGAGGATACGCTGAGCATTCAGCTTTTGCAGAGAAGCGAGGATTATCAGTATCACAGACGGCGCGGCCGGGTGCTGACGACCAGCAGCAGACAGATGCTGGTCCGCATCATCACCGATACAAAGCTTTGCAGCATCAGCTGCGGTTTCTGTCCGGAGCTGTCCGGAGACGGAACAATCCGAAGGATTCCGATCCGGGGAACGGAAGGCAGCATTATCTTTGGATGCGTGCAGCGCGAACGGGGAGTTTTATCTCCGGATGCAGAAAGCTTCGTGGAATATGTGAAAAAAACGACCGGATAACCGTCGGCCTGTCTGGCAGCGCCATATAACAAATCAGAATAGGACGGAAAAGTAAAAAAGTTGACAAAATGAAAAAAGATATTATAGTATGATAATCAAGTTCATATTCTGGCAGTTTTTGTCGTGGGAACAAGTTCCAGCAATGGATTGAAAGAGAACCCGGTGCAAGTCCGGGACGATCCCGTCACTGTAATTGTGAGCAAGCCGCATAAGACCACTGGGGCGTGAAACCCTCCGGGAAGGCGCGGCAAGCGTTGAGCATCAGTCAGGAGACCTGCCTATTCCATGTATTTTGAGATTCTTACGGAAGATGGGAA
>ERZ778510.696-NODE-696-length-25812-cov-4.704818_pt1 | contig 25812 bp, 13 predicted proteins | sample MGYA00510348_ERZ778510 | MGnify/ENA primary metagenome ERZ778510 (study PRJEB29527, sample SAMN07138969) | mouse gut metagenome | material: feces | host: mouse | place: China:Nanjing | collected 2016-01-25 ... | reverse complement strand
TTTTTCAAGCAGTATCCTCATATACGTCTTGTGGAGTCCGAAGATACGGCAAAAAGTGCGGCTGATATTGCGGAAGGCAATCTGGAAGGGGTCGGAGCGGTCGCGTCTTCTCTTGCGGCCGGACTTTACGGTCTGGAAATCCTTGCCCCAGGCATTGAGACATACAAGCAGAACTATACACGGTTTCTGATATTGGATGACGGGATAAAGGTGCCGGAAGAGAAGATAAACAAGTCTTCGATATGCTTTACGCTCCCTCATACTTCTGGATCGCTGGCCTCCGTGCTGACTATAATGTCGTTTTACGGGATGAATCTCACGAGAATCCAGTCACTTCCGCTTCCTGGGCGTGAATGGCAGTATTTCTTTTATGTGGATATAAAATTCGAGGACTATCTGAAATATACTCAGGCGATTGCCGCCGTCCGTCCGCTTATGGAGGATCTGACGGTTCTCGGGGAATATGCAGCTGCCGTGTGATAATGGCGCGCAGCCGCAGAAATGATATGAATCAGAAAAACAGATTATATTATGATAATACAACCGGCAAAAAGGACAGAGTGCGTACAGGAGTATTACTTTTCCAAAAAACTTAAGGAGATAGCAGCGATAAATGCGGAGTATGATGCTGCCGGGCACGGGAGGGTCATAAATCTCGGCATCGGTGCTCCGGACGGGATGCCTCCGGCGGATGCGATAAGGGCATTGGCGGAGAGTGCGCGGCAGAGTGGTGTGCATATTTACCAGAGTTATGTGGGGATTCCGGAACTTCGTGAGGCTTTTGCCGGATGGTATGACATGTATTATGGAGTATCGCTTGATCCGGTTCGGGAAATTCAGCCTTTGGCGGGATCCAAAGAAGGTATATTGCTGATTTCGCTCGCTTTCCTTGACCGTGGGGACAAGGTGCTGGTTCCGGACCCTGGGTATCCGACATATTCTTCGGCTTCAAGACTTGCTGAGGCGGAGATTGTGACTTATGACCTATGCAGGGACAACGGATGGATGCCTGATTTCGATGCTCTGGAAAAAATGGACCTTGAAGGCGTCAAGCTGATGTGGACCAATTATCCGAATATGCCTACGGGTGCTTCGGCGACTGCCGGACTGTACGAGAGGCTTGTGGATTTCGGAAGAAGGCACGGGATAATGATATGCAATGACAATCCGTACAGCTTTATTCTCAATGACAAGCCTTTGTCCATATTGGCCGTACCGGGTGCGAAGGAGTGCTGCGTGGAGCTCAATTCTTTGAGCAAGGCGCATAATATGTCCGGATGGAGGATCGGTATGGTTGCAGGGGCCGCCGACGTGGTAGGCCAGGTGCTGAAAGTGAAAAGCCAGATGGACTCCGGGATGTTCCGGCCGATGCAGCTCGCGGCAGTCGAGGCGTTGAGGCAGGGACCGGAGTGGTTTGAAGCTCTGAATGCTGAATATCGTGCGAGGCGGGAACTTGCCGGATATATATTCGACCTGATAGGGGCGCGTTACGACAGGAATTCCGGAGGAATGTTCCTGTGGGGACGCATTGATCCGGATAATCGTCTTGCCTGCGGAGATACTGTACGGGACGGTGCGGTGACGTTGGGCGAAAAGGTTTCCGATGCCCTGCTGTATGGTGCGGATGTGTTTATAACCCCTGGATTTATATTCGGACGCAACGGGGCGGACTATGTGCGCATTTCATTGTGTGCCGACAGGGATACCCTCAAAAAGGCATACGTGCGGATTTCAGAACTGAATGATTTGGAACATAGGAGCAGATGAAGACGGTTGGAATAATAGGCCTGGGACTGATAGGAGGTTCTATGGCCATAGATCTCAGAAGACGCAGGTTTGCGGAAGAGCTGATAGGTGTCGATTCGGAACCTGCCAATGCGGCTGCAGCGGTCAGGATAGGTCTTGTGGATGAGATTGTCTCTTTTGAAGAATGTGTTAGGCGCAGCGACCTCATTGTGCTTGCCGTGCCTGTCGGAACGGCTGCAGGGATGCTTCCCGGAATATTGGACAGATTTGCCGTGTCTGAAGACGGTGCACGTAAGATTGTGATTGATGTCTGTTCGGCGAAGGAGGCTCTTGTCAGGGCTGTCAAGGAACATCCGATGCGTTCCCGTTATGTGTCTACCCATCCGATGGCCGGAACGGAATATTCTGGCCCTTGGGCAGCCGTGCCTGGGCTTTTTGACGGCCGCGCCTGTATCATCTGCAACAGGGACGAGTCGGATCCGGATGCTGCCGCTGCTGTGGAAAACCTTTATGATGTGCTGAATATGAGACAGATAGATATGGATGCCTCAAACCATGATGTGCATACTGCATACGTGTCGCATATTTCTCATATCACGTCATTCGCGCTCGCGCTTACCGTACTGGACAAGGAAAAGAATGAAAAGCATATATTTGACCTGGCTTCAGGAGGATTCTCCTCTACCGTAAGGCTTGCAAAAAGCAGCGCGGATATGTGGGTTCCGATCTTTTCGCAGAACAGGGATAATGTTGTCAAGGTGATTGACACCTATCTTGAAAGGATGAAGGATTTCCGGAATGCCATTGCGGATGGTGATGAAGATTCCGTCCGTTCTCTGATAGAGGAGGCAAACAGGATCAAACGTATTATAAGATAATGATAACTAAAAATCAATATATTATGGCAAACAGACTGGATATCGCCCCTCTTTCGGAGTGGGGAATGTTTACGGAGCCGAGACCTTGCGTGATAGCAGGGCCATGCAGTGCTGAATCTGAGATTCAGGTAATGGAGACAGCCCGTCAGCTCAGGGCGTTCGGGATAAATGTGTTCAGGGCGGGCATCTGGAAACCGAGGACTCATCCAGGATCTTTTGAAGGAGTAGGTTCTCAGGGGCTCAAATGGATGCAGAGGGCAAAAAAGGAATTGGGACTGAAGATCGCCACAGAAGTGGCGAGTGAAAAGCACGTTTTCGAATGCCTGAAATACGGTGTGGACCTTGTGTGGCTCGGAGCGAGGACGACCGCGAATCCGTTTCTTGTGCAGGAGATTGCCGATGCTCTCAAGGACGTGGATATACCTGTCCTTGTCAAAAACCCCGTGAATGCTGATATAGACCTGTGGATAGGTGCCCTTGAAAGGCTAAATGCCGCAGGTGTACGCAAATTGGGTGTGATACACCGCGGGTTTTCAGCCTTCCAGAAAAGCCGCTACCGCAATGAGCCGGGATGGCAGATTGCAGTGGAGCTGAGAAGCCGTTATCCTAAACTGCCGTTTTTCTGCGACCCGAGCCATCTTGCCGGAAAAAGGGATTATATACAGGAGATTTCACAGCGTTCTCTCGACCTCGGACTTGAAGGTCTGATGATAGAGAGCCATTGCGATCCTACCTGTGCTCTGAGCGATGCCGGACAGCAGCTGCTCCCGGCCGATTTGGAGAACCTGCTTTATCATCAGCTCGTCGTGAGGGAGAATGATTCGGACAACCTTGAATATAAGGAGAATATAGACCTCCTGAGATCACAGATAGATGTAATCGACGAGAATCTTCTCAATATGCTTGCTTCAAGAATGAAAGTCAGCCGTAAAATCGGAGAGTACAAAAGGGACAACAATATCGCGATTCTCCAGGCTTCACGCTGGGACTCCATCCTTGAGGAGATGATCCGCAAGGGAGCTGATAACGGGCTTGACGAAAAGTTTATAACGGCAGTATTCAATGCGATACACGAGGCTTCCGTCAGGGTGCAGAATGAGATTCTTGAGAATCAGGCTTCACTTTAGGGCGGATACCTTTTCTTTGAAAAGCGCGGCTTCCTCCTCGGTGAGGAAGCCGACTTTTATAGGAGCATAGAACATCTTTGCTTTCATACGCTCCGGAATGTCAGTCCTTCCGGATATTCTCTGGCTGTCTTTTTCTGTGGTTGCGACAAGTGCTGTCGGGAACATTTCCGCAGCTCTGCCGATAAGACGGATGTCTTTGCCGCTGAATGAGTGGTGGTCTCCGAACCGGAAATGTTCCATTATACCGTACCTGTCGCCGAGATATGTGTACAGGGGAGCGTCATTGGCTATTCCGGTGAACAGTATAGCCCTGTGCGAGTGGACATATCTGTGGTCTCCTTCAGGAAAGACCGGCTCAAGCTCGTCATAGTTTACTGTGCTGAACAGAAGCGTGCCTTCGATTCCGAGATCCTTTTTCCATTTGTCCTTTGAACTCTCTTCCATATAGGCGGGACATTTGGTGACTATCACGATGTCCGCTTTCCTTATCCTTTCCGGAATGTCACGCAGACGTCCTATGGGCAGAAGATGATCGGTGTGAACTGGTCTGTTGTAGTCTACGAGCACGATTGACATAGACGGTTTCAATGCCCTGTGCTGGAATGCGTCATCAAGAATTATTATGTCGGCTGCAGGTGTTCTGTTGCCTTTGCTGCCGGTACTTTGTCTTGAAAGCATTTCACAGCCGTGGTTCCTGTCCTTGTCCACGGCAACGGTTATTTCCGGAAATTTCCTTTTGATCTGAAGCGGCTCGTCTCCATATCTGTCGGCCGTGCCGTCGGCTTCCACGATAAGGAAACCTTTGCTTTTTCTTTTATACCCCCTCGACAGTACCGCTATATGCTTTCCTTTCCAGGATGGGATTTCCTGAAGTATTCTTATGAGCATTTCTGTGTGCGGGGTCTTGCCTGTACCTCCTACAGTGATGTTTCCTACGCAGATTGTAGGGACCGGGCTTGATGAGCTTTTGAGTATTCCCTTGTCATAAAGCCTGTGCCTCAGACGCAGAGTCCAGTAATATGGTGCTAAAAGGAATTTGTCTACCATCTTCTTTGTAATATCGGGATGCAAATATAGTCAAAGTTGAGAGCAGAAGCAAAGTTTACTTTAAAACCTCCGGTTTTACAATAAACTCCCGCCTCAGCAGTCCAAACAAGTTTGACTGCATTCGGCTTAGCCGTTTATTTTGATTATGCCGAGACCAGGACGTTTACAGATTGTATATGTTGGAAGCCTCAGGAGCCGGTGATGAGCCCCAGCGGACAGCTATCATATCAAGAGTGGAGAAAAGCTCGGCCGGATCGTTTTCTGTCACTAATTTCAGACGTGTCTCCTTGAAGTCCGGCAGCCCTTTGAAATAACAGCTCAGGTGGCGGCGCATTTCAATGACACCTATATGCTCTCCTTTGATTTCCAGCGATTTCGCAAGATGTCTTTTGGCAAGTTCAACACGTTCGGTGACACTCATCGGGGGCAGGATCTCGCCGGTGTCAAGATAGTGGCGTATGTCCCTGAATATCCAAGGGTGCCCATAGGTCGCACGACCTATCATTATTCCGTCCACACCGTATCTGTCAAATGCCTCGGCGGCCTTTTCGGGAGAATTGATGTCACCGTTGCCGATGACCGGTATATGCATACGCTGATTCTCCTTGACTTTCCCGATCAGAGTCCAGTCCGCTTCTCCGGTGTACATCTGGCAGCGTGTGCGCCCGTGGATTGTCAGTGCCTTGATTCCGGTGTCCTGCAGCCTTTCCGCGAGCTCCACTATTATTTTTGAGTCCTCGTCCCATCCGAGGCGTGTCTTGACAGTGACAGGAATTCTGACGGCATCCACTACCATCCGTGTGATTTCGACCATCTTGTCCGGTTCGCGCATCATCCCGCTTCCTGCTCCGCGTCTTGCAATCTTGTTGACAGGGCATCCGAAATTGATGTCGATGATGTCCGCCCCGTGTCCTCCTGCTATTTCAGCGGCATTTTCAGCCATTTTGGCAGCATCAACCATCGCTTCCGGTATGTTCCCGTATATCTGGATGCCGATAGGGGCTTCATAGTCGTATGTAACAAGTTTTGCCAATGATTTCCTGGCATCACGTATCAGCCCGTCGGAACTGACGAATTCGGTGTACATCATATCCGCACCGAACTCCTTGCAGATGAACCTGAAAGATGCGTCGGTGACATCCTCCATAGGAGCGAGAAGGAGCGGCTTTTCGCCGAGATCTATATTTCCGATTTTCATATTGTCAAAACTTTTTTCCGGTGCCGGAATTGTAAATTTCGGCAAAAATACTATCAATTTTTCTTTTTCTTTCCGGAATGACATCTTTTTTGCGATAATGTAAATGCGCGGGCAAAGAAAAATTAGTAGATTTGCAGTCTTTGATCTGGAAACTGTCAGGGTTTTGACTGTAAAAATCCCAAACGGTTCCGAAAAGTGTTTTGAATAGAGAAACTAAGTATTGACTATGGCGAAAATATCGACAATAGGAATCCTCACCTCAGGTGGGGACGCTCCTGGAATGAATGCCGCAATCAGGGCCGTGACACGTGCGGCCATATACAACGGCTGGAAAGTAAAAGGAATATACAGAGGTTATGAGGGCCTGCAGAAGAATGATATCGAAGATTTTACCTCAGAGAGTGTCAGCGGTACAATCCAGCGCGGAGGTACTATCCTCAGGACTGCAAGAAGCAAGGATTTTATGACTCCTGAAGGAAGGGCAAAAGCATACGAGAACATAAAGGCCAATGGGATAGACGCTCTTATCGTGATAGGAGGAAACGGTTCCCTTGCCGGGGCGCAGGTGCTCGCTTCAGAATATGACATCCCTTGCGTGGGACTTCCCGGAACCATAGACAATGACCTGTACGGGACTGATACCACGATCGGCTATGATACTGCATTGAATACCATTATGGACTGTGTGGACAAAATCCGCGACACGGCCAATTCCCACAACCGCATTTTCTTTGTGGAGGTCATGGGGCGCGATGCTGGATTCCTTGCCCAGAACAGTGCGATCGCGACAGGTGCAGAAGCTGCCATCATTCCTGAGGACAAGACTGATGTAGACCAGCTCGCTTCGTTCATCGGGAGGGGAGTCCGCAAAAGCAAGAACAGCAGTATAGTGCTCGTTTCGGAAAGCAAGAAGGACGGCACCGGCGGGGCACAGTATTATGCGGACCGTCTTGTGCACGAGTATCCGGAGTTTGAGGCTCGTGTGACTATTCTCGGTCACCTCCAGCGCGGAGGAAGCCCTACTGCATCGGACCGTATTCTTGCAAGCCGTTTGGGTGTAGCTGCCATTGACGCCCTCAAGGACGGACAGCGCAACATTATGATAGGAATCAAAGATGACCAGATAGTATATGTTCCTTTCAACAAGGCGATCAGGATTGACAAGCCTATTGACAGGGAACTTATCAACGTGTTGAATGTATTGTCAATATAATATATTGGCCGAGCATTTCAGGTTTTGAAAATTCCGTAATTTTTGCGATATTGCGAAAATTACGGAATTTTTTTCTGGACAATTCGGGAGGTTGCGATGATTAGAAAAATATGGCTTTTGGCATTGGTGTTATGTGCTGATGCGGTTGTTTGTCTCGGCAGGTATGAAGGACATTATTCTCTGACCCAGATTGACTACCGCGCCAGTCTTTCGCATAGTGCGGTCCTTTCTGTATTTCAGGACAGGTCAGGGCTTATGTGGTTCGGGACATACGACGGTCTCAACTGCTATGACGGCAACGAGATGATCGTGTTCCGTTCGGGGGATTCCAATACTTTGTCCAACAATGTCATACATTCCGTAAACCAGGCGGATGACAACTGTCTGTGGCTGACTACATATCTCAATCTTGACAGATTCTCGATGGATACGTTCCGGACAGAAAAGGTATATGATTTTGTAGGTCCTTTCTCCGTACATTCCAACTCTCGTGGCGATACCTTCCTGGTCAACAGGGACAGTCTATATTACTACAACAGGTCCGCCGGGAAATTCTGCGGTCTGGGTGTAAAGTTCACAAACCCGAATTCTGATACGGGCAAAAGACTTTTCGTGGCGGAATCAGGTGAGCTGTGGTATTTTCCTGAGGACTCGCAGCGTGCCAGAATCTATTCGGTATCTTCATTTGACCAGGATTCATCTTCAGTCCGTCTGAGCGTTTCCCCATACGACTTCCATACCAAATATGTGGAGGAGATCTTTTACCAGAACGGCACTATGTGCTTTGTGGACAGGGACAAGGATCTTTATATGTACGATTTGGGGCAGCGTTCAAAAGTATATATAAGGAATATAGCAGACCTGAAGAAGGATTACGGGAAAATAGAGGGAATAGTATCTTTCTATAATGACATTTTTATCGGATTCATAGCCAACGGTCTTGTCAAGCTGTGTGCATCGGACAGATATGCTGTTGAGGATGTCGACAGGAACATCAGGGTATATTGCCTTTACAAGGACAACGAGCAGGGGATCCTGTGGGTCGGTACTGACGGCCGTGGGGCTGTCTCTTATGCCCATCAGACTTCTGTCGCCACCAGCCTGATGTTCAATCAGATTTCCAGCAATCTTTCACGCCAGGTACGTTCGCTTATGACGGATGACAACGGTGACCTGTGGTTCGGGACAAAAGGTGACGGCATTGTCAGGGTCAAGTCATACGCTGATGCCGTTGAGGAGGGAGGACCGGTAAAGGCTGAAATCATTTTGCCGGACGCCCGTTTCAATGCTATGGAATATGTGAGGAAAAATCAGGAATTCCAGGTGTTCTCGCTTGTGGGGAGCAGATTCAGGGACGGATTCTGGGCCGGCACGGGCGCGACAGGGCTTTTCTGGTATTCTTATTCCAAAGACAGCCTCTCCCGTGTCAAGGCCGGGTCCGGTTCCGTGCCGTCGGAAATACATTCCATATTCGAGGAAAGCGACAGTGTTCTTTATGTGGCTACGGCGGACAACGGATTCCATAAGCTTCTGGTTTCGGAAGACAGTGCGGGGGACATTGTGATGGAAAGCAGGAAGACATATTCATTCTATAGCGGAGGCCGTGAGATAAATATGTTTTTCCCTCTGCTTGCCCAGGGAGATTCACTTCTGTGGCTCGGCAGCCGTGAAAGCGGTCTTGTCAGGTTTGACAGGAGGACAGAGGAATATCAGGTCATATCTTTGTCAGGAATGCTCCACCGTCCTGCGGATGACATACTCAGCATGTGCCTTTCAAAGGATGGAGGTCTGTATGTCGGGACGGCTTCCGGACTGGTTGATGTGGATTTCTCAGGAGGACAGATGAGCTTCAGCTATGTCGGCAGGGAACAGGGGCTGCCCAATGATATGATCCACGGTGTAATCGAGGACTCCAAAGGCTTCCTGTGGCTGAGCACGAATAAAGGACTTGTAAAATATAATCCTGCCAACGGCTCTCTGCATTCATTCTATTACACTGCAGGTGTATCTGTCGGGGAGTTCTGCGACGATGCATATTACAAGGCGCCTTCAGGGGAAATCTTTTTCGGAGGTGTAGGAGGTCTTCTGTGGCTCAACAGTGACGCTGACTTTTCTCCGGCGATCAGCCGTGATGTCGTTTTGAGAGGGCTTGAGGTGGATGGCCGGCAGGTGAATCTTGCCGATTGCTCCAGACAGAGGAAAGGCCGCCGGGAAATTGTTCTGGGGGGGGTACGCCGTTATCGTTTTCCATAATGTATGGAGTGCCGGATTTCGTTGCCGGCAGGGATATAGAATATTCTTATCTGCTTGAAGGCTTTGACAAGGAATGGTCGCTTTTCAACGGAAATACCAGGGCATCTTTCACATCTGTCCCTGCAGGGAAATATGTTTTCCGGCTCAAATACAAGAAGGATATTTTCGACGTTGATTACAGGACGTTTGAAATACCTGTACTTGTAGTCCCGAAGTGGTATTGGTCGGTACCGGCAAAGATATTCTATCTTTCTGTGCTTGCAGCTGTGCTGCTGATCTTCCTTATGCTTCTGCGCAGGAAATCCTTTGCAAAGGACAGAGGCTGCCGGACGGAACGTGGTGACAGCGGGCTTGTAGACCGTCTTGCCGTAATCTATCAGTGCTGTGACCGTCTGCGGGTCGAGGATGTGTCCTATGGTGAGAGACTGCATACAGTTGGGCTCATAAGGGATACGATGAGCGGCATATTGTACGGAAGTGATGATTCCGTCGCGCAGAAAACTATGTTCCCGTCCGAATATTTCGTGACAGGGATGGAGAAGATTTCAGATGTAGTGCGTGAGGTTGTCGCCGCTATGGCTTTCGAAGGGGCGGATGTGTCATCTGTAACGGTTTCAGTGCCGGACAGGATAGCGTTTCCTGTATATAGGAATGCATTCCGCAGGATTGTGCATCTTTGTCTCCGTGAGCTTGTCTCCGTGAATGGAGCGGAGATAGAGATAATTGCCGACAGGGAGTCCGGGAAGTATCTGCGTCTCCTGTTCCTGAGCTCGGATGCTGATATGGACAAGCTCAGGATGAAAGTTTCGGCCATGTTCGGCAGGATGATGAAAGATACCGGTATCGGGGTTTCGGGAATCGACGATGATGATGTGCATAGCCTTGAGTTTCTGTTCCCTCCGGTTGTGGAGAGTGCGGACAAGCCTGATCCGTCAAAGGGCAGGATCGTGTTTCTCGGGGCTTCCTCCGACCTTACCTGGCTGATCAGCGATATGCTTGCCCCTTCATATCATCTGCAGACTGTAGAAAGTGCCGAGGAGGCTTTCCGTGCTGTGAAACATACTTCAGCTGCACTTCTTATGGTAAATATGCAGTGGTTTGAAGGCCGTGAACGTGAATTCCTGAATGAACTGTACAAGCATAAATCACTTGTGGCGCATACTTCCTTCCTTCCGATGTTTACCGCCGATACCGACAGGAGCGTATGCCGTGAGCTCATACTTGTGTCAGACGCATATATGATGCTGCCATACGATATTATGATGCTGAAGAATGTCGTCCACAAGGCTATATACGGTAAGGGTGACATTTCTCACGTATCGGTCGAGGATCTTGGCGGACTTGGGGGCAAGATGTTCTGCGTCAATGACGAGGAGACTGAGTTTGCGCGTAAGCTCCTTTCTGTGATTGACGGCAATCTTGACCGCAATGACCTCGGCACCGTCCTTCTTGCAGACAGGATGGCTATGAGTTCCAGCCGTCTTTACAGGAAGACAAAGAAGATTTTCGGTGTCCCTCCTGAGGCTCTGATAAAGAATTACAGGATGGAAAAGGCTGCCCGTCTGCTCAGGGACGACAGGCTTTCGATTACGGATGTCATAGCCGATGTTGGCATACAGAGCCGTTCTTATTTCTATAAGGAGTTTGCAAACCGCTTCGGGATGACCCCTAAAGATTACAAGGACAAGTTTTGCTCCAATTCGTCGCAGTAATATATAACATTCTGATTATATTGTATTTATAGTGTGCTCTCATCGCGCATTCTGTGCTCTTATCTGATACGCGTGATTTTGATTGTTGGGAGGAAGTAAAAGGTTTTGGTTTTTGCGTCCTTTGTTATCGGACATAAGTCCATACCATAATGTTATTAACTAAAACTAACAATCAAAAGCCATGAAATTATTTTCATCTAAACTGACGGTCAGACCGCTGTGTTGGCTTGTTTGTCTGTTGCTGTCGGCATTTTCATTGTCGGCGCAGTCAAGATCCGTGAACGGTCGTGTTTCCGACGAGAAAGGCGAATTCCTCATCGGAGTGACTGTACAGGAAAAAGGTACTTCCAATGGTGTTATGACAGACCCCAACGGACAGTACGTCCTGAATTTGACGACAAGCAATCCTGTCCTTGTATTTTCCTGCATAGGATTCAAGACCCAGGAAATCGCAGTAGGAAAAGCATCCGTCATTGACGTAAACCTTGCAGAGGATGTATCCGAACTCGATGAAATCGTTGTTGTCGGATATGGTACACAAAGAAAGATTTCCGTTGTCGGCTCGCAGTCCTCAATGAAGGTGGACGAAATCAAGATGCCTACGGCAAGCCTTTCATCTGCAGTGCAGGGACGTCTTGCCGGTGTCGTTTCAGTGCAGCGCACCGGAGAGCCTGGACACGATGAGTCTGATATCTGGATCCGCGGTATCTCCACTCTTGCCGGACAGAATTCAAAACCTCTGGTGCTTGTTGACGGTATCGAGCGAAGCTTCAACAATATCGATCCTGAGGATATCGAGTCATTTACAGTCCTTAAGGATGCGTCGGCTACTGCAGTATATGGTGTACGCGGTGCAAACGGTGTCATCATCATCAAGACAAAGCCGGGTAAGGTAGGCAAGCCGCAGTTCAGCGTCGACTATTATGAAAGTCTTATCACCCTTACCAAGACTCCTAAGCTTGCTGATGCCTACCAGTATATGGAGGCTGCGAATGAGGCCCATCTCAATACGAACGGAACTCTCCTCTATACTCCTCAATATATAGAGGCTACCAAGAAGGCCAACGGTGTCATTGCAAACGACGATCCTATAGCCTACAACCCTTATCTCTATCCTGCAGTCAACTGGGCTGACGAGATTTTCAACAAGGTCGGCAACAGCCGCAGGGTTAACCTCAGCGTCAGGGGCGGTGTGCCTAACGCTACCTATTATGTGTCGTTGACCTACTATAATGAAAGAGGTCTTACACGTACTACCCAGATGGAGAACTATAATGCGAATATGCGTTATGACAGGTACAACTATACGGCCAACCTCAACCTCCGTCCTACCCCTACCACTACGATCGACCTCGGATTCAGCGGATACCTTGCTTCCGGTAACTATCCTCAGCAGTCAACTGCCGCTCTTTTCGGGTCGTCTATGTCAATCAATCCGGTATATCTTCCATTGATGATGCCGGACGGATCCGTGCCGGGAATCTCATCCAACGGAGACCTGAGAAACCCGTATGCGGATCTTGCCCGCAGAGGTTATACCAATGAGATAAACAACCAGCTGAATTCAAATATACGTGTTTCCCAGGACCTCGGTTTCTGGAACTGGAGCAAAGGTCTTTCTGCAAACGCCCTCCTGGCATTTGACGTTACCAACAGCCGTAACCTGTATTACAGCAAACGTGAGAGCACATATTACTTCAACGGAACCAAAGACCCTGTCACAGGACTCTGGAATGCTGACGTGTTCAACAATGACGGAAGCTACAATATCATCCGTACATACACAGGAAGCAACGAGCTCGGATTCACCAAAAACCAGGGCTCTGCAAGAAGCACATATTTCGAGGCTTCGCTCAACTATGACCGTACCTGGGGCAAACATAATGTGACAGGCCTCTTCCTTTACAACCAGAAAGTATGGACCGCAAGCGATCCGGGAAACCTGATTGATTCGCTTCCTTACAAGCAGCAGGGCATAGCCGGAAGGGCTACATATTCGTATGCGGACCGCTATCTTGCCGAGGTGAATATGGGATACAACGGTTCTGAGAACTTTGACCCTGAAAACAGGTTCGGATTCTTCCCTGCAGGAGGTCTCGGATGGGTTGTTTCCAACGAGCCGTTCTGGAAAGGCAAATTCTCTGACGTCTTCTCATTCTTCAAAGTGCGTTATACCGTCGGTCTTGTAGGAACGGACTCCGTGACAGGACGCCGCTTTATGTATCAGGACCAGATGGGATCCGCAAACGGTACTTATTTCGGTGATTCTGTAACCGGTGTAGGCGGTTGGGGATTCAACAAATACGGTTCGAATGTCGGATGGTCCACTTCTTTGAAGCAGAATCTCGGATTTGACCTCAAATTCTTCAAGGACAACCTTTCGGTATCCGTAGAGCTTTTCAAGGAGCACCGTACAGGTATCTTCCTTTCACGTGCTACCGTGCCTGACTATTCCGGATTTGTGGAGATGCCGTACGCCAACCTCGGTATCGTGGACAATAAAGGTATTGACATAAACCTTGAATATAATGCAAGGCTGGGACGAAAATCATTTGTTACGGTGCGCGGTAACCTTACCTACAATGAAGACACTATAGTGGAGAACGACCAGCCAGTACAGCCTTATCCTTGGCTTGAAAGACGTGGAACCAATGTCAACGGACGCTGGGGATATGTCGCTGAAGGCCTCTTCACAAGCGAAGACGATATCATCAATCATGCAAGACAGTTCGGGGAGGAGTATCCGGGACAGACATCACAGGTCGGTGACATCAAGTACAAGGACCTCAACGGTGACGGTGTGGTTGACAGTTATGACCAGTGCCTTATCGGACAGGGAGACGTTCCTAAAATGTACTATGGCTTCGGTGCAGATTTCCAGTTCGGGCAGGTATCATTCGGATTCCTGTTTGCAGGAAACGCCTTTGCTGACAGATGCCTTGGCGGAGATGCCATACATCCTTTCTCAGACCAGTCGGGTGTTTCAAATCTTTATGGAAACATAGGTGACAGATGGTCTGCGGATGATCCAGAAAATCAGAATGTGTTCTACCCTCGTCTGCATTACGGATCGACTGCCAACAAGAACAATACTGTGACAAGTACATGGTGGCAGAAGGATGTCAGCTTCCTCAGACTCAAACAGCTGTCGGTATCCTATAATTTCCCTGCCAGACTTCTTGAAAAAACTTTCCTCAAAGAGGCGAGCGTATATGTGATGGGAACAAACCTTTTCACATTCTCCAAGTTCAAGCTGTGGGATCCTGAGCTTAACACCAATAACGGTTCTTCATATCCAAATGCACGTACCGTGTCTGTTGGACTTAGCTTTAAATTCTAAATCTGAAATCAATAGGATAAAATTATGAAAAGAATATTAATTATATGGACTTCTGCCCTGCTGATGGTCTTTGGAGCGGCTTCCTGCGAAAAGTTCTTCGATCCGATTCCCGGCGAGCAGTATGATCTTGAAAATACATTTACCGACAGGCTGAAGACAGAGCAGTTTCTCAACAATGTCTACAGCTATGTCCCTGATGAGACTAATGAGCGCGACTCGAAGAGTATCTGGACAGCAGGTTCCATAGAAGGTGACATAACCTGGAGCGGAAACTTTGCCACTGACTGGGCCCTTGGTACGGTATATCCTTCCAACGGTACTGTAAACTGGTGGTATATCGAATATTACAAAGGCATTTCAAAGGCAAGTACATTCATCACCAATGTTGACAGGTGCCTTGAGGCCAGCGCAAGCGACAGAAAATACTGGAAGGCTCAGGCAAGGGCTTTGAGGGCTTTGTACTACTTCCTTATTTTCCGTTCGTATGGTCCGAGTCCGGTGCTTGGAGAAGAGGCCATTCCTTTGGACACACCTCTTTCCGACCTTCTGAAGGAGCGCAGCACCGTGGATGAGGTTATCAACTTCATTGCCGATGAATTCGACAAGGCTGCGGCTGATCTTCCTGCAAAATATTCCGGCTCGAACCTCGGACGTATCGACAGGGCTACCTGCAAGGCGTACAAGGCCAAAGCTCTTCTTTATGCTGCAAGTCCTCTTTTCAACTGCAACGAGATGTACGCTGATGTACGCAACCCTGAAAGCGGTATCCAGCTTTTCCCTCAGGACAAGTCACAGGAGTCTGCAAAATGGGAGAGGGCGAAAGAGGCATACGAGGACTTTTTCCGTGAATTCGGCTCACAGTATTCTCTTCAGAAAGTCTATGTCAACGGAGGCTCACAGCTTGACTTCTATGAGTCATACCGTCAGGCTGCATCCATAACCAATTATGCTTCAAATACTGAGCAGATTTTTGTGAAGCTTGTAAATCACGACCTGTTCTCATACCAGGTGACTCCTTATCACAAGGACTGCCAGGACGGAAATATGCGTGGAGGTCTTGGTTTCGGTACTTCCCAGGAGATGGTCGACCTTTTCTTCACAGACAAAGGTCTCCGTATCGAGGATGATCCCGACTATGTGGAGTATGAAGGAATACCTTCCGCTGCACATTACGGCTGGGATACTGACTATAACGACCCTGTAAATCCTTCAAGGAACTATTTCAAGAAGAACACTAACAAAACTCTGAAGCAGTGGGCGCACAGGGAACCGCGTTTCTATGTATGCGTTACTTTCAACGGTTCCACCTGGCTCAAGACCGACACCAATGACGGAGAGGTTACTACAGAGCTTACTTTCAGCGGCAACTCAGGTTATTCGGCTGCAAGCTGGGACTCGCCTTATACAGGCTACGGAGACCGCAAGATGGCTCCTATAACAGGACGCAATACATCACAGCACTGTGCCGTGCTTCTTCGCCTTGCTGATATGTATCTCGGCTATGCGGAGTGTCTCTGCGAGTGCGGACTGTATGGCGACGCTATCAGATATGTCAATCTGATCCGTGAGCGTGCAGGTATTCCCGAATATGGTACAGGCACTGACAACAACGGTTTCACAAGAATCTCATATTCTGCGAACAGGACCGATGTCATGAACCGCATCCGCAGGGAGCGTCTGCTTGAGCTTGCATACGAGTGGAATCATTTCTTTGACGTGCGCAGATGGAAAGTGGCAGGCATGCCTCAGGGTGACGGCTGGATTTATCCGACCTACCATAGAGGCGGAGAAGGCGGTGACCTTCACGCTTTGAACTACAGGGCGAATGCTCCGGAGTTCTTCGAGAAGGTGGTTCTTGAGACACGTGCGTTTGATGACAGGCATTATCTGTTCCCTATACCTGAAGCTGATATAAGGAGAAATCCTAAGATGGTTCAGAATTACGGATGGACAGTCGCTCAGGAATAATATTATAAACCGATAAAGAGATGAAACGTATATTTCTGTTGGCAATCGTTTCCGTGTGCTGTCTGATGGCATCTGCCCGGAAGACACCGGTGGATTATGTGAATCCGCTTATGGGAACAGATTCCAAGATTTCGCTCTCGAACGGAAACACTTATCCGGCGATAGCAATGCCGTGGGGTATGAATTTCTGGATGCCCCAGACGGGAAAGATCGGTGACGGATGGGCATATACATACGCTTCAGACAAGATCAGGGGATTCAAACAGACGCATCAGCCAAGCCCGTGGATAAATGACTACGGGCAGTTTTCCCTGATGCCTGTGACAGGAAGACTGAAAATCGACCAGGACAGCCGTGCAAGCTGGTTCTCGCATAAGTCCGAGACGGCAAAACCGTATTACTATAGCGTCTATCTGTCCGAGTATGATGTGACTACGGAGATCGCCCCTACGGAAAGGTGTGCATATTTCCGCTTTACCTTCCCTCAGACTGATGATGCCCATATAGTAGTCGATGCCTTTGACAGGGGATCATATATAAAGGTGATTCCTGAAGAGAACAGGATTGTCGGGTACACGACACGCAACAGCGGGGGAGTTCCGAAGAATTTCCGCAACTGGTTCATCATAGAGTTCGACAAGCCGTTTGCGGCTTCCCATGTGTGGGCAGGATACAAGAAGGTTGAAGACTATCTTGAGCTGAAATCCGACCACGTCGGAGCAGTGGTGACTTTCTCTACCGAAAGGGGCGAGAAGGTGCAGGCCAAAGTTGCATCTTCGTTCATAAGCCTTGAGCAGGCAGAGCAGAATCTGCTTGAAATCGGAGACAGGACCTTTGAGCAGGTGAAGAACGAGGGAAGGCAGGCCTGGAATGATGTCCTTGGAAGGATCATAGTTGAAGATGAAGATCCTGACAGGCTCAAGACGTTCTATTCCTGCTTCTACCGTTCGGTGCTTTTCCCGCGCAAATTCTATGAAGTGGACAAATCCGGTGAAATTGTGCACTACAGCCCGTACAACGGTGAAGTGCTTCCTGGATATATGTTTACCGATACCGGTTTCTGGGATACGTTCAGGTGTCTTTTCCCGTTCGTGAATCTTGTCTACCCATCAATGGGAGAAAAGATGCAGGAGGGTCTGCTCAACACATATCTTGAAAGCGGATTCTTCCCTGAATGGGCAAGCCCTGGACACAGGGGATGTATGGTGGGCAACAATTCCGCTTCCGTTGTGGCTGATGCCTTTATGAAAAATATAACCATGGCCGATGCGGAGAAGATGTATGAGGGGCTCCTCAAAGGAGCGAACTCGGTGCATCCTCGTATCGCTTCGACCGGACGTTACGGCTATCAGTACTACAACGAACTGGGTTATGTCCCTTATGATGTGAAAATCAATGAGAATGCCGCACGTACCCTTGAATATGCATACGATGACTGGTGTATCTACAGGATGGGGCAGAAGCTCGGGCGTCCTCAGGAGGAGCTTGACATATATGCCGGACGGAGTCTGAATTACCGCAACCTGTTCGATCCTCAGACAAAGCTTATGCGCGGAAAGAACCAGGACGGAACATTCCAGTCGCCGTTCAATCCTTTCAAATGGGGCGATGCCTTCACTGAAGGAAACAGCTGGCATTACACCTGGTCCGTGTTCCACGACGTACAGGGTCTGATAGATCTTATGGGAGGCAAGGATGAATTTGTCCGTCAGCTTGATACCGTATTTGCGCTCCCTCCGATTTTTGACGACAGCTATTATGGCGGTGTCATCCACGAAATCAGGGAGATGGAGATAATGAATATGGGCAACTATGCTCATGGCAACCAGCCTATCCAGCACATGATCTATCTGTACAATTATGCGGGACAGCCGTGGAAAGCCCAGTATTGGCTCCGTGAGGTGATGACAAGGCTTTACTGGCCTACTCCTGACGGGTACTGCGGAGACGAGGACAACGGACAGACATCCGCATGGTATGTGTTCACTGCGCTCGGATTCTATCCTGTATGCCCTGGAAGCAATGAGTATGTCCTTGGCGCGCCATATTTCAAGAAGGCTGTGATAAGTCTGGAAAACGGCAGGACCATTGAAATTTCAGCTCCGAAAAACAGTGATGAAAACCGTTATATAAAGTCTCTTACCGTAAACGGGAAGAAATATACGAAAAACTATTTCAGCCACTTCGATCTGCTCAAAGGAGGAAAATATGTCTTTGACATGTCTTCTTCCCCTTGTAAGGAAAGAGGTGTCTCTGAATCGGATTTCCCTTATTCTTTCTCACGCGAGAAATAAGTTAGTTAGTGTCTATGAATATATTAAAACAGATATCAGCAGTTGCTGTCGCGGCTATGGCAAATATTATGGCTGTTGCGCAGCCGTCGTCATACGTCGATCCTATGATCGGCACGGACGGTATGGGGCATACGTTCCCGGGGCCATGCGTGCCGTTCGGGCTGGTGCAGCTGAGTCCGGATACTGAGAATGTCCCTCACAATATAGACGGGAAATATCAGCCTGAGACGTATCAGTACTGCGCCGGATACCGCTGGTCGGACGAGACGATCCTCGGATTCAGCCATACTCATCTCAGCGGTACAGGCCATTCCGATCTCGGCGACATACTCATTATGCCGGGTACGGGTGAGGTCAGGCTTGAGCCTGGGACAGCTTCAGAGCCGGGATCCGGATACCGTTCGGGATACAGCCACAGTACGGAAAAGGCGGTCCCCGGCTATTATGAAGTCACCCTTGAGGACAGCGGTGTACGTGCCCAGCTTACAGCGACGCAGAGGACAGGTGTCCACAAGTACACGTTCCCGAAAGGCGAGGACGGGCATATTGTGCTGGACCTGACCCATGGTATCTACAATTATGACGGTAAGGTGCTGTGGTCGGTGATGAGGGTTGAAAATGAGACCCTCGTCACAGGCTACCGTATTACAAACGGTTGGGCCCGTACCAATTATACTTACTTTGCCATATCTTTTTCCCTGCCTGTCAAGGACCACGGATACAAGGACCGGAAAGTGCTGTACAACGGGTTCTGGAGAAGGTTTGACCTGGAGCATAACTTCCCTGAGATTGCAGGAAGGGATGTCACTGCATATTTCAAGTTTGACACTGCCTCGGAGCAGGAGCTTGTAGTGAAGGTGGCCCTTTCGGCAGTGAGTACGGAAGGTGCTCTCAAAAACCTGAAGGCGGAAGCGGAGGGACGTTCTTTTGAAGAACTCGCCGATGCTGCACGCGGTCTTTGGGACAAGGAACTTTCAATGTTTGAGATAGAAGGCACGGAAGACCAGAAGGCTATGTTCTATACATCCCTTTACCATACGATGATAAATCCTTCGGTATATATGGATGTGGACGGCAGCTATCGCGGTCTTGACCATAATATCCATAAGGCGGACGGGTTCACCAACTATACCGTGTTCTCGCTTTGGGACACCTACCGCGCTGAGCATCCGTTCCTGAACCTTGTCAGTCCGCAGCGCAGTGCGGATATGGTGCAGTCTATGATCTGCCACCAGCAGCAGAGTGTCCACAAGATGCTCCCTGTGTGGAGCCACATGGGCAATGAGAACTGGTGCATGAGCGGCTATCACGGCGTCTCCGTGCTTTCCGATGCTATTGTCAAAGGAGTGTACACAGATACGGATTCTGCTCTCAAGGCTATGGTCGAGACTTCCACAGTACCTTATTATTCAGGTCTCGGTGATTATATGAAGCTTGGCTATGTGCCTCTTGACAAGGACGGTACTGCCGCTTCTTCTACTTTGGAATATGCTTATGACGACTGGACCATCTACAACGCCGCCCTTAAAGCGGGACGTGAGGATATCGCCGCTGTCTACCGCAAACGTGCCCTGAACTACAGGAACATCTATGACCGTGACTTGGGATTTGCCCGTCCGCGCTACAGCGACGGCTCTTTCAAGAAGGAATTTGATGTTCTCCAGACTTCAGGCGAAGGCTTCATCGAGGGCAATTCCTGGAACTTCTCGTTTCACGTGCCTTTTGATGTGAACGGTATAATTACTCTTATGGGAGGAGACGAAGCTTTTGTCGGAAAGCTTGACCGGCTTTTCACGATGCACCTTCCCGAGAAATATTATGAGCACAATGAGGATATAACCGAAGACTGCCTTGTGGGAGGATATGTACACGGCAACGAGCCGAGCCATCATATCCCGTATCTGTACGCCTGGACTTCCCAGCCGTGGAAGACACAATACTGGCTTCGTGACATTATGAACAGGATGTACCGCAATGATATCCACGGTCTCGGAGGCAATGACGACTGCGGCCAGATGTCCGCGTGGTACCTTTTCTCCGTGATGGGCTTCTATCCGGTATGCCCCGGTTCCGACCAGTATGTGCTCGGTGCTCCTTACCTGCCTTATCTCAAGCTGACTCTCCCCAACGGGAATGTACTTGAAATCAAGGCTCCCGGGGTAAGCGACCGTAACAGGTATGTCCGTTCTTTCACCATTGACGGCAGAAAGTACGACAAGCTTTATGTCACCCACGAGGATATTCTCAAAGGCGGTGTCTGGGAGTTCAGGATGGGTTCATCACCTGACCGCAGACGCGGACAGTCGGCATCTGCCAGACCGTATTCGCTTACTGACGGCAGAATTGACTGACACAAGTGATTGTAAATCTAAAATAAAACAATATCAAGAAATGAAGAAAACATCAATAATATTGTCTGTACTGATGATCGCCGGCTGCTCCTGCCCTAAGGCTGACAAGGCGGAGGCGTGGAAAGGATATGATACCGGTACAGTATATTTTGAGGACAAGGCGGAAGGAACAGCCGGCTCCTCGATCTATCACAGCATAATAGCCGATCCTGAATCCTATATCCAGGAACAGGCCCGTGAGGTGCTTTCCATCCTTTATGACTCTCCCGAGGACAGCATTACCAGGGTGGACAAGATATATTATACTCTTGAGGATACTGACGGAATCTCTGCCAAAGGCGGCGGAGACGGCTATGTCAGCATATTCTACAGCACACGCCATATCGAGAAGTCGTTTGCCGACTGCGATACGGCCAAAGTGCTTTTCGAGACGAGAGGCGTGCTTCTGCACGAGCTTACACACGCGTACCAGCTTGAGCCTCAGGGAGTGGGGACCTATGGCACCAACCGGGTGTTCTGGGCTTTCATAGAGGGTATGGCCGACGCCGTGCGTGTGGCAGGCGGCGGATTCGGTCCCGATGCGCGTCCCAAAGGAGGCAACTATATGGACGGATACCGCACCACAGGCTATTTCCTTGTGTGGCTGAGGGACAACAAGGACCCTGAGTTCCTTGTTAAGTTCAACCGAAGTGCGCTTGAGGTCGTTCCGTGGTCTTTTGACGGGGCAGTGAAGCATATACTCGGTCCGGAGTACAGCATAGATGAGCTTTGGAACGAATATCAGATTGCGGTAGGTGACGTCAAACTGTAAGTCGTATCCGGGTATGTACATCAACACGAAACTGATATTTTTCCTGTCCTGCTTCATAGCCCTGCCTGCTTTCGGGCAGTCCGGGAAGCTGACTGATTATGTAAATCCTTTTGTCGGGACCGACGGTTACGGGAATGTCTATCCCGGCTCGCAGATCCCGTTCGGAGGAATTCAGATCAGTCCGGATACGGATGCTGATTTCTATGATGCGGCTTCCGGCTACAAATATTCCCATCCTACGATTATGGGATTCAGCCTTACTCATCTGAGCGGCACAGGAATTCCGGATCTCGGAGATTTCCTTTTCATTCCTGGAACCGGCAATAAATATTATGTTCCGGGAACACACGAGGACCATTCTGAAGGGTATCGCTCGGCTTATTCGCACGATGAGGAATGGGCTTCCCCAAACTATTACGGAGTAGTTCTTTCCGATTATGGAGTGAAGGCCGAGATGACGTCAGGTGAGCGCAGCGGAATATTCAGGTTTACCTATCCTGCTTCCGGGGAGTCGTTCATCATGATAGATATGAACCATACCTTGTGGTTCTCATGCGAATGGTCCAATCTCAGGATGCTGAATGATTCGACCGTCACCGGATACAAGCTCGTGAAGGGATGGGGACCGGAGAGGCACGTATATTTCGCGGCGGAGTTCTCCAGGAAGCTGGATTCGTTCCAGATAATGCAGGACGGCAAGCCGGTGGTATACAACACTTCGCGTTTCCGCAGCAGCCTTGAGGCATGGGGAAAGAACCTTATGGCGTGCATCTCGTTCGCTACGGAGGAGAATGAAGAGGTGACTGTAAAGGTCGCTGTCTCGTCGGTGAGCACTGAAGGCGCGCTCCTTAACCTGAAGGAACTGGACGGGATGACGTTCGACAGCCTTCATCAGAAAGGAGTCGGCCTTTGGGAGGAGGAACTCTCAAAATATTCCGTCACTGCAGACAGGAAGACTATGGAGACTTTCTATACATCCGCATATCACGCTGCGCTTCATCCGTTCCTGTTCGAGGATGCGGACGGCAGGTACCGGGCGTATGACAAGAATATCGGGACATCAGAAGGATATACCAATCTTACGGTATTTTCACTGTGGGATACCTACAGGGCATTTCACCCGTGGCTCAACCTTGTCAATCAGCAGGTCAATGCCGATGTGGCCAACTCTATGCTTGACCATTATGACAGAAGCGTGGAGAAGATGCTTCCGATATGGTCTTTCTATGGCAACGAGACCTGGTGTATGATAGGCTATCACGCCGTATCCGTACTTGCGGATATGATTGTCAAGGGAGTGCCTGGGTTCGACTATGAGAGGGCCTTTGAGGCGATGAAGACAACGGCTATGAACAGCCACTATGACTGCCTTCCCGAATACAGGGCCAACGGTTATGTGCCTTTCGACAAAGAGGCCGAATCAGTGTCCAAGACTCTTGAATATGCCTACGACGACTATTGTATAGCGCAGGCGGCCAAGGCCTTGGGCAAGGATGACGATTACAGGTATTTCCTCAACCGTTCTCTTTCATATCAGACTCTGATCGATCCTGAGACGAAATTCATGCGCGGACGCGACAGCGGAGGAAACTGGAGAACTCCTTTTGCTCCGGTGGCGTATCAGGGGCCCGGTTCGGTTCACGGATGGGGAGATATCACTGAAGGATTCACTCTCCAGTACACCTGGTATGTGCCCCACGATGTGCAGGGATATATCAACGAAGGCGGAAAGGACCTGATGCTCAAGAGGCTTGACGACCTTTTCACCCAGGAGCTTCCTGAGGATATTCCCGGAGCGCACGATATCTGGGGAAGAATCGGGGCGTACTGGCACGGCAACGAGCCTTGTCATCACGTTCCTTATCTCTACAACTGGTTCAAGCAGCCTTGGAAATGCCAGAAATGGGTCCGTGAAGTTGCATCCCGTTTCTATGGCAATACTCCTGACGCCCTGAGCGGAAATGACGACTGCGGCCAGATGTCCGCCTGGTATCTTTTCAACTGTATGGGATTCTATCCGGTGGCTCCTTCAAGCAACGTCTACAGCATAGGTTCTCCTTGTGTGGAGGCTTTGACCGTGAGGATGTCCAATGGAAAGACGATAGAGATGACGGCCGACAACTGGTCGGAAGAGAACGTCTATGTGAAAGCCCTTTATGTCAATGGTAAGAAATATGACAAGTCATATCTTACATACGATGACATCCGGGACGGCGTGAATCTCCGGTTCGTCATGAGTGACAGGCCCAACCGCAGAAGAGCGGTTTCCGATGATGCCGTGGCACCTTCAATCTCGTCACCTGGCATGACTGTCAGATATGTACAACCCGACAACGACTAATCGATATATAAAATTATGAAACAGATGAAACTATATGCTTTCGGAAAATTTTTTGCAATGGCTGCCATTGCAGGGGCGATTGCGGCAGGATGTGAGGAAAAAGGCTCTGATATCCCTTACAAGTCCACTCCATACGCCTATATCGGAAGCGACAATGAATGTATGCCTACAGGCGGTACGATATCGGTGGAATTCTCCGATGCGCCACGCGGCTGCGAAATCGGAATGCTTGTGGACAACGACTACAATACCAAGTTCGTCACTTCACACAAGTCTTTCAATCTGATATGGAACGGGGACGGTTCTGTGGCCGTGCTGTCATATTCGCTCGTGTCGGCGAATGACTGCCCTGAATGTGACCCGGTGTCCTGGACTCTTTCCGGCTCTCCGGACAACAAATCGTGGAAAACGCTTGACACACAGTCAGGTGTCGTCTTCTCGGAGAGGGGAGAACTCAAGAAGTTTGAAATATCAAACACTACAGCCTATAAATATTACAGGCTGAAGATACGTGACAACAAAGGTTCAGAGAACACCCAGATAGCGGAATGGGGACTTCAGGTGGCGGAAGGCACAGTGGAGTTCGTTGATATCAGGGACCGTCTTCCTGAACTGATGGCATTGGCCAGCGGATGGTCCAACAGTGATGTTACCCCGATGGGCAACAGGTTTGAAAAAGCCCGTGAAGCTACGGCAGATGATCTTGCCTGGCTGGCGAATGCTTCAGAAAACCCTCCGGTGGAGGCTGCCGGCATAGGAGGCAACTGGATATCATGTCCGGTGAATCTCTATCCTTATGGAAGCCCTGTCCCTGCTGATGTCAACCAGCACGCTATCGGAGACTGCTGTATGTGCGCCGTGTTCGCATCGCTTGCGTATATGCACCCTGATTTTATCAAAAATATCATAAAGGTAAACGGCAGTACATATAAGGTTACAATGTACAATCCTAAAGGCGAGCCTATTACGGTCGCTGTCAACAATGAGTTCATCTGTGACGGCAATGGCAATATCTCGCAGCTTTCAGGAAAGAACAATACGGCCTGCTGGTCTACGATTATGGAGAAGGCCCTTATGAAATATGAATATGTCTACAGGGTAGACTATCCTATAGGCGGTATCGGTACAGAATGGTCTGCACCGCCTTTCACCGGATGCGGAGACAGTTTCGCCTTCTCTCCGGAGTCGCTTACTCCTGACCAGATGTCACGTGTGGCAAAGACTGTGGTGGATCTGGGATATATCGCCATCTGCGGTTTCAGACAAAACGACGTGATCGTGGATGATCCGTTCAAATCAGTTTCCGCACACGCATTTACTGTAATGTATCCTCAGAAGAGCGGTGCCCTGTTTGCCTGCAGAAATCCTTGGGGCGGTGCCGCAGGAAGCCCCGACGGCAAGGAAGACGGTGTGATGAACATCTGGAATGACGGCACCGTGCCTCAGCTGATAGATTTCCGTATAGTCTATCCCGGCAAGGCTTCAGACTTCCCTAAACGCGGTGTGGGACCATACACGCCTCCCAGTTTCAGC
>ERZ778510.694-NODE-694-length-25905-cov-4.705068_pt1 | contig 25905 bp, 26 predicted proteins | sample MGYA00510348_ERZ778510 | MGnify/ENA primary metagenome ERZ778510 (study PRJEB29527, sample SAMN07138969) | mouse gut metagenome | material: feces | host: mouse | place: China:Nanjing | collected 2016-01-25 ... | reverse complement strand
CCGCATTGGATGAGCTGATTGCAGACGGAACCATCCAGTCGATTATTGACAAATATATTACGGCTGAGTAAAGGACAGAATATGGGAAACTTTCAGGAGCGTTTTTATCTTAATTTTATAAAAGACGACCGGTGGATGTACATGTGGGACGGCCTGAAGATCACGCTGGAGGTGACGCTTTTTGCGACGCTTCTGGGGATTGTTCTCGGCTTTCTTGTGGCAATCATCCGTTCAACCCATGACCGGACCGGGAAGCTGAAGATCATGAATGTCCTGTGCCAGATCTATCTGACCGTAATCCGCGGCACACCTGCCGTGGTACAGCTTCTGATCATGTATTTTGTGATCTTTGGTTCGGTGAAGGGGATCAGCAAGGTACTTGTGGCTGTGCTGGCGTTCGGCATCAATTCCGGCGCCTATGTGGCGGAAATCTGCCGCGCGGGCATTATGTCCATCGACATCGGCCAGATGGAGGCGGGCAGGAGCATCGGTTTCAGCTATGGTCAGACCATGTGGTATATTGTTCTGCCCCAGGCTTTCAAGAATGTACTTCCGGCGCTGGGCAACGAGTTTATTGTGCTCCTGAAAGAGACTTCCATATCCGGATACATCGCCCTGCAGGATCTGACAAAGGGCGGTGATATCATCCGAAGCCGTACATACGATGCCTTTATGCCGCTGATCGGCGTTGCGATTGTTTATCTGGTTCTGGTCCTTGGCTTTACCAAGCTGGTGTCCATGCTGGAAAGGAGGCTGAATCAGAGTGAACGATAACATACTGATCCGGGCAGAAAATGTCCGGAAAAGCTTTTCGGGCAAAGAGGTATTAAAGGGAATCGATCTGGAGATCCGAAAGGGGGAAGTGGTGGTCATCATCGGACCGTCCGGTTCGGGAAAGAGTACTTTCCTCAGATGTCTGAATCTTCTGGAGGTTCCGACAGGCGGACATATTTATTTTAACGATGTGGACATTACGGAAAAATCGGTGAATATTGATATGCACCGCCAGAAGATGGGGATGGTGTTCCAGCATTTCAACCTGTTTCCCCATATGGATATTCTGAAAAATATGACGATCGGTCCGGAGAAGCTTCTGAAAAAGTCCAGGGAAGAAGCAGAAAAGCAGGCCATGGAGCTTCTGGCGCGCGTAGGGCTTGCAGACCGCAGTCATGCATATCCAAACCAGCTGTCCGGCGGCCAGAAGCAGCGGATTGCCATCGTCCGCGCGCTGTGCATGCAGCCGGAAGTGATGCTGTTTGACGAGCCGACCTCCGCACTGGACCCGGAGATGGTGGGAGAGGTGCTTCAGGTTATGAGGGACCTTGCCAGAGAACATATGACCATGGTGGTTGTGACCCATGAGATGGGCTTTGCAAAAGAGGTGGCGGACCGGGTGGTGTTTCTGGATGAAGGAATTCTGATGGAACAGAACCGTCCGGAAGAATTTTTTGTAAATCCCCGTAATGAAAGATTGAAGAGCTTTCTTGGGAAGGTTCTGTAGCAGCCGCAGGCAAAAGCCTGCGGTATTGTCAGTGATAGTGGTAAAGGAAACAGGATGATGAGAAAAAAGAAACTGTCCGGTTGGATGATGTGTGTATGTACAGCGGCGGTGATATGCGGCTGCGGCAGTAAGGATTTTAAAAATCCTTCCAGAGGGGAAACTCTGGTTATGGCGACGAACGCATATATGGAACCATATTCCTACTATGCAGAAGATCAGATCGTTGGGATCGATGTGGAGATCGCGCAGGCGATTGCAGACAAACTGGGAATGGAACTGGAGGTCCGCAATATGGAACTGGATTCCGTTTTTGATGAATTGAATGCAGGCAGGGCCCATATCGGAATGGCGGGCATAAATGCGGCGGAAGAACATCTGGAGGATGCGGACTTCAGCGATCCTTATATGAGGATTGATCAGGCGGTGATCGTGGACGCGGACAGCGAGGCTGCAGCAGTCAGCGATTTTTCGGACGGTCTGATTGGTGTTTCGGCCGGAGCTGCCGGCGAGATCGTTGCTTCTGATCTGACGGGGGCACAGGTCAGAGCTTATGACAGCGGTGCAGATGCGGTACAGGCGCTGTTAAACGATACCATTGATGCGGTGATTCTTGACCGGACTTCTGCCGAAGAGCTGACAGAGGGCACCGAAGAGCTGAAGATACTGGAGGAGGCTTTTATCGCGCGGGGATGCTCGATTGCGGTAGCAAAAGGAAACGAAGAACTGCTGGATGATGTGGACAAGGCGCTGGATGCAATTATTGCAGACGGGACGGTTTTTCGGATTACAAACAAGTATATAACAGCAGAATGAAACTGTGTCCATGGCAGGCTGGAGGCCGGCAGATATCTGAACAGTAACCGGTCTTACAAATTGGAATGAAAAAAAATGGATTAGGTATTGATATTTTTGGACAAATTAGGTAAAATATGTAATGGTTGATGTTCTTTTAACAATCTTTGCAAGAGTTGGAAGAACAAACATATTATATTCAACTTGTAGGAGGAATGGAAACATGGCAGTAAAAGTAGCAATCAATGGTTTCGGACGTATTGGTCGTCTTGCATTCAGACAGATGTTTGGTGCAGAGGGTTATGAAGTTGTGGCAATCAACGACCTGACTTCTCCGAAGATGCTGGCACACTTGTTAAAGTATGACTCTTCTCAGGGTAAATATGAGAAGGCTGATACCGTATCCGCAACAGAAGATTCTATCGTTGTCGATGGAAAAGAAATCAAGATTTATGCAAAAGCAAATGCAGCAGAGCTTCCGTGGGGAGAGATCGGCGTAGACGTAGTTCTGGAGTGTACCGGATTCTACACCTCCAAAGACAAGGCTTCTGCTCATATTACCGCAGGCGCTAAGAAAGTTGTTATCTCTGCTCCGGCTGGTAACGATCTGCCGACTATCGTTTACAATGTAAACCATACAACTCTGAAAAAAGAAGATACCGTTATTTCCGCAGCATCCTGTACGACCAACTGCCTGGCTCCGATGGCAAAAGCGCTGAACGATCTGGCTCCGATCGAGTCCGGTATTATGTGTACAATCCACGCTTACACAGGAGATCAGATGCCTCTTGACGGACCGCAGAGAAAAGGCGATCTGAGAAGAAGCCGTGCGGCTGCAATCAACATCGTTCCGAACAGCACCGGCGCTGCAAAAGCAATCGGCCTTGTTATCCCGGAACTGAACGGCAAGCTCATCGGCGCTGCACAGCGTGTTCCGACCCCGACCGGTTCCACCACTCTTCTGTTCGCAGTTGTGAACAAAGCAGTGACCAAGGAAGAGATCAATGCAGCCATGAAAGCAGCAGCTACCGAGTCCTATGGTTATACCGAGGATGAGATCGTATCCAGCGATATCATCGGTATGAGATATGGTTCTCTGTTTGATGCAACTCAGACCATGGTTTCTCCGCTTCCGGATGGAAAGGCTCAGGTTGAGGTTGTTTCCTGGTATGACAACGAGAACTCCTATGTATCTCAGATGGTTCGTACGATCAAATACTTCGCAGAGCTTGCATAACAGCACTGAGCCGTATGTCGGCGATCATATTTAAGACCTTAAAGGGTCCGGTCTTCAGGGCCGGGCCTTTTTTCGGACAGAAAGATGAGCAGACCGGGTGGTGTGTCTGCAGCGCCGGATTTCGCAGGACGGGATCCTTGAAAATAAAGCAGGAGGCAAGGGAAGATGGGATTAAATAAAAAATCAGTAAATGATATCAATGTAAAGGGAAAACGCGTGCTGGTAAGATGTGACTTTAATGTTCCGTTAAAGGACGGACAGATCACCGATGAGACCAGAATCAGGGCAGCGCTTCCTACCATTCAGAAGTTGATTGATGACGGCGGAAAGGTAATTCTCTGCTCTCATCTTGGAAAGGTAAAGAACGGCCCGAATGAGGGAGAGTCTCTGGCGCCGGTTGCAGAGAGACTGTCCGAGAAGCTTGGCAGGCCGGTAAATTTTGTGGCTGACTATAATGTGACGGGCGAAGCGGCGACTGCTGCAGTGGCTGCCATGAATGAGGGAGATGTGGTGCTTCTTCAGAATACCCGTTTCCGCGGCAAGGAAGAGACGAAGAACGGCGAGGCATTTTCCAAAGAACTGGCAGATCTGTGCGACGTATACGTATGCGACGCATTTGGTTCTTCTCACAGAGCGCATGCATCGGTTGCAGGCGTAACGGATGTGGTCCGTGCAAAGGGCGGCGAGTGCGCAGTCGGCTATCTGATGCAGAAGGAGATTGATTTCCTTGGAAATGCAGTGGAGAATCCGGTAAGGCCCTTCGTGGCAATTCTGGGCGGTGCAAAAGTGGCAGACAAGCTGAACGTGATTGCAAACCTTCTGGAGAAATGCGATACGCTGATCATCGGCGGAGGTATGGCTTACACTTTCTTGAAAGCAAAGGGCTATGAGATCGGAACTTCTCTGGTTGATGAAGAGAAGCTTGACTACTGCAAGGAAATGATGGAAAAGGCAGAGAAGCTCGGCAAGAAGCTGCTGCTTCCGGTTGATACCACCATCGCTTCTGCATTCCCGAATCCAATCGATGCCGAGATTGAGGTTTCTGTCGTGGATGCAGATGCGATTCCGGCTGACAAGATGGGACTGGATATCGGAACAAAGACGGCAGAGATGTACGCAGAAGCTGTGAAATCCGCAAAGACCGTTGTATGGAACGGACCGATGGGTGTATTTGAGAATCCGATTCTGGCAAAAGGAACGATTGCAGTGGCAAAATCTCTTGCGCAGACCGATGCAACTACGATCATCGGCGGCGGAGATTCTGCAGCTGCAGTGAACCAGCTGGGCTTTGCAGACAAGATGAGCCATATTTCTACAGGAGGCGGAGCTTCCCTGGAATTCCTGGAGGGCAAAGAGCTTCCGGGTGTGGCTGCAGCAGACGATAAATAAAGTGTCCGTTCAAACTCCTGCAGACGGACGCCGGTTGTGAGCTGGTATTCCTTCCAGACCCCGCTTGCGCTTAATGAAGGGCAGCAGCGGTACTAAGGGCGCAAAAGACGCGCCCTAAGGACCGGCGCCCTTCAATGGGTCTTTCAGGAATACCAGCCCACAACGGCTCTGGTATTGGCAGAGGTATGAATGATATTTTGAAAAAGAACAGGTTTGTGAATAACAGGTAAGGAGATGGATGAAGATGGCAAGAAAAAAGATTATTGCAGGTAACTGGAAGATGAACATGACTCCTACGGAGGCAGTGGAGCTGATCAATACGTTGAAACCGCTGGTAGCTACGGAGGATGCAGATGTGGTATTCTGCGTGCCGGCGATTGACATCATTCCGGCGATGGAAGCTGCGAAGGGTTCCAATATTCAGATCGGCGCCGAGAATATGTATTTTGAGGAGAAGGGTGCGTACACCGGCGAGATCTCTCCGGCCATGCTGACCGACGCAGGCGTAAAATACGTGGTTCTTGGACATTCCGAGAGAAGAGAGTACTTTGCAGAGACCAGCGAGACTGTAAATAAGAAGATGTTGAAGGCGTTTGAGCACGGTATGACTCCGATCATGTGCTGCGGCGAGACTCTGACGCAGAGAGAGCAGGGTGTGACGATGGATTTCATCCGCCAGCAGGTGAAGGTTGGTTTCCTTGGGGTGACTGCAGAGCAGGCAGCGACTGCAGTGATTGCCTATGAGCCGATCTGGGCGATCGGAACCGGTAAGACAGCAACGACGGAGCAGGCACAGGAAGTGTGCAAAGGCATCCGTGAGTGCATTGCTGAGATCTACGATCAGGCAACTGCAGATGCAATCCGTATTCAGTACGGCGGATCGGTCAATGCGGCTACGGCTCCGGAGCTGTTTGTGCAGCCGGATATTGACGGCGGCCTGGTAGGCGGCGCTGCACTGAAACCGGATTTCGGGAAGATCGTCAACTGGAAATAGGCAGGCCATGGCGGGAGACCGTCCGGTCGGAAGCACCCGGGCCATGCGGTTTCTGCGGCATGGCCCGGGTGTTCCTGATTGCTTCCCGCAGTCGGAAGAGCGGGGTTTGATGATCAGAAAGAGAAGGACTGAGGAAAAGTTATGAGAAGAAGACTGGCAGCAGCGTGTGCTGTAATGATGATTGCTGTTATGGCGATGGGATGTGCGGGGAAGACGCCTGCAGCATCGACGGATGGAAATGACACAGAGACATCTGTGCAGGAGGAAGAACCGGCAGAAGAGGAGCCGGCAGAATTATCAGAGGAAGAAGAGCAGGAGCTTTATAATCTGTATATTGGTCTGAACAATACCATGGTTGGGCGTCTGAGTTCCTCTCTGTCTAAATATTTTGAATATGTTGATTTTCAGGAAGAGTTTACGCTTCTGAATGGCGAGGACTATTTCTGTTATTCTCTGGAGAGCACGCTGGATGAGCTGGACCAGATCGATGAGCTGGTTGCCAGAAAACAGGAAAAATCCGAAGTGGATGATGCTTACATGGCGCTCAGCCCGGTCATCCGGGAGCTGATTCAGACACTGAACGAGGTGCAGGCATATACCGATGAGGATTCTTTTCTGGAAGATGATTTTGCAAAAGGCAGGGAGCTGCATGCGGTGCTCTGGAAGAGCTGCAACGAATATGAACCTCTGGCCACAGAGTTTTTGGACAGTCTGGGTACGGTTGCATCTGCCCAGCGTGCAGATGATCTGGATCAGATGAAAGAGGAAGGGTACGTAGTGACGTATGCTCTGGTCAGTATGATCACCACGGCGCAGGAGATTCAGTCGGCAATCTACGAACAGGGGATCGAGGATGATTCCATGATGCTGCAGCTGGATACCGGAGCGCTTCAGCCGCTCTATGACCAGTATATGGAAGAGGTTGAGACCGTGCTCGGCTATCTGAAGGACGAGGAAGCGCTGGCAAATGAAGGATATCCGACGCAGTCTGCGTATTATGTGACCTTTGAAGATGCCGTGGAGAATTCCGCAGAGGAACTGAAGGAGGTTTTCCGGAAGGTGGAAGAGCAGGAAGAACCCGGCGGATACGGAATTGTGAATGTGTTTACCGTGGATGGTTCCCTTGCCGGCTTTAACAACAAAGTTTCGGCCATGATTGATGATTACAACCGGATGATCAGCTATTAGGTCAGACTGAATGGCGGAAAAATGAAAAAAGAATGAAAAACTGCCCGGATACTTGCATGTTCCGGGCAGTTCATGTAAAATAAAAGATTAGATAAATACACATATAAGGAGACAAGATATGAGCAGGAAACCTACCGTGTTAATGATTTTAGATGGATATGGCCTGAATGACCGGACGGATGCGAATGCTGTGGCAGAAGCAAAGACTCCGGTTATGGACAAGCTGATGGCAGAGTACCCCTTTGTCAAAGGATATGCCAGCGGACTGGCAGTCGGGCTTCCGGATGGACAGATGGGGAATTCGGAAGTGGGGCATCTGAACATGGGAGCAGGACGGATCGTCTATCAGGAACTGACCAGAATCACGAAAGAGATCGAAGACGGCGATTTCTTTAAAAATGAAGCGCTTCTGGCTGCTGTGGAGAATGCAAAGAAAAACAATTCTTCTCTTCACCTGTACGGCCTTCTGTCAGACGGCGGCGTACACAGTCATAACACGCATCTGTACGGCCTTCTTGAGATGGCAAAGCGTCACGGGCTTGAAAAAGTGTATGTGCACTGTTTTCTGGACGGACGTGATACGCCGCCGGCATCCGGCAAAGACTATATCATGGAACTGAACGACAAGATGAAAGAGATCGGCGTGGGCGAAGTGGCAACCGTTATGGGACGCTATTATGCAATGGACCGCGACAACCGCTGGGAGCGCGTGGAGAAGGCATACCGGGCACTGACAAAAGGAGAAGGCGCGGAATATTCCTGTCCGGTATGCGGCATGAATGCTACTTATAAAGAAGAAGTATATGATGAGTTTGTTAAACCGATCATTGTTGTCAGGGACAATAAGCCGGTGGCAACCATTCAGGACAAGGATTCCATCATCTTCTTCAATTTCCGCCCGGACCGTGCAAGAGAGATCACGAGAGCATTCTGTGATGATGAATTTTCCGGATTTGAGAGAGAAAAAAAGCTGGATCTTACGTATGTATGCTTTACCGAGTATGACGTGACGATTCCCAACAAACTGGTGGCGTTTCATAAAGTAGAGCTTCATAATACATTCGGCGAGTATCTGGCGGCAAACAAAAAGACGCAGGCACGTATTGCCGAGACGGAGAAATATGCACATGTGACGTTTTTCTTCAATGGCGGAGTGGAAGAGCCGAATGAGGGAGAGGAACGGATCCTCGTCAAGTCCCCGAAGGTTGCCACCTATGATCTGCAGCCGGAGATGAGCGCATACGGCGTATGTGACAAGCTCTGTGAAGCCATCAAATCAGATAAATATGATGTGATTATCATCAATTTCGCCAATCCGGACATGGTAGGACATACAGGCGTGGAAGAGGCGGCAGTCAAAGCAGTGGAGGCAGTGGATGAGTGCGTCGGAAAGGCAGTGGAGGCATTGAAGTCCGTGAATGGGCAGATGTTCATCTGTGCGGATCATGGAAATGCAGAACAGCTGAAGGACTATGAGACCGGAGCGCCGTTTACCGCACATACAACGAATCCGGTACCGTTTATTCTGGTAAATGCAGACCCGGGCTATAAACTTCGGGAAGGAGGATGCCTGGCGGATATCATTCCGACGCTTCTGGAGTTGATGGGGATGGAACAGCCGGCAGAGATGACAGGTAAATCTTTACTGATCAGGTAAAGTTCACAAGGTGAGGAGTTCATATGGTACTTGAGATGAGACGTGCCCTGGAGGAAGTCAAAAGCGGCAACAGTCAGGGATACAGAAGGTTGTACGATGCGACCTATGAAGAAGTGTACTGCCGAAGCCTTCTGATCATTCAGAAGGAAGAGCAGGCACTGGAGTTTATCAAAGATTTTTATAAGGAATTATTCGGAGTGCTGGATGAGGCGGACGATGCCGCAGATAAAGAACGCTGGTTCCTGCACCGGTTCTATCAGAAGCTGCGCAAGCATTATCACCGGCTTCTTGGAAAACAGGACAGGGAGTCCAGAGAGGAGAATGACATCCAGAATACGCTGGCGGAGCTTTTGACTGCTTTTCCGCTGCTTCACAGAATCATGCTGGTGATGTCCTGCAAGGATGATTTTTCAGCGGCGGAGATTTCCGCAATCTATGGACTGACGGAAGAGAAGATCCAGGCAGAGATCGAGAAGCTGAAAAAAATGCTTCCGACTCTGGTAAAGGATCGTCCGGAGAGCGGGATGCCGTATCTTGAGAGCTGGAAGCTGCTGCTTTTGTATGCTTCCGGTCAGATTGCCGGCGCAGGTTCCAGCCAGTGGTCGGATGATCTGTACACGGAGGCGGCCAGGGCTGCCGGAGTGTCGATGGAGTCTGCCGGGAAGAAGAAATCCGATGACTTTGAGTATTTTGTGGCAGAGCCGGAGCTGGATCCGGCGCCGGAGAAGCCGAAGAAAAAGATCATTCCCGTGAAAGAGGAGGAACCGGAAGAAGAGGAGGAGGACGAAGAGGAAGAAGAGTACGACGAAGAAGAATATGATGAGGACGAGGATGAGGAAGAAGAGGACGAAGACGAGGATGAAGAGGATGACCGTTATGACTGGGATGTAGAAGATGACGGAAAACGCATGGTCATTCTGGGAATCATTCTTGCGCTTATCATTGTGGCAGTGGTCGGATTTGCTGCCTTCCGTCTTCTGGGTAATAAGGATGACGAGGAGCCGGAACCGATCCAGACGGAACAGGATGCAGAGGACAATGAGGATAAGCTGATTGTCAAGGGCGGCGATGAAAGCTTCGGCGAGGAGGAACCGGAAGGAACGCCGGAGGAGACACCGGAGGAGACACCGGAAGAAACGCCGGAGGAAACGCCGGAAGAATCTCAGGAAGAGCCGCAGACGACCGTGATGAAGGTAAGACCCAATTCCATGAATGTCCGCAAAGAACCCAATACAAATTGTGAGGTAATCGCTTCGGTGAAAGCCGGGGACAGGCTGGAAGTAATCGGAGAAGCCTCAGAGGACGGTTGGGTGCAGGTCCGCTGCATTGACCAGGATGGTCAGGAAGGTTATGCCAAACTGGAGAATCTGGCGGCTGAATAAGATAGACAGAACCTGCTCATACTAATCAGGAAAACACATCCATACAGGATGATGCCAGGAAAAAGTGTGAGGAGGTTCTTTTTATTATGAATCAATATCTGCCGATTACTTATATTTCAGCCAGAGAAATTCTGGATTCCAGAGGAAATCCTACCGTAGAAGCAGAGGTGCTTCTGGACGGAATCTATCAGGCGCGTGCCTCTGCTCCTTCCGGCGCTTCCACCGGCCGGTTTGAAGCGGTGGAGCTGAGGGATGGACAGGAACGTTACCTGGGACTCGGAGTGGAAAAAGCGGTTGCAAATGTAAATACAAAGATCGCCAATGTTCTTCTGGGAGAAAATGCATTAAATCAGGGGTATATCGACCACCTGCTCATTGACGCGGACGGTACGGAGAACAAGTCGAATCTGGGCGCCAATGCGATCCTTTCGGTATCGCTTGCCATAGCAAAGGCTTCTGCAAGGGCGCTGGGAATACCGGTATATCAGTATCTGGGCGGTATACGGACAGATACCATGCCGGTTCCGATGATGAATATTTTAAACGGAGGAAGGCATTCCAAAAATTCGCTGGATTTTCAGGAATTTATGATTATGCCCACAGGTGCGTCAAGCTTTCGGGAAGGGCTCCGCATGGGCGTAGAAGTCTATCATAAGCTGAAACTGATCCTTTCCAAGGAGGGACTGACCACTGCCGTCGGGGATGAAGGCGGCTTTGCCCCGGATATCCGGGATGCAAAGGAGGTCTTTCTTTACCTGAAGGAAGCGGTGGAGGAAGCCGGGTATGAGCCGGGAAGGGACTTTGTATTTGCCATGGATGCAGCAGCAAGTGAACTGTATAATGAGAAGAACGGACGCTATGATTTCCCGGGAGAAGCGCATATGAACGGCCATAAAGTCAGCCGGACTTCAGAGGAACTGGTGGATTATTATGAAGAGCTGATCTCCATGTATCCGCTGGCGTCCATTGAGGATGGCCTGGCAGAGGATGACTGGGATGGCTGGCAGCAGATGACAAAGCAGATCGGAGGCAGAGTCCAGCTGGTGGGAGATGACCTGTTTGTGACAAATACAAAGAGGCTTGCCTGCGGAATCAGGCTGGAGGCAGCCAATGCCATACTGATCAAGGTAAATCAGATCGGCACACTGACGGAAGCTTTTGATGCGATCCATATGGCGCACAAAGCCGGTTATCGGACGATCATTTCCCACAGAAGCGGCGAGACCTGTGAGGATATCATTGCGGATATCGCAGTTGCCTGCGGCGCAGGTCAGATCAAGACGGGCGCGCCCTGCAGATCAGAGAGAACGGAGAAGTACAACCAGCTTCTGCGGATCGAGGAGGAACTTCAGGGCCTGGCGGGATACCGGAATCCGTTCGCAGGCGAATAAAGCATATCGATGGGGCTGCTGCAGGATGCCTGCCCGCCTGTATGCCCGGCACTTATGTGAAGTGGATGAAACAGAACGCCAGTTCTCATGGTTTGGCTGAGCGCACAGACAGGTTCGCATGTTACAGCAGCCCCGTTTTACAGAGAGATTAAGGAACAGGCATACAGGAAGGAGTTGCGGAGGATGAGAAAGATCATACTGGCATCCGGTTCGCCCAGGAGGAAGGAACTTCTGGAGCAGATCGGAATCAGATTCGAGATCCATAAGGCAGAAGGAGAAGAAATCATCACATCTTCGGTTCCGGAAGAGGCAGTGAAGGAACTGGCCTTGCAGAAAGCGCAGGAAGTGGCCGGAAAATGTGACGGAGACATTATCATCGGTGCGGATACGGTTGTGGCTGTGGACGGACAGATTCTTGGAAAACCCGCGGACCGGGCGGATGCCATGCGGATGCTGCGCCTCCTTCAGGGAAAAGAGCATCAGGTCATCACCGGCGTGGCAGTGCTTTCGAAAGAAAAAGGAAAAGCCGTCCATTTTGCGGAAGTGACGAAGGTACATGTATTTCCCATGACAGAGGAGCAGATGGAACGCTACATAGAGACGGGAGAGCCGATGGACAAAGCCGGATCTTACGGTATCCAGGGAAAATTCGCAGTTTATGTTTCCGGCATTGAGGGTGATTATAATAACGTCGTGGGACTTCCGGCTGGAAGGCTTTATCAGGAGGCGCTGGCAGCAGGTATCGATCTGCTTTTGTGAAACAGCATGAAAGTCTGAGAAACCATATGAGGACTGCAGCTTCAGGAAGGCGGGCAGTCGTTTTGTGCAGCTTATGACAGAGAAAGGAGTCATTTCATGAGATTTGTAATACAGAGGGTCACACATGCTTCCGTGACGGTAGACGGAAACGTACTTGGCAGGATCGGGAAAGGTTTCCTGGTTCTGATCGGTGTTTCCGATGAGGACACAGAAGAGACTGCGGATAAAATGATCCGGAAAATGCTGGGTCTGCGTATCTTTGAAGATGAGAACGGAAAGACCAATCTGGATCTGCGAACGGTAAACGGGGAGCTTCTTCTGATTTCCCAGTTTACGCTCTATGCTGACTGCAAAAGAGGCAACCGTCCCGGTTTTACCCGGGCCGGCAAACCGGATATGGCGAAGGAGATGTATGAATACATCATCCGGAAATGCAAAGAGCAGTTTCCCGTCGTGGAACGCGGTGAATTCGGCGCCGATATGAAAGTGGAACTTCTGAATGACGGCCCGTTTACGATACTGCTCGATTCGGAAGAACTGTAATCTCTGATTTGCCGGTTTGCAGCCAGTTGCGGACAGACATCCCTCCAGGACCCATTGAAGGGCGCCGGTCCTTAGGGCGCGTATTTTGCGCCCTTAGTACCGCTGCTGCCCTTCACTAAGCGCAAGCGGGATTTGCGATGAGGGGGGACCCACGCAGTGGGGAGAGTCCTGATCGCCTGTCTGGGAGGGATGTCTGTCCGCAGCGGGCGTCCGGTTTGACAGTTTATAGGGTTGACGGCAAGAATTTCCCGCTGTTTCGCCGTTCAGAAAAATAAATCTGGTTGCTATTTCCATGATTTGTGGTAAAATATTTGTAACAGTGCAGAAAACGGCCTGCTGTATGCGGTCCAGGATGCACGAAGAACAGGCAGAGGTGCGATATGAAACGTGTACTATTAAAGTTGAGCGGGGAAGCTCTTGCAGGAGAGAAGCATACCGGATTCGATGAGGCCACCTGTATTCAGGTGGCAAAGCAGGTGAAAAGTGTTCTGGAAGAAGGGATCCAGGTGGGGATCGTGATCGGCGGCGGAAACTTCTGGAGAGGACGGACCAGCGGGAACATTGACCGTGCCAAATCCGACCAGATCGGCATGCTGGCGACCGTGATGAACTGTATCTATGTATCGGAGATCTTCCGAAGCGTGGGAATGAAGACAAAGGTATTCACGCCGTTTACCTGCGGACCCATGGCGGAGATGTTCACGAAGGATGCGGCGACGGAGTGTCTGGAAAAAGGAATGGTGGTATTCTTTGCAGGCGGTACCGGACACCCGTATTTTTCCACGGATACCACCACAACGCTTCGGGCTTTGGAGATCGGGGCAGATGTGATTCTGCTGGCGAAAGCAGTCGACGGGGTGTATGACAGCGATCCGAAGCTGAATCCGGAGGCGAAAAAGTATGACGAAATTCCGATCCGGACCGTGATTGACCGGAAGCTGGGAGTAATGGATCTGACAGCGTCTATTATGTGTATGGAGAACAAAATGCCCATGATGGTGTTCGGGCTGAATGAGAAAGACAGCATTCTGCGCACGGTCCGGGGTGAATTTTCAGGAACAAAAGTAACAGTATAACAGGGAGGAATTACTACATGGAAGAAAGATTACAGCCATTTGAAACAAAGATGAGCAAATCCTATGATGCACTTTTAAGAGAATTTGCAACGATCCGCGCAGGGCGTGCGAATCCGCATGTTCTGGACAGGATTAAAGTAGACTATTATGGAACACCGACGCCGCTTCAGCAGGTGGGAAATATCTCCGTACCCGAGGCGCGTATCATAATGATTCAACCGTGGGATAAGAAGATGATCCGTGAGATCGAGCGTGCGATCAACACTTCAGATCTCGGAATCAATCCCACCAACGACGGTTCTGCGATCCGTCTGGTATTTCCGGAACTGACGGAGGAACGCCGTAAGGCGCTTTCGAAAGATGTGAAGAAAAAAGGCGATGATGCAAAGGTTGCCATCCGGAACATCCGCAGAGACGCCAATGAGACATTTAAAAAGCTGAACAAGAACAATGAACTGACGGAAGATGATCAGAAGGCGCTGGAGACAAAGGCGCAGAAGCTTACAGACAAGTATATTGCAGAGATTGACAAGGCAGTCGAGGAAAAGACAAAAGAGATCATGACCGTGTAATGACCTGAGCGGACCTGGAGACAAGGGCCTGCATTTTGCAGCAGCCCTTGTTTCTTGGTATGTGCAAAAAAGGAGGCTGCTCGATGAAAATACCTCAGCATGTGGCGATTATTCTGGACGGGAACGGGCGCTGGGCGAAAGCGAAAGGCATGCCCCGGAATTACGGCCATGTCCAGGGAGCGAAAAATGTGGAACGGATCTGTGAAGATGCATATCATATGGGGATTAAGTATCTGACGGTCTACGCGTTTTCCACAGAGAACTGGAGGCGTTCCAGAGATGAAGTGGATGCGCTGATGACGCTTCTGCGCAATTATATGAAGACCTGCGTGAAGACGGCGAAAAAAAACCATATGCGGGTGCGCGTGATCGGGGACAAGACAGGGCTTGCGAAGGATATACAGGACAGTATTGCAAATCTGGAGAGAGAGTCCAGGAACCAGGACGGACTGAATTTTACGATTGCGATCAACTATGGAAGCCGTGACGAGATCTGCCGTGCCGTAAAGAAGATTGCAGAGGAAGGAATCCGTCCGGAGGAGATTACGGAGGAAGTGATATCTGCCCATCTGGATACGGCGGGAATTCCGGATCCGGATCTGCTGATCCGGACCAGCGGAGAACAGAGGCTGTCCAATTATCTGATGTGGCAGCTGGCATATACGGAGTTTTATTTTACAGATCTGCCATGGCCGGATTTCAGCAAAGAGGAGCTTTCAAAAGCAATCGAAAAATACAATCAGAGAGAACGCCGGTACGGCGGAGTAAAGGAAGAGGCGGGGGAGGAATCCTGATGAAATCTTTTTTGACGAGGCTGATAAGCGGCATCATTCTGGTTTGTCTGATTGCGGGAACCTGCTGGTACGGCGGGCTGGCGCTGGGCTTTCTTGTGGCAGTCGTAGGATATATCGGGCTGGATGAGTTCTATAAGGTGTTTGGCATGAGCATCCGAAGAGGAATCGGAAGCGCCGGTTTTCTTGGCACGGTCCTGTGGAGTGCGGTCATGCTGGCGACGGCAGGGACGGACAGGACGGGGGAGGAGTTCAAATGGCTGGCGCTTCTGGCAGCATTTATGCTTATCATGGCAGTCTATGTGTTTACCTTCCCGAAGTATGAGACCAGTCAGGTGATGGCTGCTTTTTTCGGTGTGGTCTATGTACCGGTCATGCTGAGCTTTATCTATCTGACCCGTATGATGAAAGGCGGCTTTTTTCTGGTATGGCTGATTTTTTTCAGTTCCTGGGGATGCGATACTTTTGCATATTGTACCGGGATGCTTTTCGGGAAACATAAACTGGCTCCGGTCCTGAGCCCGAAGAAATCCATAGAAGGCGCAGTCGGCGGGATGGCGGGCGCGTCAGCACTGGGGGCAGTCTATGCGGTGTGCACGGGTGCGCCGGTCATTGTCTATGCAGTGATCTGCGCGGTGGGTGCGGCTGCTTCCCAGGTGGGTGATCTGGCGGCGTCAGCAGTGAAGCGCCAGCACGGGATCAAGGACTATGGAACGCTGATACCGGGACATGGAGGGATTCTGGACCGGTTTGACAGTGTAATCGTGACAGCGCCCATGATCTATATTCTGGCTGCTGTGCTGGCAGGATGACAGATGGAAGATGCAGATGTCGAAGATACATGATATCTGCACGAATGTGAAAGGATAGCAGGAGATAACATATGAAGAAGGTAGCGATACTGGGCTCTACCGGTTCCATAGGGACTCAGACACTGGAAATTGCAAGGACGAATGGAGACCTTGCGATCACGGCTCTGGCAGCAGGATCCAACGTGGAACGGCTGGAGGCGCAGATCCGTGAGTTTCGTCCTTCGCTTGCCGCCGTATGGGCAGAGGAGAAGGCAAAAGAGCTGAAAAGCCGGATCCGGGATCTGGACGTACGGGTCGTAACAGGCATGGAAGGGCTGATTGAAGTTGCAGAGCAGCCGGAATCCGGGATACTGGTGACAGCCATTGTGGGAATGATCGGCATCCGCCCGACGATTGCCGCCATGAAGGCGGGAAAGGATATTGCTCTGGCGAATAAAGAGACTCTGGTAACAGCCGGACATATCATCATGCCACTTGCAGAAGAATGCGGCGTCCGGATTCTTCCGGTGGACAGTGAGCACAGTGCAATTTTTCAGTGTCTGAATGGAGAAAACAGATGCGAACTGCATAAAATATTACTGACGGCCTCCGGCGGACCGTTTCGGGGAAAGAAAAAAGAAGAACTGCGGGAGGTTCAGGTGGAAGATGCACTGAAGCATCCGAACTGGTCCATGGGACGGAAAATCACAATCGATTCTGCGACACTGGTCAACAAAGGGCTGGAAATGATGGAAGCCAGATGGTTGTTTGGCGTAGAACCGCAGGACATAAAGATCGTTGTCCAGCCCAAAAGCATTATCCATTCCATGGTGGAATTTGCGGACGGGGCAGTCATTGCACAGCTTGGGACGCCGGATATGAAGCTGCCGATTCAGTATGCTCTTTATTATCCCCAGAGACGTTATCTGCCGGGAGAGAGGCTGGATTTCTGGAAGCTTGGACAGATCACGTTTGAGGAACCGGACATGGAGAATTTTCCAGGACTCAGGCTGGCGTTTGACGCGGCGGCAGCAGGAGGAAGCCTTCCGACGGTATACAATGCGGCGAATGAGCGGGCAGTTGCACTGTTTCTGGACCGGAAGATCCGTTTTCTGGAGATTCCGGAGCTGATTGAACGCTGTATGGAAGAACATAAGGCGGTAAAGGCGCCGTCTGTCGAGGAGATACTTCAGACAGAAGCGGAAGTCTATGAGAGAATCGAACAGATGAGGCATTAAGGAACGGTTGAAAGAGATATGGAACGGATTATAAGAAAGCAGGTGGTAGATTGAGTATTATTCTGGCATTGTTGATCTTCAGTGTCATAGTGATCGTTCATGAACTGGGACATTTTCTGCTGGCAAAATATAACGGGATCACGGTTACGGAATTCTCGGTAGGCATGGGTCCCAGGCTTTTGAGTCATGAGTGGAGAGGCACCCGTTATTCTCTGAAGATTCTGCCGTTTGGAGGATCCTGTATGATGGTGGGAGAAGAAGAGGAAAGTGATGAGGAAGGTTCTTTCGGGAGCAAATCCGTGTGGGCAAGGATCTCGGTTGTTGCAGCCGGTCCCGTTTTTAACTTCCTGCTCGCTTTTGTGCTGTCCGTAATCATAGTCGCCAATATCGGTTATGACGATACCGTCGTTGATGTGACGCCGGGATATCCGGCGGCCGAAGCAGGGATGCAGGATGGAGACCGGATCGTGCGGATGGGAGGAAGCAGGACTTATGTGTATCGGGAGATCAGTCTGTTTAACAGCCTTCATCAGGGGCAGCCGGCAGAAGTGACCTATCGAAGAGGCGAAGAGGAGTATACCATCAGGATTACGCCTGTAAAAGATGAAAACGGATATTATCGCTATGGATTTGAAAAGATAAATGTACGGACCAGGGGCAATGTGTTTACGACTGCAGGGTACAGTCTGGCAGAGCTTCGCTACTGGCTGAAGGCAACGATGGAGAGCCTTCTGAAACTGGTTCAGGGACAGGTGGAACTGAATGATGTATCCGGTCCGGTGGGAATTGTGAATGCCATCGGGGATACTTATGAAGAGAGCCGGACGGACGGCTGGTATTATGTGGCGCTGAATATGATCATTATGTCCATCCTGCTGTCTGTGAATCTGGGGGTCATGAATCTTCTGCCCATACCGGCGCTGGACGGCGGCAGGCTGGTATTCCTGCTGATTGAAGCGGTGCGGGGAAAAGCTCTGCCGCAGGAGAAGGAGAGCATGGTGCATTTTCTGGGATTTGTTCTTTTGATGGGATTTATGATCGTGGTCCTGATGAATGATATCCGGCAGATTTTCTTATAGGTTATAGATCAGCAAACGAGAAAAGGGAGGGCGTTAAAATGGCAATTGTAGAAGTCGTTAAGTATAACGGAAAACCTGATGTACTCGCATGGAAATATCCCAATGAAGAATTAGGTACATGGACGCAGTTAATTGTAAATGAGTCGCAGGAAGCGGTTCTGGTAAAGGGCGGAAAGGTTTTTGATGTTTTTGGCAGCGGACGCCATACGCTTGAAACTGCCAATATTCCGATTCTTAATAAAATTATTAATCTTCCATTTGGAGGAAGAAGTCCGTTTACCGCAGAGATGTGGTATATCAACGTCTTGAAAATAAAGGAGATGTGAGAAGATTATGAAATTAGGCATCGTAGGCCTGCCGAATGTGGGCAAAAGTACACTTTTTAATTCCCTGACGAAAGCAGGGGCGGAATCGGCCAATTATCCGTTCTGCACAATTGATCCGAATGTGGGTGTGGTCGCAGTTCCGGACGAGCGGCTGGGAAAGCTGGCGGCACTATATGATTCTGTGAAGATTACGCCTGCAGTCATTGAATTTGTGGATATTGCAGGACTTGTAAAGGGCGCATCCAAAGGAGAAGGACTGGGCAATCAGTTTCTTGCCAATATCCGGGAGGTGGATGCCATTGTGCACGTGGTGCGCTGCTTTGAAGACGGCAACGTGATTCATGTGGATGGAAGCATTGATCCGCTGCGCGACATTGAAACGATCAATCTGGAACTGATTTTTTCAGATATTGAGATTCTGGAGAGAAGGATTGCAAAAACCTCAAAAGGAGCGAGAAATGACAAAGCCCTTGCAAAAGAACTGGAGCTTCTGAAAAAAGTCAAGGCGCATCTGGAGGAGGGGCGAACGGCTAAAAGTTTTGAAGAACTGGAAGACGATGAGGGGAGGGCATGGCTGGAATCCTGCAATCTTCTGACTTATAAACCGGTCATTTTTGCCGCCAATGTGGCAGAGGATGACCTGGCGGATGACGGTGTATCCAACGAGCATGTAAAAGCGGTCCGGGGCTTCGCCGCATCGGAAAACAGTGAAGTGTTTGTCATCTGCGCCCAGATCGAGCAGGAAATTGCGGAACTGGAAGACGACGAAAAAAAGATGTTTCTGGAAGATCTGGGCATCACGCAGTCCGGCCTGGATAAACTGATCCAGGCAAGCTACCGTCTGCTTGGGCTGATCAGCTTTCTGACCGCCGGTGAAAAAGAAACCCGGGCATGGACGATCCGGGTCGGCACAAAGGCGCCCCAGGCTGCCGGAAAGATCCATTCCGATTTTGAAAGGGGCTTTATCCGGGCAGAAGTCGTGAATTATCAGTCTCTTCTGGACTGCGGCTCCATCGCCGCTGCAAAGGCAAAAGGAATTGTGGGGAGCGAAGGCAAGGAATATGTGATGAAGGATGGAGACGTGGTAGAGTTTCTGTTCAACGTGTAAGGCATCCGTTTGTCGAAATTTGTCGACAAACTTTTGTTGAAAAATGTTGGAAAAAGCAATAGAATAGAGTTGTAAGCTGTACCGGGCAGTTTACTTGGAAAGGATTTTCATCGATGAACACAGCAATAAACTTTCCGCATCTGGGTATCTACCTGGATCATGTGGGAAAATCCATCTCTGTTTTCGGGTTCGAGATTGCCTATTACGGGATTATTATGGGAAGTTCAATCCTGTTGGGGTTGTTCCTGGCAGAAAGGGAGGCAAAGAGGACCGGACAGGATCCGGACACCTATACAGATATGATCATTTATGCGATCATCTTCTCCATTATCTGTGCGAGGGCGTATTATGTGATTTTCTCATGGGAGAACTATAAGGATAACCTGCTCAGTATTTTTAATCTGAGACAGGGGGGCATTGCGATTTACGGCTCGCTGATCGGTGCAGTAGCTACGGTGTATGTGTATTGTAAGGTGAAAAAACTGTCGTTTCTCCAGATGACGGATACGGCCTGCATGGGGCTTGTTGCAGGACAGATTCTGGGGCGCTGGGGAAATTTTTTTAATCGAGAAGCCTTCGGAGGCTATACAGATGGACTTCTGGCCATGCAGTTACCGGTAAGCGCAGTACGTGCCCACGAGATTACGGACGAAATGTGGGCGCATGTACAGGTAATTGGAGGAGAGCAGTTTATACAGGTGCACCCTACGTTCCTCTATGAATCATTGTGGAACCTTGGGGTCATCTGTTTCCTGTACTGGTATCGCACGAGGAAAAAATTCCAGGGTGAGCTGTTTCTGGTCTATCTTCTTGGATATGGACTGGGACGGGTCTGGATCGAAGCTCTTCGGACTGACCAGCTTCAGATCGGAAATACAGGGATTCCTGTATCTCAGCTGCTGGCAGGCGTGCTGATTCTTTTTTCTCTTTGCATGATCTTTCTGGGTAGAAAGAAGAATATGAGCGAGGAGGATTATGGACGGACAAATGAATATCAAGACAGCGATTGAAGGACAGCGAAGGAAGTTGGATTGCATGGCATTTTGGACGGATGATCTGACAAAACTTCTTGTTGAGGCACAAAAGATGGATCGTATGATTGAGATATACGAGAGCCGACAGGTGGTCAGACGCACGAGAAAAAATGCGTGAAGACAATTTACAGGAAAACAGGGACTGCTGCACAAAGACCGTGCAGCAGTCCCTGTTTTGCAGTACTGAAGAAATACTTAAGAAACGGTATTGCAATTTTCAGGATTTCAGGTTATGATAAACAAAGAAGTGGTGGAAAGTGGTATAAAGTGGTTCAAAAAGGAAGATGAATGGCGGATCATGGTGAGAGCGGGTGGAGATCGATGTTTATGGGAGAGTACAGACATACGGTGGATCCCAAAGGCAGGCTGACCGTCCCCTCCAGATTCCGTGAACTGTTAGGTACAGAATTTGTGGTAACCAGGGGCCTGGATGGCTGTCTCTTTGTATACCCCATGGACAGCTGGGGTGTTTACGTGGAGGAACTGAAAAAACTGCCCTTAACAGATAAAAATGCCAGGCTTTTCACACGCTTTATCATAGCAGGTGCTACAACCTGTGAACTGGACAGGCAGGGAAGGATTCTGCTTCCGGTGACGCTCCGTGAATTTGCAGGCATTGAAAAGGATGTGCTTCTCGCAGGTATGCTGGATCACATTGAAATCTGGAATGAAGAACACTGGAAAGAAAATGCGGATTTCAGCGATATGGATGCGATTGCCAGCCATCTGAATGATCTGTGCAGCAAAGTATAGAGGAGGGTCTATGGAATTCAGGCATTATTCAGTCATGCTTCGGGAGACAGTCGATGAGTTATGCGTCCGTCCGGGCGGAGTCTATGTGGACGGAACGCTGGGCGGCGGCGGACATGCTTACGAGGTATGCAAAAGACTGAAGGGATCCGGGCATTTTTACGGGATCGATCAGGATGAAGCAGCGATCCGTGCAGCCGGCGAGAGGCTGTCCGGGTTTGGCAGTCTTGTGACCGTGATCCGGAGCAATTACTGCAGGATGAAGGAAGAACTGAATGCTCTGGGGGTGGAGTGCGCAGACGGAATCCTTCTGGATCTGGGCGTATCCTCCTATCAGCTGGATGAAGCAGAAAGAGGTTTTACTTACAGAGAAAATGTTCCTCTTGATATGCGGATGGATCAGAGACAGGAAAAGACAGCCAGAGACATTGTAAATGGTTACAGTGAGGCGAAGCTGTATCAGATGATCCGTGATTATGGGGAAGATAAATTTGCAAAAAATATAGCGAAACACATTGTACAGGCGAGGGGAAAAAGACCGATTGAGACGACCGGAGAACTGGTTGAAGTCATCAAAGCGGCCATACCGATGAAGATAAGAATGCAAAAGGGGCATCCTGCGAAGCAGACCTTTCAGGCGATCCGTATTGAGTTGAATCAGGAGCTGGAGGTTCTGAAGGATTCGCTGGACGAGCTGATCGGGTTTTTGAAGCCCGGAGGAAGGCTCTGCATTATTACTTTCCATTCTCTGGAAGACCGGATTGTGAAAAATGCTTTCCGGAGAAATGAGAATCCATGTATCTGCCCCAGGCATTTTCCGGTATGTGTATGCGGAAAAGTCTCGAAGGGACATGTTGTAACAAAAAAACCAATGATGCCAACAGATGAAGAACTTGAGAAAAACAGTCGCTCCAAAAGCGCAAAACTGCGAGTATTTGAACGTGCATGACAGCATAAGGAAGGGAGTTGGTTCATATGGCCCGGGAGAGAAGATACAGGTATGTGGAGGGCAATACCGTAAGGAAGATTCAGCCTTCTGACCGTCCTGACCGCAGGCAGAAGCCAGATCATCGGAAAAGACGGAAACCATCTGCGAAAAAGCATATCCAGTATGTCAATGTTTTTTACACTGTTTTTCTGGCTGCTGCAGCATGTATGGTATTGTGGTCAGGGGTCAATTATCTGCAGCTTCAGGCAGAACTCACAGGAAAAATAAAAAATATTGCATCTCTTGAGATGCAGCTTGAAAATCTGAGAAAAGAAAACGATGACAACTATACAAGGATCATGACGTCTGTGGACCTGGATTATATTAAAGAAGTTGCTGTCAATGAACTGGGAATGGTGTATGCGAATGAAGACCAGGTGATCCTGTATGATGGCGGGACGAGAGATTACGTGAGGCAGAATGAAGAGATTCCGGAAGAGGAGACGACCCTGATGGATCAGATCCGCGGGAAATAGAAGATTGGACAGAGGTGTGAAGTGGCAAGAAGGAGAAGACGGACACCAGGTTCGAGAAGAAGACGTATTACTTTGAAGATGAAACGGAAACTGGCACTGTTATTTGCCATAATCGTGCTGATTTTAATTGGAATATTTGGCTGGCTGGTATACATTATCAGAGTCAGCGGAGAACAGTATACAAGAAAAGTGCTTGCGCAGCAGGATACAAACAGTATCCTGCTTCCGTATAAGCGGGGAGATATTTATGACCGGAACGGAACGATTCTTGCGACCAGTGAGAAGGTATATAACGTAATTCTGGATCCGGCAGTGCTGCTGGAGAATCAGAGTGAGCAGCCGGGAAAGGACTGTGTGGAACCAACCCTTCAGGCACTGGTTGATTATTTTGACCAGGACCGGGAAGAGCTGAATACGATTATGGAGGAAAAAAAGACCAGTCACTATGTGATTCTGGCAAGGCAGCTTACCAAAGACGAGGTTTCTGATTTTGAGGAAGCGATGAAGGAAGAAGGCAGCAGGATTGAGGGCGTCTGGCTGGAGGATTCCTATATCCGCCGTTATCCTTATGACCGTCTGGCATGCAATGTGATCGGATATACTGTGTCCGGCAATGTAGGACAATATGGAATTGAACAGGAGTATTCAGAACTGCTGAACGGAGAAAACGGAAGGAGCTATAATTACCTGAATGAAGACCTGGAGCAGGAGAAGACGGTCCGGGCAGCGACAGACGGAGACAGTGTGATGTCCACGATTGATATCACGCTTCAGGGAATCGTGGAAAAGGCGATTGCGGATTTTCAGGAAAAATATACAGATGCTTTCCGGGAAGGAGAAGGGAGCTATACATCGGCGGCAATTATGATGGATCCCAATACGGGCGAAGTGCTGGCGATGGCAAGCAACCGGAATTATGATCTGAACAATCCCTATGATGTAGTTGCAAACGGGTTGTTTACCGAAGAGGAGGCGGAAAAGCTTACCGAGGAAGAACGACTGAATGCACTGAATGAACTGTGGCGGAATTTCTGTATCAGTGATACTTATGAGCCGGGGTCAACGGCGAAGCCGATTACGGTTGCTGCAGCGCTGGAGGCCGGGATCGTGCATGACGGTGATACTTATCTGTGTGACGGCAGGCAGAATATTGCAGGCAGGGACATCTGGTGTTCTCATAAATTCGGGCATAAAATAATTACACTGGAAGGTTCCCTTATGTTTTCCTGCAACGATGCGATGATGCAGATTGCGTCGAAACTGGGGGAAGAGAATTTTACCAGATACCAGAATATGTTTAATCTGGGGCTTCGGACAAATATTGATCTGCCGGGAGAAGCACGAACCGATACGCTGGTCTATTATACGCAGGAAAATGCACCGAATGACAGGCTCATCATGCGCATTACAGATCTGGCGACCAATTCGTTCGGACAGAACTTTAATGTGACAATGATCCAGATGGTTTCTGCGTTTTCTGCCTGTATTAATGGAGGATATTATTATCAGCCGCATGTGGTGAAAAAAGTTCTGGACAGCAGCGGCGGAACAATCAGAAATATAGAGCCGGTTCTTTTAAGGACGCCCATTTCGTCCAAAACCTCCTCTTTGATAAGGAAATACCTGTATAATACCATGTATGGTCCGGAGGATGCAAATGGAAACGCCCCAACCGGACGGGCGGCAAGAGTCGCAGGGTATGCCATGGGCGGTAAAACGGGGACGGCGGAGATGATACCGAGAGATAAGACCAATTATCTGGTATCTTATATCGGATTTGCTCCTGCAGATCATCCGGAAGTGGTTTTGTATGTGGTAGTAGACAGGCCGAATGCAGAGAAGCAGGCCAGCAGTTCTTATGCCATGGAGATCTGGAAAAATATTATGAAGGAAGCGCTTCCATATCTGAATATTTATCCAACAGAGGAGGTTCCGGCGGATATGCAGGAGGAGGTTGCGGCGGAACAGAAAGAAGAAACGGAAACACCGGAGGAAGAACCGGAGGAGGAGCCGGCAGAGGAAGGAACACTGGTGGATCCGCAGACAGGAGAAACTGTGCAGATGCCGGATCCGGCAACGATTGATCCGAATGATGATTCTGTTCTGGGAGATGCTCCGATTAACGATAACCTGTTGGATGTAAAACCTGCAGATGCCATATCGGATGAGGAGGACAGCAATCCAACAGAATAAGACAGGAAAATACCTCATAAGATAGGAACAAAGATTCTTATGAGGTATTTTTTTGCATTGTAAGACGTTTCATAAAAAGAAGATTGTCATTGTATTCACAGCATGTCTGCTGATGATGTCCGTCCTTGGCGGACGTCTGGTCTACCTGATGGTATTTGAATCAGAATATTATCAGGAACTGGCAAAGGATCTGCATGAGCGTGAGAGGAGCATTAAAGCGGCAAGAGGCAGGATCGTTGACCGGACCGGTACGATTCTGGCGGATAACCGGACCGTCTGCACCATATCTGTGATTCACAGCCAGATTAAAGATCCGGAAGCAGTCATTGAGATGCTTTGTAAGGAGCTGGATCTGCCAAGGGAAACCGTACAGAAGCGGGTCGAGAAGGTCAGTTCCATTGAACGTATTAAATCCAATGTGGATAAAGAGACAGGGGATGCAGTCCGCGCCTATCAATATGCAGGTGTAAAAGTGGATGAGGATTTTAAAAGATATTATCCGTTTGACGAGCTGGCGTCAAAGGTTCTGGGATTTACGGGAAGTGATAATCAGGGAATCATCGGGCTGGAGGTCAAATATGACGAATATCTGGAGGGCATTCCGGGGACTATACTGACCCTGACGGACGCAAGAGGAGTGGAGATCGAAA
>ERZ778510.666-NODE-666-length-26487-cov-7.100484_pt1 | contig 26487 bp, 22 predicted proteins | sample MGYA00510348_ERZ778510 | MGnify/ENA primary metagenome ERZ778510 (study PRJEB29527, sample SAMN07138969) | mouse gut metagenome | material: feces | host: mouse | place: China:Nanjing | collected 2016-01-25 ... | reverse complement strand
TTAGACTTTTGTTGGCCGGAATCTGTCCGACCCGTCAAGTGGAGCTGGAGGGATTCGAACCCTCGTCCAAACGCGGAACTAATGTGCTTTCTACATGCTTATTCCTATTTTGATTTTCGAGCCGTGGCAGGCTAAGGACTGCCAACCGCGACCTTATCCTCTGTTTTCTCGGACTCTTCTCGAGGATTTCGGAGTCCCATTCCCGATTTAGCTGCACCGCCTTGTCGATTAGTCTCGGGAAGAGGACAATCGGGCGATGTCTTGTCTCTGCGACTGTCGCGGAGATTAAGCGTTATCTACTGTACTTCGATTACGCAGCAAGAGCGTACTGTTTTTCGCCATTTGAAATTGTGATGTCCCAGATTAAAGAGCGTAGCCATCATTGCTCTGCATGCTTACACACCACCTCTACACGCTGTCAAAACCGGTCAACCCCATTTCTTAGACTTCGCTTTGCGGGCGATGTAATAACTCTGCAAAGTTAGAAATTCAATTGACAATATACAAGTAAATTTATTGTTTTAACAAATTATTCTGTAACTTTGTATTTGATTTAAATGTTTTTAATCTATAAGAATAATGAAGATGAAACGTATTGTTAATTATGTGATGTGTTTGTGTGTCATGCTGGTGGCCATGACTGCGTGTTCCGGAAAAGGTGATAACGGTCTTATTGGTAAATGGGAGCAGACTGTCGATGCCAATGGGGTAAAAACTGTTGTTACTTATGATTTCCAAAATTCCGGCAAGCTTAGGCAGACGATGGTGATGAAAAACGATGCTCCTCACATTTTCATTGACGCTGAGGGTGTCTGCGAATACTCGTATTCTGAAGCAGACAAGACGATTAATTTCAAATTTTCCGGTTCCGATTTCAATTTCAAGGCGTTTGAGATTGAAGGCGTCAGCGACGACCAGGTCGAGTTTGCGATGGAGGATATGAAATCAGACATGGTTAATATTGAGCAGGAGTTTACAGATGTCAATATCGAAGGGGATCGTATGACTGCTAAATTTAATGGAATGCAACTGACTTTGAAGCGTATCTAAGCGTATATAACAGACTATGATTTTAACGCCCGCCGGATGCAATATTCTGGCGGGCGTTCTGTTGATTTTCATCTGCCGTTATGGCTGTGGGCTCTGTAGGCGAAGTGTTATATCTGTCTTGCCGTCATGGCAATCCATCAATGTGTTGTTGATTTTTACTTTTGTAAGTGTGTCGCATTGCAGCAGATTCTTCTTTAATATCGGAGTGAGATACTTCCGGAACTCTGTTGCCCATTGAGGTTTGAGCCGGGTGAGATCGGGTGCGGCATTTTCGTCAAGCACATCATAGTCGTAACTGACGGCGGCTGAGTCTACCGACAGAGAGAATGTCGAATCGTCGGGTCGTAGCACTATTTTATCGTATGCAATGGCTTCGTATTTGCCGGTTACGGAGGCCACGGCCGCGGAGTTGAGTGTGAGAGGGGAGATTATAGAGTCGTTTGCCGGCATATATTTCTCGATAGAAAGCATTGCGCTTATGATGAGTGTGCCTTCCGCATCTTGTGCCGGAGCGAATTCATACGATTTGATGATATCCACACTGATACTGTCTGTATTGACTATATGCTCGGGAACAGACTGCCACGTTCCTTTGATTTTCTTTGAGAGTCCCTCTTTGTTTTCGCATGACACCAGTGCGATTACGGCGAATACGACCGCCGGGAATATGATATGTTTATTTTTCATGTTTTTTACCATAAAACGCGTTGCTGATGCCTATTGTTCAAGTTTTATTCTTCGCCAATCATCTGCAGGAACGAGATTTCATCAACTATGGGTATATTGAGCGCTTTGGCTTTTTCGAGTTTCGACGGTCCCATGTTTTCTCCTGCGAGTATCATGTCGGTTTTCTTTGATATCGAACCTGTGTTTTTGCCTCCGTGGCGCTCGATTATCTGCTTATATTCGTCGCGTGAATGACGGTCGAATGTTCCTGAGATGACAATGCTTTTCCCTAACAGTATGTCGGAGGCCTGAGTTTCGTCGACAGATTCAGTTGCAAGTGTCAGTCCGCTTTCACGCAGTCGCTCGACTATTGAGCAGTTACGCTCATCTGCAAAAAAATCGATTATGCCTCGTGCGATGTTCGGGCCGACATCGTCAATTGCTGTCAGCTCTTCCTCGGTCATTGACATCAGACGGTCGATATTGCCTGATGCGCGGGCTATTTTTTTTGCGCCGGTCTCGCCGACGTAAGGTATTGACAGGGCATATAGCACGCGTTCATACGGCATGCTTTTCGATGCTTCGATGCTTTTAAGTATTTTTTCTGCTATTCTGTCGCCCTTGACATAGAGGCTCTTGATCTGGTCGGCTGTAAGATCATAGATGTCGGCGCAGTCCTTCAGATATCCTTTTTCACAAAGGTCGTTTACCATTTCTTCCCCGATGCCGTCGATATTCATCATTCGACGCCCGACAAAATGCTCTATGCGACCTTTTATCTGTGGCGGGCAACCGTATTTGTCAGGGCATACACGAGCGGCTTCTCCTTCGGCGCTTACAAGAGGTGTGCCGCAAGCCGGACAATGTGTCACAAAAGCAATCGCTCCGGCGCCGGTTTCCCGTTGTGAAGTTTCTACTCCTGTAATCTTCGGTATTATCTCGCCGCCTTTCTCCACATACAGCATGTCATGTTCGTGTATGTCGAGAGTGCGTATTATGTCGGCATTGTGGAGCGATGCCCGTTTTACTATAGTGCCAGACAGCAGCACCGGTTCGAGGTTTGCTACGGGGGTGACCACCCCGGTGCGTCCTACTTCAAATGATACATATTGCAGGCGTGTAAGAGCTCTTTCTGCTTGAAATTTATAGGCTATCGCCCAGCGTGGCGATTTGGCGGTGTATCCTAAATTGAGCTGCTGACGCAGGTTGTCGACCTTGAATACAAGTCCGTCAGTAGCGACCGGGAGCTCTTTGCGGGCCGTATCCCAGTAGGTTATATAGCGGTCGACATCTTCCATTGTGCGCAGCAGTGTCATCGCGTCTGATACTTTAAATCCCCATTTCCGTGCTTCCATCATGTTTTCGTAATGAGAGCCGCAGGGCAGATTTTCTCCAAGAAGATAGTAGAAGTAGGCGTCGAGTCCGCGTCGGCTGACTTCCTTGGGATTGAGCAACTTCAGTGTGCCGGAAGCTGCATTGCGCGGGTTGGCGAACAATGGCTCTTCGTTAAATTGACGCTCGGCGTTAAGTCTGTCGAACTCCTTCCATGGAAGCACGATTTCTCCGCGTATCTCGAAATGTTCCGGCCATCCTTCGCCCTGTAATTGCACAGGTATTGACCGTATTGTCTTTACGTTGGCGGTGACATCATCGCCCTGCACACCGTCGCCTCGGGTAACTGCGCGAGTCAGTCGTCCGTTTTCATATACGAGAGAGATTGACGTGCCATCAAATTTCATTTCTCCGACGAGTGCGCAATCTTCACCGATGATTTCCTTTTTTACGCGCTTGACGAAGTCGTCGACCTCTTCCACCGAGTAGGTGTTGGCAAGTGACAGCATCGGATAGATATGTTTCACCTGACTGAAGCCTTTGCTGATGTCGCTGCCTACGCGCTGAGTGGGGGAGAGGGGGTCGGCGAGATCTGGACGTGTGGCTTCCAGAGCCTCGAGCTCTTTCATGAGCATGTCGAATTCCTTGTCGCTCACTGTCGGTGAGCTAAGCACGTAATATTGGTGATTATACTCGTTGAGGAGCCTGCGGAGCTCCTCTATACGGTTTTTGATACTGTCCATGATTTTATGAGTGAAAATCGGATACGGTTATGCGGTTGACATCATGCGGGTTTAATCATGCAACCGACAATGCCGTTTTGTTTTATTTGATTACTCGTTTTACTCCGATAAACCTGTTGGAATAATATGGTTCGTCGGTAGTGCTGATAGTAATGCCTGAAGTGCAGGCCGAATGTATGAATGTGATTTCTCCTGTCACCGGATCACCGTCGACAACGATACCTACATGGCCTACGCTCCCTGATTTCGAATTGCGACCGGTGAAGAAAATAAGGTCACCGGGCTGTACCTGCATTTTGTCAACAAGCTCACCGTCGCTGTTATATTGCTCCCGCGACGACCGTTTCAGCTCATAGCCGAATTGAGAAAAGACGTATGATGTAAATCCGGAGCAGTCAAATCCTTTTGGCGTTCTTCCGCCGTAGCGGTAGCGGAGCCCGATAAAGGTACGGGCGAGCGACAGCATGTCGTTTGCCGTAACCACGGCTTCGTCGCTTGCAAAAGATTTGAGCTCGCGGGCGTTGATATCGGGAAGATGTCGTGTGAGGTCGATTTTTTCCATTGCGGCATACCGGTCAGCGGCTTCATGAGATGGCATTCTCATGTGCTGAGCCTGAGCGGATGCAGCAACCATGGCGGCAAGTATTAAGGATATGAATATTCGTTTAATCACGTCGGTCTGGTTATAATCGAAACGATTTTTTGGGAAAAGGCTATTCAAGAAATGACTTGTTTAGCCTGTAATCAAAACGTAGGGTTGTTTTTACTTTTCACAAAGTTATGCAAAAACGATATTTATTCCAAACCGCATTATCATATAGAATATTATCTTTTGTTAAAATATTTAAATGTTGTGACTGGCATGACATGAACATACAAAGCAAGGCGTATTACCGGAATTATTTCTGACAATACGCCTTGCGTTATTTATGTATGCGGAATCTCTTTTTTACATCATGCCGCCCATGCCGCCCATGCCGGGTGCAGGCATTGCGGGTGCGGGATTATCTTCTTTCTTGTCGGCAATGACGCACTCTGTGGTGAGAAACATTCCGGCAATCGAAGCCGCGTTTTCAAGAGCTACACGTGTCACCTTGGCAGGGTCGATTACGCCGGCTGCGAGAAGGTTCTCAAATTCACCGGTGCGTGCGTTATAGCCATAGTCGGCGTTGCCTTCCTTGACTTTCTGCACGATTACGGCGCCTTCGGCTCCTGCGTTGGCTACAATCTGGCGCAGGGGCTCCTCGATAGCACGGGTGACGATGTGGATACCTGTTGTCTCGTCCTCATTGTCTCCCTTCATGCCTTCGATGGCTGAGATTGCGCGGATGTAGGCTATCCCACCGCCGGGAACGATACCTTCTGCGATAGCCGCACGGGTTGCGCTGAGAGCATCGTCCACACGGTCTTTCTTCTCTTTCATTTCCACTTCAGAGGGTGCGCCGATATGGAGCACAGCCACACCGCCTGCGAGTTTTGCAAGGCGTTCCTGCAGTTTTTCCTTGTCGTAGTCGCTCTTGGTCTGCTCGATCTGAGCCTTGATCTGAGCCACACGCGATGCGATTGCCTCTTTAGAACCTGCACCGTCCACGATAGTGGTGTTTTCTTTGTTGACAGAAACCTTGTCGGCGGTGCCGAGCATATCAAGAGTGGCGGTGTCAAGTTTCATGCCTTTTTCTTCAGATATGACAACGCCACCGGTCAGGATTGCGATATCTTCGAGCATTTCTTTGCGGCGGTCACCGAAGCCGGGAGCTTTGACTGCGCATACTTTGAGAGAGCCGCGCAGGCGGTTGACTACGAGTGTGGCGAGTGCTTCAGAGTCAACATCCTCTGCGATGATGAGCATCGGACGTCCGCTCTGCGCCACCGGTTCAAGCACGGGGAGGAGATCCTTGAAGTTTGAGATCTTCTTGTCGTAAAGAAGAATATAGGGACGCTCCATCTCGCATTCCATTTTTTCGGTGTTGGTGATGAAATAGGGTGAGATATAGCCGCGGTCAAACTGCATGCCCTCTACAACATCGACAGTGGTCTCGGTGCCTTTGGCTTCGTCGACGGTGATGACACCCTCTTTTTTGACCTTCTTCATAGCTTCTGCTATGAGATTGCCGATTTTTTCGTCGTTGTTGGCCGAGATGCGTGCCACATCCTCGATTTTCTTGAAGTCATCGCCAACTTCTTCACTCTGTGCCTTGATTGATGCTACAACAGCCTCCACGGCTTTGTCAATACCGCGTTTGATGTCCATGGGGTTGGCGCCGGCCGCCACGTTTTTCAGACCGACGTTGATGATGGCCTGGGCGAGCACTGTAGCGGTAGTTGTGCCGTCACCTGCGTCATCACCTGTTTTTGAAGCAACCTCTTTCACGAGCTGGGCGCCCATGTTCTGGAATGGATCCTCGAGCTCAACTTCGCGAGCCACGCTTACACCGTCTTTGGTGATGTGCGGAGCTCCGAATTTTTTCTCAATGATGACGTTGCGTCCTTTCGGACCGAGTGTCACTTTTACTGCATCGGCGAGTGCGTCGACGCCTTTCTTAAGTTCTTCGCGGGCTTTTATGTCAAATTTTATTTCTTTAGCCATGATATGTCTTGTTTTTGTAGTTTACTGTATGAGCGCTGCTGGCAGCGGCTTTTGTTATATTGTATTAGGATAATCGCGCATTATTCGCATACGGCGAGAATGTCGCTCTGTCGCATGATGAGATATTTGTTGCCTTCAACCTCAATCTCAGTGCCGGCATATTTTCCGTAGAGCACTGTGTCGCCTTCCTTTACTGTCATTTCTTCATCTTTGGTGCCGTTGCCGGTGGCAAGTACAGTTCCTTTGAGAGGTTTCTCTTTTGCCGAGTCAGGGATGATGATGCCCGAAACGGTTACTTCTTCTGCCGCGCAGGGATTGATGAGCACGCGGTCGGCTAATGGCTTAATCTTCATGATTGTTATGTTTTTTTAGTTATTTGTTGTTTTATGCAAGTGACATTTAGTTGTCATTGGTCTATACAGCACATAGCGTGCCAAACTCATTTTTGTCAGTATTAAATGACAAAATGGCAAGACTCTTGTCAGAATACCTGCCATTTTCTATAACAATAATAGTCGGGTTATGTTCGGCTCCTGGTATCAGAGCGACGACTCTATAGCCTGTCGGGTGAGATCTATGACATTGGTCCGGTCGGCCTCGTTATCGGGCGGAGCGATTGGTTTGTGTATCGTCAATGTTATATGCCCGGGGCGTGGCAGATAACGAGTGCGGGGCATTACCTTGAATGACCCGTCGATTGTGACCGGCACGATCGGAAGGTGAAACTCAAGCGCAAGCTGATACGCCCCTTTCTTAAACGGTCCGAGCTTGCCGGTAAAGGTGCGCGCGCCCTCGGGAAACACCACAAGCGACATGCCGTCGCGCAGACGCTCCTCAGCTGTTTCGATAGTGCGTCTTATCGCTGTCGGAGAACTGCGGTCAACGAATATATGTCCGCATTTCTCGCATGTATAACCCACGAGCAACAACTTGCGCAGACTCTTCTTCATCATCCACTTGAAATTGTGCCCCAGGTAGCCGTAGATTGAGAATATATCGTATGCCCCTTGGTGGTTGGCCACGAAGACATAAGATGTACGCTTGTCAATATTCTCCCGACCTCTGACCGTAACCCTTACAAGCGACAGCAGGCAGAACGCCCGAGCCCATATCATTGCCGGATAATAGCCCCAGAATGAACCGTTGCCGATGGCCGTGCCGATAATGACCGTCAGGCAAGTAAGCACTGTCAGAGAAAAAAGTATCGGAATGGCAATCAGAAAAAAATAGAGATAATACAGAGCAAGCATCGGAGTCTTTTTGATATTTTAGTAAATAGGGAATAACCGGACAAATCCGGTTATTCCCGTTATATATTTATAATATGATATCAGTATGCAAACATCGGATAGTCTTTCATCGTAGCGTTGACTTTCTCGCGCACCGATGCGATGACTTTCTCGTTTTCGGGATTTGAGAGCACTGTATCGATCATCTCTACGATGTCGCCCATCAGTTCCTCCTTGGCTCCGCGTGTGGTAATGGCAGCGGTGCCGAGACGTATGCCTGAAGTCTGGAAGGGAGAACGGCTGTCAAAGGGAACCATGTTCTTGTTGGCAGTGATATCGGCATCGACAAGAACTTTTTCAGCAACTTTACCTGTAAGTTCGGGGAACTTGGTGCGAAGGTCCACAAGCATGCAGTGGTTGTCTGTGCCGCCTGAGATAATCTTGTATCCTTTGTCGACAAGAGCCTGAGCCATGACGGCAGCATTCTTCTTGACCTGTGTCTGATATTCCTTGTAGGATGGCTGCAGAGCTTCGCCGAAAGCCACTGCTTTGGCGGCAACGACATGTTCGAGCGGACCACCCTGCACTCCGGGGAATACGGCTGAGTCGAGAAGTGACGACATCTTGCGCACAACTCCCTTCGGTGTCGTTTTGCCCCATGGATTGTCAAAGTCCTTGCCAAGCAGAATGATGCCGCCGCGCGGACCGCGGAGAGTCTTGTGAGTGGTTGATGTCACGATATGAGCATATTTTACCGGATTGTCGAGAAGGCCTGCGGCTATAAGTCCGGCGGGATGCGCCATGTCAATCATGAGTATTGCGCCGATTTCGTCAGCAAGACGACGCATGCGAGCATAATCCCATTCGCGTGAATATGCACTCGCGCCGCCTACGATCAGACGCGGACGCTCACGGCGTGCCACTTCTTCCATCTGGTCGTAGTCGACAAGGCCGGTATCCTCCTTTACATTGTACTCGAGTGCCTGATACATCAGCCCGGAGAAGTTGACGGGACTTCCGTGCGACAGGTGCCCGCCGTGTGCGAGATTTAATCCGAGAAACTTGTCGCCGGGGCGCAGCACCGACATGAACACCGCCATATTGGCCTGTGCGCCCGAGTGGGGCTGTACGTTGGCATACTCCGCACCGAAAACTTCCTTGATGCGGTCGATTGCCAGCTGCTCGGCCTCGTCCACTACCTGGCAGCCGCCATAATAACGGTGGCCGGGATATCCTTCGGCATACTTGTTGGTAAGGCATGACCCCATGGCCTGCATTACCTGATCGCTGACGAAGTTTTCTGACGCGATGAGTTCGATACCTTTCTTTTGACGGTCATGCTCGCGGGCGATGATGTCGAAAATAGCATTGTCTCTTTCCATAATATATTTAGAGTTTATGTGTTTCTTATTACTAATTTATTTCTTTTTTACTGTCCAGCCGAAGCGGCCGATATGCTCCCCCTGCCGGTAATAGTTGCCGTGGGCATAATTGATAAGTCCGGCCTGACCGAGGTTGAATGCGCCTGTCGACGGATCGATATAGCTTTCGTCGGCAATCACATTGACAACTTCAGCAATAAACATGTCATGGCTGCCAAGCGGCATTATCGTTTTGACGCGGCATTCAATGCTGAGTGGCGACTCCTCTATGTAAGGACAGCTTACCGCCACACCTTCAGCCGGAGTCAGTCCGGTCTCTTTCCACTTGTCGTAGTCACGCCCCGATTTCACTCCGACCCAGTCAGTCGCGTGGGCCATGGCTTCGGTGGTGAGATTGATCGTAAACTGCATCGTCTCCCGTATGAGAGGGTAGCTGTGACGCTCGGGACGCACCGATATATAGCACATAGCGGGATTGGTGCAAATTGTTCCTGTCCATGCCACGGTCAGCATGTTGGAGTGCTCGATGCCGCGTCCGCAGGTCACTATCACAGCTGGCAGCGGATATATCATCGTGCCGGGCTTCCAGTTCTGTTTCTTGGCCATATTCAGATTATGTCGGCTTTGGCCCCTGTCGTGGCGTGATTGCAGTAGTGGCAGCGTATCGTGCGGCTTTCGGCATCAACGACTTCAAACCGCGTAGCCATCGGCTCGTTGTTGGTTATGCATTTGGGATTGGAGCATCGCACTATGCCCACCACAGTCTGAGGAAGCACCACCGGACGTTTCTCAACCACATGATAGTCACGGATGATATTCACTACAGCGGTTGGCGCCACAAGCGCCACGCGGTTGAGCACTTTCTCCGGGAATGTGATATCGGCGATTTTGATTATACCCTTGGCTCCGAGTTTGTGGCTCATCAGATTGTTGCCGATGGTAAGCTGGTTGGAGAGGTTCTCAACTCCTAATATCTTGACGCATTTGAACAGCTGGTCGGCAGGGATATGGTCTATCACGGTGCCGTTGCGCAAAGCTGCTACAGCGAGCGAAGTTTTGTTGGTTGTCATTGTTATCAGTTTTAACCGTTGAGTCTATTTTATTGTCAGACCGATAGTCGCTACGTCACGCGTCAGGAGCTATCTGCAGGGCGTCGCAAATAAGTGCCTGGCGCATATACAGGCCGTTGCGTGCCTGATTGAAATAATAAGCCTTCGGATTGTCGTCCACATCGGGCGATATCTCGTTGACACGCGGCAGCGGGTGGAGTATGCGCAGATTGTCACGCGAGTTGTCGAGCATCGCGTTGTGAAGCGTGTAGAGATCTTTCACTCGCTCATACTCGGCAAGGTCGGTAAATCGTTCACGCTGCACTCGCGTCATGTATATGATGTCGGAAGTGTTGATTACCTCAGCCGAAAAGTCAGTGTGAATACTGTAGTCGATACCCTGTTCGTCGCAGTATTTCAGATACTCCTTTGGCATCTGCAGTTCGTCGCATGCCACAAACCGGAATGTCGGGTTGAAATATTTCATCGCCATGATGAGAGAGTGCACAGTGCGTCCATACTTGAGGTCTCCCACCAGTGTTATGGTGAGCCCCTGCAGGGTGCCCTGTGTCTTGTAGATGGAATAGAGATCAAGCATCGTCTGCGAGGGATGCTGGTTGGCACCGTCTCCCGCATTGATTACCGGTATGTCGGTCACTTCTGCGGCATATCGTGCCGCACCCTCAAGATAATGGCGCATGATTATCAGGTCGACGTAGTTTGATACCATCTTGATTGTGTCTTTGAGAGTCTCTCCCTTTGACGACGATGTGGTGTTGGCATCTGCGAAGCCGATGATGCGGCCGCCGAGACGGTTGACGGCGGTCTCGAAACTCAGTCGTGTGCGTGTCGACGGTTCAAAAAAAAGCGTCCCCACAACTTTCCCGTCAAGGATTTTGTGATTGGGATGCTCTTCAAAATAGCGTGCTTGCTCCAATAGACGGAGCATCTTCTCTTTACTTAGGTCGGAGATAGATACCAGGCTGTGCTGATTCATTGCAGTGACAAATTTGGTCCGCTTCGACGCCTTATGGCCTCCTTCGCGGTTGTTTGCCTGCAAAATTACAAAAATCCCCCGTCACTTGCAACCGATATATATCCAAAAAATAGGTTCGAGCCCTTTTTTTGTTAGTTTTTGTTGGTGACTTTTGTGGTTGGCTATACTCTGAGCAGGTCGCGCATTATGGCGTCGGCTTTGAGCCAGTGGCATTCGGGAATTGCGAGACTGCTGTCCACGACAAGTTCCCCTCCATTAATGAATGGGGCTGCGTCGGCAAGCAGGTCTGAAATGTAATGCTCGGGAAAACGTTGCCGGAGTGCTTCGATTGACAATCCGTCGGCGGTGCGCAGACCGGTTATGATGTAGTCATTGAAAATCTCGTCAAGCGTCTCATCTTCACATTCTGCGATTGCAACTCCTTTGCTGAGTGAAGCCATGTACTTTTTTATATTGGCGGGGTTGATGCGGCGCACGTTGCCGTCGTAGGAGTGCGCCGAGGCTCCGAGTCCTAAGTATGGCGTCATGGTCCAGTATGCCGAATTGTGCCGCGAGTGAAAACCGGGTTGCGCGTAGTTGGAGATTTCATAGTGGTTATATCCGTGAGCCCTGGCTGCATCAGTGACATATTGCTGCATCTCGGAAGCGAGCTGCTCGGGAGTTTCAGTCACTTTTCCGGTCTGAAGCATGGCGTAAAGGCGCGTGCCCGGTTCGTATGACAACAGATAGGCCGACATGTGCGGCGGATTGATCTGCATGATCCGGTTCACATCATTCTGCCATGCTGACAGAGTTTGTCCCGGCAGCCCGAACATCAGGTCGACGCTATAGTTCCAGTTCCCGGCACGCAGCAGCCTGGTTGCCTCGAGCGCCTGACGTGCGGTGTGGCGTCGGTTGATGCTTTTGAGAAGTGTGTCGTCAAACGACTGTACTCCCATGCTTATGCGGTTGATGCCGATGCGCCGGTAGGCTGTCAGTAATTCCTCAGTGACATCTTCCGGATTGACCTCCACGGTAAATTCTTCCACGGCCTTCATGTCAGTCAGCCGGCCGATGGCCTCTGCGATTCGTGATATTTCTCCTGTTGGTAAGACTGACGGCGTGCCGCCACCTATATATATGGTAGAGAAATCGTCGGCGGTTTCGTCACGTCGCAGCGACAGCTCGGTCAGGAGCGCGTCGACATATCCTTCGGCAGCCGAAGCGCGTAGCCCGGAATAAAAATCGCAATAGCTGCATTTGGAGTGACAGAATGGTATATGTATGTAAAGTCCGGCCATCTGTTATATAGTGGTTTTATACTGAGCAGAGTTCTTTGAATTTGCAGTATTTGCAGTTGTTTTTGTCAGGATAGGCTAAAAACGGCACTGAAGGATCGAAAATTTCGTCAAGCATGCCGCCGAGCCGCGCCATAAACTCTTCATTGAGGTCACGGTAGTCAACTATGGGCACTCTGTTGAGTGTCAGTGGCTTGAACGGGTCTACCGCGACTTTGCGCAACTTGTAGATATATGGTTGTATTGGTCCGTCAAATCCGTTTTTCTGCGCATAAGCGTTGCAATATAGCAGAAGCTGGAATATCGCTTTCGGTTGGGTCATGGCATTGCCGTGTGCAAACAACTGGTCGAAGCCTCCTACGCTCATCTTGTCGTTGCCGGTCTTGTAGTCGACGATACGAATAGCTGTCTCCGCTCCGGGTGCGCTTACTCGGTCGATACGGTCGATACGGAAGTTCAGGTTGATGGTAAATCGGTCGTTAACCTTCAGTTCCACATATTCCGATTCCTCTCCTGCGATAAACTCCACGTCATGCAGTTCGCTCTCACGCTCAAACATCTTCAGCAGTGTCCGCACCATAAGTTTCTGGAAAATTGCGGCGTCACCCTGAAGTGGCGCGGGATCGTCTGGCGGAAGGCACAGGTAATGGTGGCGTATCGACCGGGCCACATATTCTTCCACAAACTTTTTATCACAAAGGCGGTTGTAAACCTCCGGTGTCAAAGGCAGCGACTCGTCTGTGCCTTTCAGGTCGAGATACATCTTTTCGGCCACTTCGTGCACGATTGTGCCGTATGTACCCTCGTCCATGAAGTCGTGGACATCGTTTTCCGGATAATACCCCTCTATATTGGCAAGATAAAACTGCATGGGGCAGTTGATGTAGGTGTTGAGCGAATGAGCCGACAGATAGCGTCGGTTTTCTTTCGAAAGGTAGCGCTCCATCTCCTTTATTATCTCCGGAGTCTTTCTGACTGAGAGCACTTCCGGTCGGGCAGGAACCATACGGTATTGTGAGCCTGTGAACCTCACTTTATCGGCCGGAAACTGATATCTTATCTGATTGATGTAGCGCGACATGTCGCCTGCGCGAAGCCCCGATGTCCGGGCATCGTATAAGAGATACACATTTTTGGCGCGTGCTATCAGACGGTAGAAGTAATAAGCGTACATGCTCTCCTGATGATCGATGGTAGCCATGCCGTAGCCTCGCCGCAGCGCATCGGGAATGAACGTCTTGGCATAATGCTTGCGTGGAAAAATACGCTCGTTCATCGATGTCATTATTATATTCTCGAAGTCAAGTCCGCGTGACTCAAGCACGCCCATCACCTGAAGCCCCTTGAGAGGCATTCCTTCGTATGCTACCGACTGGCTGCCAAGTATGCGCTCGGCCAGATGAAACACAGTCTTGTCTTCCAGAAACAGTTTGCCGCCTTTGAGATATCGTTCGTTGAGCCGACGCAGTTCGTCGACGGCCGCCCGATATGAAAGAATGTATTGCAGTTCAAGTTTCGTGGAATGTCCGGTTGAGATGCTTTCGTCAGAGTTCGGCTCTTCCGTGACATCAGACGTGTCTGCATTCTCCGATGCTCCGTCGTCGGGTTTGATTACCCCTGCAAGCCATATCAGAAGGTTGTCGAGATAATCTATCACGCCGTCGGAATCGTTGAGGTTTTTTACTATGCTGAATACCGGACGCAGTGGCGCATAATCATCATCGTTGAAAAAACTGACAGGCACGTTGAATATGCGCTGTTTGTTGATTGTCGCTACTATTCTGTCGCAAACCGGCGCGTATTTCGAGCGTATGAGCGGGTGGGAGAGGAGTGATATGACATCCTCGAAAAAAAATGTGTCGACCGAACGCAATTCACGTGCCCTGAGCTGCATCGACACAATGTTTTTTATAAGTGAGGCTACAGTGGTATGACTCAGCGGAAATCCCATCGTTACATTGACGGTGCTTATTTCTTTTGGCATTGCATTAAGCAGCGGCGACACGAGATTTTCATCAGGCAGCACAATGGCGGTCTGTTCAAGCGCTGGCGCATTGTCTCCAGCCATATCCGTCATGCCGGTCGGTGCGAACCGTTGCGGATACAGCCGTTTGAGTATAGGCACGATGGCTTTGGCCTGACCGAATGTCGACGGGACGGCCACTACGGTAATGTCGGGGTAGAGTTTCACTTTGTCAAGCCCTGTGCGGTAGCGCGACGGGAATGCCTTGACATATCTGCTTATAAACCGCGACGCCCTGTTTCCCTTGATATACATCGCCGGCGAAGCATAGTCCCAATAGAAGTCGGCTATGCCCATGCGTTGCATCGACCGGAATATCGATTGCTCGGATTCTGACAGTACGCTGAACCCGGTGAACACATATCTGTCGCAGTCGAAGTCTCCGGCGTCCATTTCTTTTAGTCGATCTGAAACTTCGCGGTAAATCATTCCGCCATAACCGTAGCCCTCGGCGTCAAGACGCGCTCTGAAGCCTTCATATACCTCAAGCATTACTTGCCATAATTTGACAAATCCGGCAACATTTTTGTTTCCGGTCTTGCCTTGACGACGGGAGTTGACATGCACGGCATGGTTCCAGAATTCTTTTACCGGTTCAGGCACAAGATCTTCGTTCCAATATTTGCGTATTACCTCGAGTTGCTCCTCTGTGAGATAGTTGGCGCTTATCTCCTTGAGGTTTTCAATATTTTTGAACAATTGGTCAGCATCGACAAGATAACGGTCGACATCTCCGAAATCGTTTATCAGAATGTCGCCCCAGTATTGAAATCGGTTGAAGTCGACAAGCCCCTTTCCTGCAGCTATATCGGCTTCCGAAAGATGTCGTTTTACAATATCGGAGTAGACTTCGTATAGAATGAACAGCATTTCTATGCGTGATATTTCAACTTTGTCGCTGAGATCGGAAATAAAGTCGGATATCGTGATGACCGGAGGTGCGAGAGCCGCTTCCGTTCCGTCGGAGGTCAGTGTCTCGCTGAAATATTTTGAAAGAAATACTCCGCTTCGTTTATTGGGCACGACGAAGCAGATGTCGGCAAGATTGTCGCGTTCGTTGTCGGCATAGACTTGAGCCACCTGTCTCAGAAACGGTTCGCGCAGAGCGGTGTCGTTGACGATGTTGACGTTATCCATGATTATTGCTTGAGGCATAATATGATGCTGACTGCCACGTCAAAAAGCACTATCTTGGCATTGGCATTGCCTGCAATGTCACGGCGCGCTTCAATGAAAAGGCTACGCAGCCGCTCCACATTGCGCTCGTTGATGAAACGTGCGAAGTTGGCGCTGAAACGGCTTTCCTCGTTGTCAAGCGCCACCAGTCTGCGGTCATTGAGATTGTAGATGTAGTTTTCACCCGTAAGACGCTCGCAGTATTCCAGTAACCGGCAGCATTTTTCTCTCCCGAAATCGGCTGCATCATTGCTCCATTTACGCAGCACGCCAACCTTTTTCTGGTAGGCCAGACGCATCAGCGACATGAACATCTCAAGAAACTGACGTGACTCGTCTGACGTTGAAAGCCGTCGCACAGCTTCAAGTATGCTCCCTTCGGCAAGGTGGGCAATACCTTCGGCGGCGTCTCTGTCAGTGCCGTAATGATCCGTGAGATATTTTCCCACAGTTTCATCCGACAGTCGTTTCACCTCGATGCGGCGCAGACGCGAATATATCGTAGGAAGTATTTTGGCCGGCTCGTTACTGACAAGTATGAACAAGGTGTCATCGTGCGGCTCCTCAAGCAGTTTGAGCAGTTTGTTTGCGCATGGCTCGTTCATTCTTTCGGGCAACCACATCAGCACAATCTTGAATTGCGCTGCATGTGAGGTGAAATTCAGCTTTCTTATCAGCGAACCGCTTTCGTCGACGAATATCTGCGGTTGTGCGTTCGCGTTGCCGAGCAGTTCCACCCATGAGTTCATATCCATATATGGAGAGTCGTCGAGAAATTGACGCCATTGCTCAGCCCAGTCGTCTGATATGGCGGCTCCGCTTCGGTTCTTCAGCTTTATCACCGGATATGAATAGTGGGTGTCGATATGGTTGAATGACATGTGCTGAATGCACGACGGACACACGCCGCAACTGTCGCCGTCGTGTCGGCCGGTGCAGTGTATGTATTGTGCAAAAGCGCGCGCAAGCATCATTTTGCCTATGCCGCTTTTCCCCTCAAGCAGCAGCGCGTGGGGTATGCGGTTGTTGTCGACCATTTCGACAAGTTGTTGCTTGACGGAGTCATGTGCCGGTATGTCGCTGAATTTCATGTCGGTTTAGTGCAATGTGTTTCTGACAATCTCGCGTACGGAGTCTGTGGCGTTGAGCGAGTAGTAGTGTATTGAAGGCGCTCCCCCTTCATAAAGCTCATTGACCTGTTTGATGCCCCATTCTATACCGGCGGCCTTGCGGTCCTCGTCGGTAGTGCATGCAAGCAGCCTGCTGGCAAATTCGGTCGGTATGTCGACTTTAAACACTTTCGGAAGTATTGAGAGCTGATTGATATTCGTAATCGGCTTTATGCCCGGAATGATAGGCACATTGATGCCGATGGCTCTGCATCTGTCCACAAAATTGAAATACTTCGCATTGTCGAAAAACATCTGCGTGACAATGTAATCAGCTCCGTTGTCGACCTTGGTCTTAAGATATTGGAGATCCATGTCGAAATTCGGAGCTTCTTCATGCTTTTCCGGATATCCGGCCACTCCGCATGAGAAAGGCCGGTCACGGCCGGTATCCATCGAAGTGCCGTCGATGAAATATCCGTTGTTGAAGTCGTTGATCTGCTGCTGCAGTTCGGTGGCGTGCATGTAGCCGTTCTCGTTTGGTGTGTATTTGCTGTCATGCTTTGCTTTATCGCCGCGAAGCACCAGTATGTTGGTGATGCCGAGAAACGACAGGTCGATAAGTGCGTATTCGGTCTCGATCTTCGAGAAACCGCTGCATATAATATGAGGCACCACAGGTATCTTATACCGGTTCTGTATTGCCGACGCCACTGCGACTGTGCCCGGACGTGTGCGCTGTGTCACCCGCTGATATAGACCTCCGTCGGTCTGCTTGAACACAAGTTCGCTGCGGTGAGTGGTTATGTTTATGTAACGGGGATTGAACTCTATGAGTTTGTCGATGCCACGGAACAGTGTCTCTATGCTTTTGCCTTTGAGTGGCGGAAGCACCTCGAATGAAAAACCTCGTCCGGGTGTCGATGCTATTATCTGGGGTATGGTCATTACAGGAAATATTGACGTTATAAATAATTGTGACAGGCGGTTTGATTACTTGACTATGCTGTCGGCATTGATTTCTGTGCGTGATGTGACTTCGCTTTTGTCGATCTGTTGTTGCAGTTTGCTTTGACGGGCCTTAAGCCTCTCAAGATTTATTGTTGCGTCGCGCATGTCGTTGACGGCTGAGGCATATCTGTAGGCGGTTGCTATTCCGTCAATCTGGTCGGCGTTGAGAGAGATGCTGTGAGAGCGTCCGTTTTGTCCGTTGAAAAGCATTTTGACCGGCAGTCCGGGGTGTGAGCTGACGAGCTCACCAATACCTTTGCTGGCCGCCGGAGTGAATGTTATGACTTCTGAATTGTTGGTGCGGAAATTCAGCGTGCCGTCGTATGGCACTGTGTCGGTGGTGGCAATCATGTCGCCGACGGCAGCCGACAGCGACCAGTGCTGGAGGCCGCCGGAGGGATTGACTGATGTGACAAGATAAAATTCTCCGTTTTCCGATACACGCGGCGATACACCGGTGCGGTTCATGAAATCGGTACTGTATGCCGATGCCTTGATGAGGTAGCCTTCAGTGCCGGGCACAGCGACGTGCGCCATAAGAGGCTTCAGGCTGTCAAGAAGCGCTTTGTTTGTATTTATCACAGAGTCGGCTGCTGACATATCTTCTGCAGTAATCAGCAGGAGTGCACGTGGACGCAGTTTCATGCTCTCCTTCATTATGTCGGTATCATCGGAAAATTTCCGGTCAAGAGAGTCGAGTAAAACCACACACCCTCTTGCGTCGCCGTTGTCAAGCGCGAACTGTGCCTTGTCGAAAGCTATTCGGGCTTCTGTTTCCTTGTTGTCGCCTGCGCCTTTGCATGAAATCGTCAGCAGCGATGTCATGGCGGTCGCGCATAATGCCGCTCCGATATGTTTATACACGTTGTACATCTTTTACTCCTTTAATTGTCTTGATTTTTTTGATTAACATTTTAAGCGCGGAAGTATCGTTAACACCTACCGAAAGATGACCTTGAAACAGTCCGTCGTTTGAGTCGATGGAAATTGCGCGCAGGGTTATGTCTTTCTCCTTGTTGATTATAGATGTGATATTGGTGACGATGCCGATATCATCGTGTCCTACCACGCGGAGCGTAGTGGCAAACTGGTCGCCGACTTTGCCCGACCACCTTGTCGGCACTACCCGGTAGGGGAAACGCTGGCGCATGTGCAAGGCGTTGGGGCAGTCGGCACGGTGTATGCTCACCACACCCTCCGACGATATGAAGCCGAATACTTCGTCACCGTGTATGGGATTGCAGCATCGTGCAAGTCTGTAGTTTATCCCCTTGATATTATCGCCGATGACAAGCACGTCGTTTGACGATGCGTTGGTACTGTCATCGTTGGTCTGGAGTATGAACTCTCCCGCCGAACGGGTTTCTCCTTCAGGGGAGCGGCGCGATGCGGTCTGTTCGTATGCGTCGATGACAGTTGTTATGTCAAGAGTCTCTTTTGCTATATCGTTATAGAAGTCGGTTACGGTCTTGTAGCCGAGTTTCTTTATCGTACGCATCAGCGGAGCCTCGTCAAGCTCTATCTTGCGGTTTTTAAACCGTCGTTGCAGCATCTCCTTGGCAAGTTCAGAGGCCTGATTGGAGCGCTCGTTGAGGGTCTGGCGTATTTTTGTCCTGGCTTTTGATGTAACTACAAATCCGAGCCAGTCCTGCTTGGGTGACTGGGCTGTAGATGTCAGCACCTCTACGGTGTCACCGCTTTTCAAACGATAGTTTATCTTCTGGTTTTTGCCGTTGATGCGTGCTCCCGTGCACTGGCAACCCAGGCGTGAATGGATATTGAACGCAAAGTCAAGCACAGTGGCTCCGAGCGGAAGTTTGTACAGGTCGCCTTTCGGTGTGAATACGAATACTTCTTTGTCGTAGAAGTCCATTTTGAAGTTGCGCATCAGCTCCATCGGCCCGTCTGTGCCGGCTTCGAGAATATTGCGCACCTTGTTCATCCACGAGTCCATTTCGCCCTCGCTCTTTATGCCTTTGTAGCGCCAGTGGGCGGCGACTCCCTTTTCTGCCACGAGATCCATGCGGCGGGTGCGTATCTGCACCTCCACCCAGCGGCCGTCGGGACCTGATACCGTAATGTGAAGGGATTCGTATCCGTTTGATTTCGGGATGCTTATCCAGTCTTTCATTCGCGCCGGATTGGGCTGATAGAGGTCGGTCACGATGGAGTAGGCAAGCCAGCATTCCGCTTTCTCGCGTTCGGGGGGCGTATCGATTATGATGCGTATGGCAAAAAGGTCATAGATATGGTCTATGTCGTTCTTCTGTTTGATGAGCTTGTTCCAGATGGAATATATTGATTTCGTTCGCCCCTTTATTTCATACTTTATGCCGGAGGCATCGAGTTTCTCGCGCACCGGACTGATGAAGTCGGCTATGTAGGAGTCGCGTTTGGCCTTTGTCTCGTTGAGGTGGCGGGCTATGTCATCAAATGCCTTGCGGTTGGTATATTTGAGCGACATATCCTCGATTTCACCTTTGATGGCGTAAAGACCGAGACGGTGAGCCAGAGGAGCGTAGAGGAAGTTGGCCTCGTATGCCACTTCGCGCACGAGCCGCTCGTTGGGGTGATGGTTGATCAGTTTCATCAGCTCCAGGCGGTCTATAATCATGATGATGATTACACGTATGTCCTCGGCAAATGTCATGAGCAGACGGCGGAAGTTGTCGCTTTCAACAGCTACCTGTCGTGAATACAACTGAGTTATGTTGCGCAGTCCGCCAAGCAGTCTGGCTACATCTTCGCCCCATTGCGCCTTTATGTCGTTTATCTGTATGAAATCGCACTCCACAAGGTTGCGAAGCATGATTGCGGCTACCATGTTCGGATCGGGGCTCACACGGTTACATAATGCGTATGCGGTCCACAGGTTATGCACTACAGGACTTATGCCGAAGCGGTCAGGCTTCAAGTGTCCTTCTTTAGCACCTTCCCGGAGCAGCGATGTAAGATGGCGCATCTTTTCTATGTCAATGCCTTGCGACTCCATCTGGCGGTAGAGACCGCGACAGAGCCGTAGCATCGTAGGTGTGCCTGACGGATGAAGTTGAGCGGTTGACATGAGAGTTTTGCTTTTTATCAACAAAGATAGCAAAAAAAACAGAAAAGCAGGCTGAAATGTAAGTAAATCGTAGTTTCAGCCTGCAAATATTTTTAAAATTATTTTAAAATCAGCTCCGGTGCTATTTGTCACAGAGTCCTGACGATTGCCGATGCGTCTGTCACACCGGTTTCCCTTCGTTGCGGGGATTGTTGTTGAGGGTGCTTGTACGCTCGTCAACCAGAGCTTCGGTGTCGGCGTTATTGTCGGCGTTGTTTATAGCTGCTCCGGGGTATTGCTGTTCAGCCTTTTCCTGTTCGCCCTTTGTGGGCATGCTTTCTTTTTTATCCATAATATGCATTATTTTAGAGTTTCCGTTTATTGAATTAACGCGGGAAAGCTCTAAACGGTTTGCAACGGCAGCTGATTGAGTTGTTCTATATAGTCGAGGAGTGCCTCACGTCCACGGCGATCCTCGCTCGATGTGGCGAATACAGGAGGTAGCTCTTCCCATTGCTCGAGCAGGGTAGTGCAGTAGGCCGATATCGATTTCTTGCCTGCGGCTGACGATAATTTGTCGAGTTTGGTAAACACGATGGCAAAAGGAACGCCGTTCTCTCCAAGCCATTCCATGAATTCGAGATCGATTTTCTGCGGCTTGTGGCGCACGTCAATCAGCAGAAACAGTGTGGTCATCTGTTCGCGGTTCAGTATGTAGTCTTTGATAATTCTGTCGATTGACTGGCGACTCTCTTTGCTGCGCTGGGCGTATCCATAGCCGGGGAGGTCGACAATATACCAGCTGTCATTGATGAGAAAGTGGTTTATCAGAAGTGTTTTTCCAGGCTTTGACGAAGTCTGGGCGAGGGCTTTGTTGCCGGTGAGCATATTGATAAGCGAGGACTTTCCCACGTTGGACCGCCCGATGAAGGCATATTCGTGACGTGAGTCGTCGGGGCATTTGCTTGCCGACGTATTGGATATGACGAAGCGTGCGCTGTTGATTATCATGATTTTATATTGAAATGCTATGTGTTATGCTCTGCAAAGATAACCAATTTGTTGATAAATAGTTGCGTATGGAAGTGAAAAATTGTAATTTTGCACTGATAGCCGGACTTCATTATTAAATCGACAAGTCAGATGAATAAGAACCGTGAGACTGTGTTTCACTTCAAGCAATTCTCGTTATCCAATTCCCTAAGTGCCATGAAAGTGGGCACTGACGGTGTGTTGCTTGGCGCGTGGGCTCGTGTGCCTGTCGCGGCTGCTGACAGCCCGGTGCTTGATGTCGGCTGCGGAACAGGGGTAATCGGGTTGATGATTGCACAGCGCTACTCTGACGTGATGGTGAACTGTATTGATATCAGTACGGAAGCGGTGGAGGAGTGCTCCGGCAATATATCGCGATCTCCGTTTGCTTCAAGAGTCGAAGCGGGCAGGCATGATTTCCTTGATTATCATGACAATCGGAAATATGGACTCATTGTAAGCAATCCGCCTTTCTTTACCGAACGGCTGCATTCTCCTGATGCTCTGCGGGCTTCGGCTCGTCATGATGACAGCATGCCGTTGCCGTCTCTGTTACGCTGTGCGGCGTCGTTGCTTTCGCCTGATGGATGTCTTGCGCTGGTGCTTCCTGCGGCACGCGACAACGAAGTGCTGTTAGAGGCCTCGCTTGCCGGATTGTATCCCGTGCGGCAATGCAAGGTTTATACACGGCGCGGGAAAGTTTCCCGCAGGACTCTCTGGGAATTCAGCCTTATGCATTCCGGGGCATGTGAGCCGTCGGAGTTGTTCATTCAGGACGGAGATGGAAATTTTACGGAACAATATAAGGCACTGCTTCGTGATTTTTATCTTCATTTCTGAAACATCGGCGACTAAATACGTTTTTTTATTGAAAAATATGTAACAATGGATATAGACAAGATTAATTCAACATCATTTAATTCGCAGCGTGGCGACGGACGTTTGCCTGTGGTAAATCAGCCGGGTCGAGCCATCGGAGTGCTTTTCGGCGTGTTTTTTATAATGCTTGTGCTGCTTTCGGCGGTGTCATCATTGTTTTTCGGCGATGGATTTTCAGCCAAGGGCATGAGGATATTTACCGTCGTGCAGGATTTGCTTGTATTTATTCTTCCGGCCGTTGTCGCCGCTTTTGTTGCGACGCGATTACCTGCCTCGCTGCTTTCGATAAATGTAAAACCGAGACTGTTTACAGTTGTTATGGCGATTATTGTCATGCTGACATCTCTGCCTGCAATGGAGTGGTTGATTGAGTGGAATAACAACCTGCATCTGCCTGAATCGATGAGCTCTATAGAAGAAGTGTTGCGAAGCATGGAAGACAGTGCTTCAACCGGCATCGGCGCGCTGTCAGGCGGTGACTCGGTGGGCGATCTCATTATGGGTATCCTTATCATAGGTGTACTTACCGGAATTGCAGAGGAATTGTTTTTCCGCGGAGCGTTGCAAAACCTGTTCATGTCAATGCCGCGTGTTAAAAAGCATTTTGCAATATGGGCGGCAGCCTTTATCTTCAGTTTCATGCATTTTCAGTTTTTCGGCTTTCTGCCGCGATTGCTTCTTGGCGCATATTTCGGCTATCTGATATGGTGGAGCGGCTCGGTATGGGTTCCGGTTATCGCTCATGCGGTCAACAACTCGCTTGTAGTGCTTCTGTCGTGGATATCATTGCGCAGTGGTGTCGCAGAGACGGTGGAAAAGGCCGCTTCTGTCAATATAGGTTCTGACTGGTATACCATATTGCTGAGCGTTGCGGTTACAGCCCTTGGTATAATAGTTATACGTCGCGACGCTCTGCGCGTCAGGCGTTGAGGGGCAGCTCGATGATAAAAAACAGAAACCCTGATGTGAGATAGGTTCTCATTTCAGGGTTTCTGTTTAATTATATATTGTATGTCTACTATTATACCAGGGCGGTCTCGAATACTTCGCTTACGGTATTGACGTAGTGGAACGTGAGTCCGGAGCGGTATTTCTCGGCGATATCATCCACATCTTTGCGGTTTTCAGCCGAAAGGACGATATCGGTGATGCCGGCTCGTTTTGCCGCCAGTATTTTCTCCTTTATGCCACCCACCGGAAGCACTTTGCCGCGCAGAGTGATTTCTCCGGTCATGGCAAGACGGTCGGCGACCTTGCGGCCGGTGAATGCCGACGCTATTGACGTGGCCATAGTGATGCCGGCAGATGGTCCGTCCTTTGGAATGGCTCCTTCCGGCACATGAATATGCAGGTCGGTGTCAGTGAAGCGTTCGTATGCTATTCCGAGCATATCGGCATGCGATTTGACATATTGCAGTGCAATCATTGCCGACTCTTTCATTACGTCTCCGAGATTACCTGTCAGCGTCAGTTTTTCTCCCTTGCCTTTGCTTAGCGATGACTCTATGAAAAGTATTTCACCGCCCACTGCTGTCCACGCCAGGCCTGTCACTACTCCGGGGAATGAATTGCCCTCGTAGCGGTCTTTGCTGTATTTCGCAATTCCGAGATACTCTTTTATGTCGTTGTCGGAGATAGGCATCTTTACATCTTTTTGTCCGATGGTGCGGTATACGACTTTGCGAGCCACCGAGGCCAGTGCCTTTTCAAGCTGACGCACTCCGCTCTCGGCTGTATAGCTTTCCACTATAAGCGCCAGAGCCTCGTCATCAAGCTGGAGTTCCTCATCTTTGAGATTGTATTCCTTGCGCAGTCGCGGCAGCAGATAATCGCGGGCTATGGCTATCTTTTCCTCAAGTATGTAGCCCGAAAGATCGATTATCTCCATACGGTCGACCAGAGGGCGCTGCACAGTCTCAAGCGTATTGGCAGTTGCGATGAAAAGCACCTTCGACAGGTCAAAATCCATGTCAATGTAATTGTCATGGAAGCGATAGTTCTGCTCGGGGTCGAGCACTTCGAGCAGCGCCGCCGCGGGGTCTCCTTTGTAGTCGTTTCCGATTTTGTCTATTTCATCGAGCATGAGCACCGGATTGGAGCTACCCGCACGACGTATAGCCTCTATGATGCGTCCAGGCATCGCTCCGATATATGTGCGGCGGTGACCGCGTATTTCCGCCTCATCATGCAGGCCGCCGAGCGATATGCGCTGGAATTTGCGCCCGAGCGCATCGGCTATCGATTGCCCGAGTGAAGTTTTTCCTACTCCGGGAGGTCCCACAAGACAAAGTATCGGTGATTTGCCGTCGGGATTGTGCATCAGTACGGCTATCTGCTCAAGAATACGCTGCTTGACTTTCTCAAGACCGTAATGGCATGAATTGAGAAGTTCCTCAGCTTTGCCGAAATCGCGGTTGAGCTCGCTGCTTACTCCCCAGGGAAGTTCGAGATAAGTTTCCAGATAGGCGTATTGTACGCTGTAGTCGGGAGCCTGTGGGTTGAGTCTCTGCAATTTGTCAAGTTCTTTGGCGAAATGTGCAGCGGCTTTCTCCGGCATTGCCACTTTGGCCGCCTGCTCCCTGAAGTTGTCGATGTCGTTTTCATCGCCGTTGAGCTCGCGGTCGATGGCTTCCATCTGTCGCTGCAGGAACACGCGGCGCTGCTGGTCGTCGAATGACTCGCGTGCGCGCTGATGCACTGACTGCGCTATGCTTAGCATCTCCTCATGTTTGACGAGCTCGTTGAACAGTGTCTGGGCTCGTTCCTTTATACGGTACACTGCCAGAAGCGACATTTTCACCTTTATGTCGATGGGCACATGAGTGGCTGTAGTGTTAACAAGCTCCTCGCGTTTCAGTCCGTTGTTGGTGAGATTGAAAATAAAATCGACCTCTACCGGCGATTCCGAGCCTGCCGATGCAAGTTTCGATGCAGTCGATTTTATTTCATCGCACAGTGCGGAAAATTCCTTGTCGGTCTCTTTCGGCTCTGTCTCATTGATGAATTTGACCTGAGCGCTAAGCGGAGCTTCAGGCATAAGTATGCCTGCGCCCTTGCCTGTTATTTTGAATTTGGCAGTACCGCGCACGATGGCGGTGCTTGTGTTGTCGGGGAGCTGGATTACCTGAAGCACATCGCCGATTACGCCGTAGTGGAACAGCGAATTGAGCGTAGGGTCATCTTCCGAAGCGTCAAGCTGGCACACAATGCCGATAGGTATGCCGCGTTTTTTTGCCAACTCTGCGGTGCGGAGCGACGTCTCGCGCCCGAGCTTTATCGGTATGGTGACATTAGGGAAAAGCACCACGTTGCGTGTGGGGAGAATAGGCACGTCAAGCGGGTCGACCTCCAGTTCCTTGCGCTTGGGCTCGCCAAGATTGATGTGGCCGATTGAAAATATTTGTCCCTGGTCGTTATTGTTGCTGAATTTCATTAAACGGAAAGTTTCAGGTTTGGAAAAATTGTCGGTTATATACGATGACTGATTTGCCCAGCCGCATGTCGTAAGCATGTCAGAGTCATTTCTTTCGGTGAGAATGATGACCAAAGTATACCCGACAGTGTGAGATAATGCAAAATGCGTGCCAAAGTTACTAAATTTCCGTCAATATAGCAACCGTGTCGGCAATGCCGTGTTTGGCTACGGTGATTTTATGTTTTCAAACATGTTTTGTCTGCTTTGTTTTCTCAAAAATAATTACTACTTTGCGCTCAGTTAGTTTTTCCGGTTCGGAAATCGACTGTTATATATTTAAAGTCTAATCCATTTAAAACTTCTGATAACATGAAGGTCTACCAAACTAATGAAATCAAAAATATAGCCTTGCTCGGAAGCAAAGGCTCGGGTAAAACCACACTCGCTGAAGCTATGCTTTACGAGTGTGGAGTTATAAAACGTCGCG
>ERZ778510.665-NODE-665-length-26518-cov-7.465442_pt1 | contig 26518 bp, 27 predicted proteins | sample MGYA00510348_ERZ778510 | MGnify/ENA primary metagenome ERZ778510 (study PRJEB29527, sample SAMN07138969) | mouse gut metagenome | material: feces | host: mouse | place: China:Nanjing | collected 2016-01-25 ... | reverse complement strand
GTTGTAGACAAGGCGGACACAGCCGAATGTCTTTGCAAGGAGGATCTTCTGTGCCACAGTTGGATAGAGTCTGAATTTGCAGGCTTTATTTGGCATATCGTTTCCTCCTTGCTTTCCTTGACTTTATTATACTGCATTTTTAGGCCTTTATCCACAGTAAAACTGAGCTTTGCAATGCGTCTCCCGCCTATAGAGGTGGGAGTCTTCTTGCCTATAGTTGATAAAAGACCACGGGATGACATGGTCGATCGAAATATCGTTTTCCTCTAACACCTGCCCGGTATAGAAATCGATGATATTCCCGTCCTTCATCTGCGAAAGCAGGATATTTTTGAACTTCGTTAAATTGTTCCTGCGTATCTTCGCGTCAGAAATTCCTTTCACTTTTAGTGCGATCTTTGGCGCACTGTTGAATTTTTCCAGCAGCTGGGCCCACTTGTAGTTGAGCAGCTGCGATAGGATGAACGCATATTCTTTGAGCTGGACGATTTCATCGGCAGAAAAGGTAACGGTCATCTGATCAAGATCGAGCCGGTAAATATCATGCTCTTCCTTGTTCACTTTTTTGAACCGCCACGAAACATCGTGTTTCAAGGTTTTCGCGATTTTCGCAATGCGTTTCGAATAAAAGGAAGGATCGGTCATCAGATCTTCCTGTGCCCGATCGAACCATACCGGAATATTGGACTTGCGTTTATTCTTGACAAACTCGATACATTTTTCCGTTTCCTGCACCACGACCGGCTTCTTTCCCGGACTTTGTTTCAGATTGAAAAAATACGTCTGGTTCCAGTAGTATTTGAGCATTTTTTCTGCAATTGCCACAAACGGGATCACCAGTTCGCAGTCTTCTTCCTTGTGTTCATAGATGATTTCGATCAGCGCTCTTCCCCAGGCCAGTTTATATGTATTATCATTGTTCATGTTCTCGATGATATCGAGCCATAAATTGATATAATCAGTCATCGCTTTCCTCGATCACACATTCCAGCAGGATCCTCTTTTCGAATTTGCCGTTCCTCTTTGCTTTTTGATGTTTGACCGCCAGCACCTCTTTTGGAGAAATCCCGTTTGCGTCCTGCAGCGCTTCGACCACTTCCAGAACATCGGCCAGTTCCTTGATCAGTTCATCTTTTGATTCAGCACTACGCACTTCTCTCGCTTCTTCTATAAGCTTTTCTTTAAGATAGAAATTATAATCTTTTTCATTCAGGATATGGGTTCTGCATGTTTTGTGATCTGCTTGTATGATTGCAGGGATATTATCGCGCACTAGCTTATCATAAATCGTACATGTTTCCATATGCAGTTTCTCCTTTCATGCGTCGTTATAATCAGTTAACTTCATTTTGCCAATAAGGAATTATATATTCAAGCGTTTGTAATTTTTTTAGATCCAATACCGTTTATACTCTGACTCAGGCAATCTCTCGCTCCATTCCAGAAGCTCCTTTAAAAGCTGTTCCTTTTCTTCAATTGACTTGATTGGACGTGTCCAGTTTCCGTTGGCAGCATAGTAGTCGTTTCCAGGAATCGGCTCTGAAAATCGATAATGCTTTTTAAAATAAAGCTGCATAGACGATCTTCCTTCTTCCGGATGACTTTCGCATGAACCGCAAGTTTGATATTCTATTAAATTCAAATTACAAACGATTAGAAAGTATTTCAATCTATTCCAACATACCAAACATTTCCTGATATACAAATTCATCCATCGTATAATCTTCAAAATCTGTTAGATCAAATTTAAATTCTTCTCCTTTGTTCAACATATATATGCAATTTTCGTAATGATTTTTCAATGAATCTGTTTTTGCCGAAGACTTTTGCCAACACATCCAGAACAAACGAAGTGTCACTGTTTTATTTAAACTGTCATTCAATTACTGACACTTCATGCTTTATTGCCCCATTTTTGGAAATTTCGCTATTCGCGAATCTATAACTTATGCAGTCGATACTGAAATTTTCTTTATACAATATTTGTTGCTTTTTTTGAAATTCCCTTATATGAAAACATTGAAAAAATGAGTCGCGCAGCGATTTGATTGTTTCTATGCTTACATACAAAAATTGCTTACTTTTCAGAAACGATCAAACACCGAACAAACGACCTTATGAAACTAGCAAAAGAATAGAATGAGCACAAAATCAGCGACACAAAAATGCCGACGATGAGTTAATTTGTTTTGTGCGAATATCCAGTTTTTCTTCCCGAAATTACATGTTACCCGAAAACCACTCTTGTATTGGATGCTCTTTTTTGGCTGTCGAAAAATTGTCGCAAGACAATGTGAACATTGACAAGTTTATTTACACTTCACTAAGTACTTCGAGTGTATAGGATTTACGATTCAACACTAACCATTCACGTATGGTATCTTAGGCAAGGAACTTCGTACATTGGCATGTACGATTCGCTACGCTCAATACTTCGTTTTATTATTCAGAATTACAATACTTATTCTAATCACAAGCAGAGATTCAATCATCGATAGTAAGATCAAGCACATTCCACGCTACGAATCGTTCAGTAATAGGGAGGTTAAAGAAGTACGTCCAGAACAGTCAAAGTTCACACTATATTTCGTATTTCGATTTATCGAAATATAGTGTGAAAAAATTTCAACAAAAAAACTGTTAAAAATTGGATTATGTTACAATGAAAACAACAAGATAGGAGAAATGATTATGGCGTTAATTAAGTGCCCTGAATGTCATCAGGAAGTGAGCGACAAAGCGAAGACATGCCCTCATTGTGGCAATCCGATGAAGAAGGTTTCCCTGCCTGATTTATCAAACCTCAAAAAGAAACCATCCAAAAATTTCATCATCGTCGGCCTTGTCATAGCTGCAGTCATCGTAGCAGTATTTGGTTTTACCTTATTAAGCAACAGAGATCCTTATGATCGGCTTGCAAAACGAGTAGAAGAAATCCAGAAAGATCCTGCCCTGGCAGATGCTGATCAGATTCAATCCGACATTGAGCTGATGACGCAGGTTATCCATCAATGGAGCGAAGAGTCATCTGGCATCGTAAACGACATTATAATGGTGTGGGAAGATGCAGACCGCATCAACGCGAATGCAGAACCTGCGAACAAATCTTTTACCGACGAATATATTAACGGAGCAACAAATGAAAATGAAGCGATTTCAAAATTTAAAAATTCTGAAAAATTTAAACGGTATAAAGAAAAATCTGATAAGATCGATTCCAATCTTACAATAATCAATCAATACAAGAATGATTCAGTATCTCAGGGAAATTACATACCCGAAGATTTAATCAACTTGTCCGATTCCGCATCATGGTATTATGTTGAAACAGGCCATTTGTATAATTTAGCAACCAAAGATCTTGGTTCCACTACACCATACTCATCATATACGCCCAAGTTTTCAAAAACGGATGGCACGAGAGATTTATACCCTGACTTTTTAGCAAAAAATAAGAATCGAATTAATCTTGCTGATTATTGTGCGATGGTTGATTTTACTGAAGGGAACATTAATTACTCATATGATAAAGTGAACGAAAGAATGGATATCGTAGATAAGCAGAAGCAATAAATGCTTCTGCATTTTTTATTTGCAACGATAATCGTATAACTAATTACCGTCGAAAAACTCGTATGATATAATGGGCACACTAAGAGGAAGATGATATGAAGAAAAAAACGATAGAAATATATCCTACGCAAAAGCAGGTATCGCAGATTGATGCAACAATCAAAGCCTGTCAAGAAGTTCGTAATTACTTTATTGATATTTACCGAGAATGCTATAACGCAGAACATCCCATATCGTTCCCTTCTAAGAACGAATTGCGAAAAATACTAACCTACATCCGTAATAACAAGCCAATCAGTAACATGGAATTCGAAGCAAAAGGCAAGAATTCTGTGCCTAAAGAATTAAGATTAGATGCTAAAGCGTATAACACTGCAATTAAGGAAGCAATCAAAAGAGCCGAGAAAAATTTCTATCTTAAAGACTCAACAAAAATCAGCGACTCCGAAAGTTTTTCTAAGTTGCTAAAACAATCGTCAAGAAATGCGTTAGAAACTACTGTGAATCATTTGATTTCAGAATACGTCAGGTTTGTAACCCGCAACAAAAAAGGAAGTCTTAAGGCAGGAGCGTATAGTCATCCCCGTTACAAGTACGACAAAAGAGAGTTTGCTATCGACAGATTAAATGCTGTCAAAGCGAAAAGCGGTAAACTTTTTATTCCGCAGATTCGATATATTGATTTATCCGAACCGTTTGCAGAAGAGGTAGAAATCAAGAAATGCGAAATTAAAAAACGTAAAAGAAAATATTACGCAACCTTAGAATACAAACCAAAAGAATAACCTTCGGTAAAAAAGATTAAATACCGAAATACATTAAAAGAAAGGAAAGAAAGAGGAAGAAGATTTGAAAAAAGTTTTACAGCAGAAAAAAGTTTTAAAGCTTCATACTAAGGAATTGATCGAACACAATTGGAATATGGTTCTCGACATTAACGCCCTGCTTGATCAAAACGATGAACGGATCGTTGATCTTGGCAGCAGCCAGTTGCTTCGATGGATCGATATGCTGAATCGGAACGAGGATTCTGAACTGATCTGCAAACATCTTCGTCGAAAAATTCGAAATGTTGGAAAAGAAGAAATGCATTCCAGATCGGCACGCAATAAGCTTGAAGAGTATCGTTCAAGACTGTATCAGATGAAGTTTATGGAAGATTATCTGTTGCTTGTGATCGATAGAAAATCAGATTACGCCAAAGCAAACCGAGGATTCAAAGTAAACGGCATTCAGTATCATCGAATGGTCGGTACGAGTGGCGGGGTCAAGAATTCGACAATCGTATACGTATCGGAACGTCTGTATCCTGAATTAAAGCGTCGACTTGATAATAAACGCAACATGGAACAGAAATTAGTGCCTGCAAAGTTAGAAGCGTACCAAGGCCTTATTTGTTCTGCGTCAGTCCCTGTTCCAATGCCGAAAGGGATTATCGTTGTCAAGGACTGCATCACGCGCTTTAAAGATGACGTGATTCTGTTAGACGATAGCGTTGATGATGAACCGAAGCTTGAATTCATCAAGGATTATGCGATTGAACATAATGGATCTGACGGGTTCGGATTGATAAGCCCATCGTATGCATCAAGAGTTGGCAAAGCCCTTCAGTTCGACGAACGGCCTGTTCCTGGTTTTACTTGTCGTTATGCTTGGACGAAGAGGATGCTTTACACGTTCGATTTTGTAGAATTTGCTGAAAAGGTAGCCGGTACATATTTTGTCGAAGATGTATAGGGTACTGTTCGAGATGTACGAGAAGCTGAAGTTATTCTTACCGAGTCAATGCTGAAATTGTGGGATGGGTATGATTCGCTGGAGGATTTCTTGGAAGCAAGCATGGAAAACGATTATGAATTCTGTGCGACCAAAACATGCGAGTATGAGTTAGAAGATACAAGAACAATGAATTATCAGTTCCTGCAGTCTTACGATTTCACCGACGAGGAAATTGTTGAACTATGTTCTCAGACAGTCAAATCGATCAATTCGATTCGGCAACGAGATATAGACTCCATCAAAGCTTATTTAACGAATTTTAAAGACGTTCGGCCTTACATTATTGAAAACCTTGAATATTTTTCTCAAGCTCTACTTATTGATAATTCTATGATTCACGATTCATATATTGTACGAATACATGTTAAAAATAAATCAGAAAAGTCTAGATTTAATAGAGCTAACTATAATTACACTGCAAAAGAAATCGAGATTTTGGATCAAAAAAAAGCAGGAAGCCAGCCCTCTATCAGACCAGCACCCTGCCTTTGTTCATCCTTCGTTCATTATTTGCAGTTTTTAAGGAATGCCTTGTACGCTTTTTTGGCCTCGTACACATCCGCCTTGCTCGAAAGCTCGTATGGAGAATGCATGCTCTGCAGCGCAACACCCGAGTCGATCACATTCATACCGTAGTTTGCCAGGATATAGGCGATCGTTCCGCCACCGCCCTGGTCAACTTTTCCAAGCTCGCTTGTCTGGCAGATGACACCAGCCTCTTCGAAAATTTTACGCAGCTTGGCAATAAATTCCGGATTTGCATCATTGGAACCCGATTTACCGCGCGAACCCGTGTATTTCGCAAACGCAAGACCATAGCCAAATTTTCCCATGTTGTCATGCGGGCTCGATACCGACGCGTAATTCGGATCATGGGCCGCTACCACATCGTTGCTCAGCGCGTAGGAATTCTGAAGCGCCCGGCGGACTTTCAGTTCTGAATAGTCGCCCATCGCATCCATCACTTCGGCCAGCATGTTTTCAAAAAATTTCGAATGCATGCCTGTCGCACCCACGCTGCCAATCTCCTCTTTGTCGACCAGAAGAGCGGCTGCCGTACGATCGAGATCTTCCTGTTCAAGCATCGCGATCAAGGAAGTATAGGCACACACCCGATCATCCTGGCCATAGCCCAGGTTCATCGAACGATCGAGGCCGCATGTGTGCGCTTTTCCCTGCGGAACAATTTCCAGCTCTGCCGAAATGAAATCCTCTTCATCAATGCCGTAGGTGTCTTTGAGCAGCTTCAATACATTTTTCTTGACCGCCTCTTTTTCCTCGCCATCGGTCGGGATCGATCCGACGATCAGGTCCAGATTATCGCCTTCGATAAACTCGGAAGCACCCTTTTTCATCTGGTCCGAAGCAAGGTGCGGAAGCAGGTCGGTCACACAGAACACCGGATCGCCTTCGTGATCGCCGATCGCCACGTCGACCGTCGTTCCGTCCTTGAGACATACGACACCATACAGTGCCAGAGGCAGTGTGAGCCACTGATATTTCTTGATCCCGCCATAATAATGCGTATCAAAGAAAGCGAGGCCGTCCTGCTCAAAAAGCGGATGCTGTTTCAGATCGAGACGCGGAGAATCGATATGGGAACCAACAATATTCATTCCCTTTTCGAGCGGCTCGTTTCCGATATGGAACAGCGCTACCGACTTGTTCATCATGTTGAAATACACTTTGTCCTGCGGTTTGAGCGTTTCATGGTTTTCGATTACATCATTGATATTTTTATATCCGAAACCTTCGGCCAGCGCAATGATCTGCCGGCAGCAAAGCCTTTCGGTCTTTCCTTTGGAAATAAAGTCAAGATAGGCGTCATTGAAATCCATGACCGCCTGTTTTTCCTGTTCGGAATACGTTTTCCATGCGTTTGTCATTTGATACTATCCTCCATATGGCTGAACAGCTTTTTCGAAAGACCGATCTTTTCGGGCAGCGTGTTGATCCAGGAAATCGTTCCTGACCCATTCTCGTTGATCAGATGCTTCTGTTCAAGAAGCTCCCTGACATGACGAGCCGTGCCAAAGTTGCCGTCGATCAGCTCGATCGAAGACGGAAGCATTTCCTCCAGCCTCTTTTTGAAGAAGACAAAATGCGTACACCCCAGCACGATCGAATCGACAGCACCCGACTGCCTGATGTAGCCGGTCAGCACCTCGTTCACCCTTGCCTCATTGTCCAGATCATCTTCTTCAACGATCCGCACTAGCGTTGGACACGCCACCTTTTCGATCGAATGTTCCTGATCGAAGCGGTGCATCAGAGCCGCGAACTTCTTTTCCTTCAAAGTAAAATCCGTCGCCCACACCGCCACATGACGATCCGCTCCGCGCTCGCACGCCACCTTCAATGCCGGCTCCATCCCGATGATATCAATATCATAGCGTTCGCGAAGCAAAGGCACACACGCACTTGTAGCCGTATTGCACGCGATCACGATCATCTTTACGCCCATTTCAACGAAACGGTCGCATATCGCGATGCAGCGATCCGTGATCTGCTCTTTTGTTTTCGTTCCATACGGATTGTATTGCGAATCTCCAAGATAGATAAGATCCTCATTCGGAAGAAGCTTGTGGATCTCATACAAAACGCTGATCCCGCCAAGCCCCGAGTCAAACACGCCGATCGGACTTTCTGAATGCATATTCAAACCTCCATATGGAACTATTATAGCACAATAAAAAGAGGGAGAAAGCACTAGTCCTTCTCCCCTTCTTCAGCACGCTCATTGATTTTCCAGAAACCTTTCTGGCTGCTGCCAACCCGTTCAACCGCTTTTTTACGTTTCAAGGTATTGAGATAATACTTCACCCGATCTACTTTCCAGTTTAATCTTTCAGCAATTCTTTTTTGTGATAAGGACGGATTGTCTCTCAAGATATTCAAAACTGTCGTTTCTCCTGCGCTTAACTGCCTTTTACCGTTCGCTTGGGTAGAGTTACCGCTAACTTGGGTAGGATTACCACTAGCTTGGGTAGAGTTACCGCTAGCTTGGGTAGGATTACCATTAACTTGGGTAGGATCAATATACTGTTCTCTTCCCATTAGCAAAGGATTATTTCGGTACATATTCACCCGGAAATCTCCCTCGAAATCGATCAGTTCCGGTTCAGGCAATCCATATTCTTTGCATTCCTGAAATAATCGTGGGATCCCTGACCCCCATTTTTCGATGATCTTCATATAGGCACAAGCTTCGGCAATAGCGGGATTGCGCAGCTTTGTATATCCTTCCTTCATCTTCTGAATAGAAATTCCATTAAGAAGCATTCCCGGAGACGTAACTTCCAGGCGATCATCGTACAATGCGATCTGGATCTTTCCGGGATCATTATAGCTTCTATGCACCACCGCATTCGCAATCAGTTCACGAATACTTTGAGTAGGAAGTTCGTATACATCTTCGCGGTAAATTCCGTTTACTTTCATGCCCACATTGATTTTGAGAAGCACATATTGATACGCCGCTTCGATCTGCTCCTGAATACTGCCGGCAAATTCACGGCGATCAATAAAATACGCTCTAGTATTTCCTTTGAATACAGCACATTGAATTACCGGCTGTTCAGGAAGCCGTCCTGTCAGCAGCCCAAACGCATTTGTCGCTACAATTTGATCCCCCTCTTCTTTCAGAATTCCCCAGGATAGCAAATGGTTCCGGGTCAACGGGCGGATCTGCGCTTTTTCGTGCTCATTCCACGTATTTCTAAGCGCCACTTCTTTCATTTGCGCACACAACTGATTGATATCTTCTTCATTAACTATCAGCTCCCGACATATTTCTTTATCGAAATAGCGATTTTCCCCTTCCAGGATCAGATCTTTTACCATACACGGTTCTGCCGGTCTTGTTGTACTTCCTATGCGAATATACGTTCCACGAAGAATTCCTTTTGATCTTAAATAGTACGGACGCATGGTCCCAGGAAAAACATTGAGAACAATCAAGCATTTTCCATCAATATTTCGTATAGACAGATCCGGAATGATCTTTGGTTCGCAATGATCAGATACCGCATTGGCGATCGAGTCCATGACACCAAAAACAAGATCCGGATATCGCAATCCCGACAATCTTAAGTGTTCCATCCTCTACGCCAAAAACGATCTGTCCTCCGTCTCCATTAGCAAACGCAACAACCGTTTTTTATATTTTTCGCTATGTTCCGGAACCTGCACTTTATATTCGATATTTTTCGATTCTTTGCTCAGCAATGGATCTTTCTGCATCACGATCACCTCATTTCATACTTCCATTCAAGCAGCGTACATATTTCATCATAGGATAAGATCGATATATGGGAAAGCTTGTTCCTACTTTCCCGAAACGTCCGATAAACACGTATCATGTCGTAAGGAAGATTTAATTGATAATTATCGACCAGATAGGATAAAGTGCCGATTTCCAGATCTTCCGGTTTTGCGATCGTTTCTCCAAACGCATTCGCAACAGGAAGCAAATGCTCTAGATCCTTTCTTCTTTTCCGGATCAGGATCTGGCGAAAATCTTCAATGATCGGATAGACCGTACGGATCTGCGCCTTCCACACCAGAGATTCCATTTCCTTCTTATCCATCCCGTATTCAGAAACGCAAACCGAAATCGGATCTTTTAAAAAGTATATTGCCTCGTTGATAAAGAAAGCGATCTTTTCCGCATTCTTCTTGCCGCATAAACAGGCAAGTTCGGTCAGATAGCTTTTGAATCGATCCCCCATCTTCAGATCTGCACTGAGCAGAGAAGCAAAAGCTTGAAAATCATAGGAATCTGCATAATCCATATAATCCAGCATACGCATATTTTGAACAGCCATACCTTTTTTCTGGCTAATGATCAGAAAAACCGCCTTCTTTTTTCCTTCTCTTCCATGAAAATATGAAGATATAAACTGAAGCCAGTCTTTTATGGTCTGCTCATTATCAGAAGAAATAACAATTACCATACTATGAAATATCGTGTTTTCGTTTTCCACAATACTATTGGCAATTGAAATCCTTGGATTCAAATACAGTCTTTCCTCTTCAGAATAGAAATTGTTTTTGATCCATTCTTCTGCCTCCATATCGCTTTTGCATCTTCTTGAACTTCGATCCGAAAAACAATCCAGTGTTTTCGATACCACTTCATCGGTAAATTCCTCCAGATATGGGAATTCCTTGGGAACAATAATATGTACGCTTGAATCTTCGCTCAAAAAGCCAGTGACTTTTTTTCGAAATCGACGAGCCGAAGGAATGTATTTCCACCATATTGCCGCATCATTCATTTCGCATCGCCTCCATCAGAACTTCATTGATCTTTTCTAAGGATCCCATCATTTGAAGAAAACTTGTCCTCGTAAACTGGTATTCCCTCTCACCAGCCAGTTGAAAAATATTAAGCTCCCGCATCTCTTCTACAAGCGCTTCGATATTTTCTGCTTTCAATTCATCGAATTTCCAAAGATCCAGCTCCCGAGCCAATGCCATGATATCCGCTGTGGCAACCCCGCTTTTTTCCTTATTATTGTAGTGCAGATAGGCGACCAGATTTGCGATCAAGTAATAATAATCATCCTCATCCGAACGCAAAGTCATTTCAAACTTATTTTTGATTTCCTGCTGAAGCCCTTCGTCGGCCAGAACCCTTTTGATATGGTCTTCGCTAATGATATATGGAGGTGTCACATTTTGGTTGTATCCTCCGTAAGAACGTTTCATCGACTCGATCAGCATAGCACAGTAGGTCTGGATAAGGCCCGGAAAATAATTGCATGTGCCAAGGATCATTGAGATCAACCGTTCTCCCTTTTCATCTTTGCTGAACTGAAAACCCAGAGAACGCAAAGGCTTTTCGAGCAGTTCCCTTGCTTCCGCAGTCCTCAAAGGCTTTACAGTCATCGCCTCAAGCTGAGCCAGAGAAGAATTATTGCCCAAAGCAATTTCCTTTTTAAAACGAACCACGTTTCTTAATCCTGCCACCACAAATTTAAAACAGTTTCCTTCCAGCATCTGGAGCTCTTTTAACAAATCGAACGGCCTGTAATTAACGGCCGCACATGAATCGATAAATGCATCCGCTTCATCCATCATCAAAAGAAGATAAGGAAGAGGCTGTCCAAGATCTAGCAGCCGCTCTCTCAAACGATCCGTGAGTTCTTTCCATGAATCGGTTTCGCACGATTCGAGTATTCCTTCTTCACACAGTTTGCGGCACACCTTTTTTGCCGCCTCTTTATAATCGCATGCTTTTATATCGACCAGCAGAGCCCGCTGACCGGCCACGTTGCCGTTTACCTCGTGCTTTGCGATCTGCAGCAACGCCGATTTTCCTAATTGCCTGCCCCCATAAATGAGATTGACTCCGTTCGGATCCTTTATTCTTTCCAGTTCCGACTTTCGCCCCATGAACAGTTCCGGAGGAATGATCGTAGCCGCTTTTTTTAAATAAGGCTGATAATACGTATAAGGAAGAGTCAGATTCAACAGCATCCGATTCGCACTGCCACGATCTGAGTAGTGCTTAATAATATAAGAGATAATACCACGATCCACGACCAGAACAGGCATTCCGAAGCTATGTTTTTTCATTTCTTTTGCCAGGCTGCGCCTCTCAACCATCTGCAAAGCACTATCCAGAAAAATGATCAAAGGCTTATTCATATCCATTTCATTTACGCAGTCCATGATCGCTTGTGCCTGAAATTTTCCAAGCAGTACCATGAGTGTAATACCTGTATCACAAGCTTTTGATCCGAACGCAGGCGCGTAATGCACGTAATTTGCCAAACTTTTATTTCTTTTTTTCTTCAGCAAAACATCAAAACTGTTGTATCGTCCACTGACCAGATCCATTTTTACAACATTTTCCACATCAAAACCTAGAAGATCAAAAATCTGTCCAGCCTCGCTTTCATGGTAGGATCGGCCCTTCGGCCATGCATTCAATAGCTTTTCCGCCATCCTTGCTTCTTTATTGTGTACTGATTTGATCAAAAAACGCTTCCGGCTCGCCAGCGTCGTGCTGCCATCAGAAATCTCTCTGTGCAGGCTTTCATATTCATCTATGAAACGATTCAGATCTTCGGAAAGCTGAAGATCATCCACCTGCAGATCATCTGTCGAGACCCGGTTGATCAGATCTTCTGCTGCTGCATAGTTTTCCGCACTGATCCGTTTATCCACTTCTTTATAGGCACTTTCATACAATTCCGACTGACTTTCAGGAAATACATGTTCTTCTTTCATATGGAAAAGCCGCTCTTTCAAGGCTTTGCTGCGTACTAGCGATCGGCTTTTGATCCAATCGGAAATCCGGTGGCACAAATCGATGAAGAATCCAAAATTTTCCGTTTCATCTGCCCAGCCAGCCCAGCTTTCCAGCATCTGCCGGATCCTCGTATCCTGATTGAATTCATCATCCAGACGTCCGTACGCGCTGGCAAGCTCTAGATCTTCCTTGAACCGTTTATACTTGTCCTGAAATAATCTATGGCAGTATTTTCGATTCTCTTCATTGAAAAAATCGATGTCATTTTTTTCAAGATATTTTCCGATCAGCCACATATTACGCATATTCACCAGCTCAGACACATTGGCCCCGCATATTTCATCGAAATAGCTCTCCAGCGAAATACTGCTTTCCTGCGCAAGAGCCCAAATTCTTTCATAAGCACCCGAATTCGGCAAAAAGGGAATATTCAAAAACTCAGGACATCCGTATACATCAAAGGTTATCGAAGAATGAACAAACATATTCCGGTAAAAATACTCATGTTCTTTCTCTTCGTAATCACCAAGGAGTCTTCTTTTTAATTCATCGATCGTATCTTCCAGCAGTTTCATACCAGCCGCTATGAGAACATCATCTTTTTTATCATGCTTCAAATTTTCGACAGCCGATTCCATCAGAATGATCAATCGATCTTTAATTTTCAAATACTAGGCATAGGATGTGCTTTCCACATCTAGTTTAGGCATAGTACGCATTCGCACATACTCCGTAACAATGCGCAGCACCCTTTCCATACTATTGATCAGTCCTTGCCGGGCAATGCTTTTCAGTCGGGAACTTTGTTTTTTCTTTCCAAGACGATCGGTCGTATGATTCCACGTATCATCAATGAGAAAATCAATTTTTGAAGGGTCGATGTTTTCTTTGCATACTTCATGTCCTTCCTTGATAAACTGCTCTTTGAGCAGCTCCCTTGCCACCTCAAGACATGACAGATCATCATTTATCACCATTTCCAGCAAAAAAGCCATTATTCCGTCCCTGGCAAATATTATTTGCTGGGTTTTTAAAAAACGCGCATTCTCTACTGTACTGCGAGTATAATTCGAAACTTTCAGCTCATAAATATTCTCCGCTTCTTTCTGAAGCATTTTTATTTCCGTTTCGATCCTTTTCTTTTCCTTCTGCTTATAATCTGCATTTTGATCGATACCGTGCTTTGCCTCCTTCTTATAATGAATCAGTAAATAGAGGATTTCCTGTAGACCGGAAATCTGTTTGATCATCCCGATCGATTCCAGATCATCTCCAAGTGCCTGCAAAGAGTAATCAGGCATCATCTGATCATAAAAAATATCCCGCAATGCTGCCGCGATGTAGACATAAGTCTGTGATTCATTTCTCTCTATCCCAAACGTTTTAAACAAAGTATCCGTCGTAATTTCTTCTCCGATCGCCGGATCATCGACAGCAAGCGCAAACTGCCTGTAAACCGGTACCCAGGAAGCATCCAGTTCGCTGAGCGCATGCAGATAACTGAGCGCGTATTCCTTCTTATTACGCAAGATCAAATCAGACACCACAAGCATGGGATCTTTGTCTTCCAGCCGTTCATTTCCGTTTTTTTCTTTCGACCTATCCCTCAATTCCGGAATTACGGTTTCGCTTTTAACATGCTAATTCTCTGAGCCTTCCCTCTTGTTTCTTTCTTTACAAGCGGATCATTATTTTTTGATTTTTTTTGTGCTTCAAAAGAAAAAGGATCTTTTTTATCATATAATGCCCGTTTTTTGTCCTTCTGGCCGCTCTTTGCAGTTTCCAGATCCGCTCTTTGGCAAATTCTTTCTTTTAAAATCCTGCTAAGCAGACTTTTTCCGGCATTCGAAGCCAGTAAGCTGCAGTCCAGCACAGTCAAAAAAGCATGAGTTGACTGTTCTTTCCCCAATTTCTTTCCGGCAATTATCGTTTGATGCTCCGCCCTGTTCCTTTTATCAAACATTTCATCATGAAGGATCTCGTTGATCCGGCTCAGATCGCATCGTTCTTCATCGTTTCGAATCAGATCCTTGTTCAGTGCAAAAAGAATAGCAGGCTCCAAATTGCCCGATTTCAGGATGAGAAGAAATTTTTTCTCGTCGTCTTTTTCCTCATAGATCTTTGCGATTTTTAACAATTTCTCAGCAGCCTTCTTTTTTTGTTCTTGATCTTCCCCATCAAAACATTTTTTTGTTTGGTTCAACTCCTCTTGAGCCCTAGCGTGCATCGCGTAAAATCCCGTTAAATATTTGCTAATTTGTTGTCTTTCCGATTTTTCGATCTGCTCCAGTGCATAGACTGCCGCTTTCCAGGTTCCTTTGATCGTATTTTCATTGATCGGCAGATTTGATGATACTCTTTTCAGATCACTTTGTTTTAAAAGGATCGCTTTCATCTCTTCGATCACGTGCTCATATTTCTTTTCGTCCATCCATTCATAGTTTTCGAGCCCATGACTTAAAAGGCAAAGCCTTCCTAAAACCTTCTCCTGCTCTTCCATCAGCTCTTTCGATATGTTCGCGACAGATTTCAGAAGAGTTTTTTTGTTTTCCATAATCTTCTTTCCTTTCCTGATTATACTTTGCTAGTTTTTAGTTTAAAACACTTTTATTTTTATATTATCTCATATAATGTTATAAATATGAATGCTATTATTGATCAGTTTTTGCTTTTTTACTTTTCCGCATACAAAAAAGTTCCTGATCGCCTCCTTCGAGATCATCAGGAACATCATGATGTATTTATTCTTTACAGTTCGCTTCCTTCACAACAAACTCTACCGCACCTTTCGGATCTTTGGTCAGCTGAATGTACTGCGCCCCTTTCGTACGAACAAGTTTGATCCCGTACTGCGAGGCATCCGCCGCGATCTCGTCATAGCGCGACTGCACCTGCGGAGAAAGAACGACCAGCTGGAAATCCTTCAAAATATCGGTATGCGCACCAAACGCTTCCGCCTTCGCCTTGACCGGCAGATTTTCAGCCTCCGCTCCCTTATTGACCGCATTGGCAAACATGGCCGACGTTCCCGCGCCGACACACAGCACAAGCACATTCAGATCGTGATCGAGCGATCCCGCTTCCTCCGCCTTGTTTTCTTCAGCTTCTTCCCGCTCTTCTTCGACAATTTCCTCATGCTTTCTGCTTTCCTCGGCAACAAGCGTCGCATCATACGCCTTGATGAATGGCAGATAAAGAACCACGTCGACCACAAGCAGCACTACCGCAAGCACCAGAGCCAGCGGCGCCATGCCCGTACCAAAGAACAGGCCAAGCGGACCAGGCATCGCCCAAGGCATCACATATACAAAGGAGTTCATCTGCAGTACATCCACAAAGAACTTGAAGATGCATACATTGATCATCGGAGCCAGCAGGAACGGGACGAAGAAGTACGGATTGAGCACGATCGGCGCCGCGAAAAGCACAGGCTCGTTCACGCTGAAGCAGCAAGGAACGATCGACGCCTTGCCTACCGCCTTGAGCTGTTTCGACTTGCACATCCAGATCAGCAGGAACGGAACCACAAACGTGCACCCTGTGCCGCCAAGACAGGCAACAAAGTTATTCATACCGATCGTGAGCGCGTGAGTGGCATGCTCGCCAGCCTCCATCATGCGCAGATTCGTTTCCACGTTCGCATACAGCGCCGCCGCCACAGCCGGCTCGACGATCGAAGGCCCATGGATCCCCAGGAACCAGAAGAACGCCATCGCGCCCGCCACAAGCATCAGTCCCGGATAGGAGTCGGCCGCCGAAAAGATCGGAGAAAACAACGCGATCATACTTTCCGCAAACGAAATATTGAACACATTGCGCGCGATCGTATCGATCAGGACACAGACAAGCACCGAGAACGAAAACGGGAACACATTTTTGAAAACGTTCGAGATCACGCCAGGCACTTCCGGCGGCATCTTGATCGTGATATTTTTAAGCGTGCACCATTTGTACATATTCGCCGTGATGAAGGCAGCAATGAACGAACACAGCAGACCTTTCGTGCCAAGATAGGTCACATCGATCCCGCCATCGATCTCGGTCACAGCCAGCATCATGAAACCAGTGATCGAAGCAAGCATGACCGAAATGATATTGATGCTCATGCCCGCAGGCAGCCGGCGCGATAAATTTTCCGCAAGAGAACGGGCCGTCGTAGCCGCAACCAGGATTGCCACGATACCCATCGATAAATTGTACACACGCCACAGCCAGGAAGACACGGCTTCAGGCAGCACGATCCCGAACACCTCCGGCAGCGCCGCGATGAGGATAAATATGGACGAGAACAGGATCGCCGGCATGGCCGTCAGAAATCCGTCACGAATTGCCTGCAGATACGCATTGGAAGCCAGCTTGTCGAAAAACGGTTTTCCCTTTTCGATGAATCCGATGATCGCCTTCATGCTCAGCCCCTCTTATACAGCTCGATCATATCGACAATCAGATCGCGCAGCAGGATCGTTGTCATCAGATGATCCTGTCCATGAATGAAAATGAATCCCATATCCATATCCTGTCCCTGCGCTTCCTGCGCCAGGATATCCGTCTGCGCCTTGTGCGCCAGATTCAGATTCTGATCCGCGTCATTGAGCATCGTTTCGACATTGGCAAAATTGCCGCTGCGCACCTGCTTCAGCAGATCCAGAAGCGTGCTTCTCGCATCTCCCGAATAGGCCACGATCTCAAAACCTACCATTGCCAGTTCTTCTTTGTTCATCTTTTTATTCCTCGACTTTCTTGTCCTGTCTGTAGGACTCTTCCTCTTCATACTTCTCTTTGATCTCTTTTGTGCGCGCCAGGCCCTTGAACCAGTACGCAGACAGCTTCGGATAGCGTTTCTGCGAATCGTAATCCACATAAAACAGACCGTAGCGCTTGTTGTAGCCGTTCGACCAGGAGAACACATCCATGAGCGACCACAGGAAATAGCCTTTCACATTGACACCATCCGCGATCGCGTCCGCCAGCGCTTCCATATACTGCTTCACATAATCGATCCGCGGCTCGTCAAAGATCTTCCCGTCTTCGAACGTGTCCTTGTAGCCCATGCCGTTTTCCGTAATATAGATCGCATGATAATTCGGATAATCCTCCTTGATCCGCATGAGCAGATCATACAGACCTTTCGGATAGATCAGCCAGTCCCAGTCTGTGCGCGGAAGACCTTCCTTGTAGATCCTCTCCCCGATCCCTTTGACCGCATAGGAACTTGTTCCTTTATCTCCCGTCCCATTGTGATGGATCCGGCTTTCGCCATGGTACGCCTTCACGAAATGGCTCTGATAATGATTGATTCCCAGATAGTCGTTGCGATCCTTCGCCTTCTCCATTTCTTCGAAATCCGCTTCCGGAAAGTCGATCGTCAGTCCGTTTTCGGCAGCGATCTCATGCAGAGCACGCATCGTCTCCGCGGAATACCGGCCTTTGAACGTGCCATCCAGCAGCATGCGGATGCTCAGCGCATCGTCCAGGAACGCCGCATGCACATCTTCATCCGAAGTCGTTGCCGGATACTTTGTTTCGAGCGAATGCACCACACCGATCTGGCCGCGATAACCGCCATCCTTGAACACGTTCACGACCCTGGCATGCGCATACAGCATATTGTGCAGACAGTCGATCACCTTCTGCAGATCATACGAGATGCCAGGAGGAAATGTGCCGTTCAGGTACTGGTTGGTCGCGATCGGATAGATCTCGTTGAAAGTCGACCAGTACTCCACTTCGCCGAATTCTTCAAAACAGAATCTGGCATACTCGACAAACGCATCGATCGTTTCGCGATTCAGAAAATCGCCCTTGTCGAACAGTTCTTTTGGCGTATCGAAATGATGCAGCGTGACAAACACCTGGATCCCCTTCTCTTTGGCAAGCGCAAGCACATCGTGATAGTACTGCACCCCTTCCTGATTCACTTCGCCCGTCCCTTTCGGAAAGATGCGGCTCCACGCGATCGACAAGCGGATCCCGTTCACGCCAAACTGTCTCGAAAGCTCCAGATCGACCGGATACTGGTGATAGAAATCGCTGGCAGGATCGGCCGTAAAACGGCCCTGCTTTTCCAGAAACTCGTCCCATGCGACCGGGCCCTTGCCACCTGCACGGGTCGCTCCCTCGCACTGATAGGCTGCCGTCGCACCTCCGAAAATAAAATCTTCCGGTAATGTCTTCATGATACTTCTCCTTTTTTATTTTCTTTTTTTCGATTTTGTTTATATTTGTTTCTTTACGGTTTTATAATATCGAACCCCATACACTTTGTCAACGCTTTCATCAACATTTTCAAACATTTTCAATCAATTTTTGTTGATTTTGTTTGAATTTTTGTTTGTTTATGTTGACTTTAAGAAGAAATTCATGTTATAAACGGAACGAAAGGAAAACTCATTATGTTAAAAAGGGAACGACTACAATACATTACTCAGATCGTTAATAAAAAAGGAATCGTCACGGCCGCCCAGATCATGCAGGATCTTGATGTTTCGGATATGACCGTGCGGCGGGATCTGGACGAACTGGAAAAAAGCGGAAAACTGATCCGCATCCACGGCGGAGCCCAGTCGGTGAATTATAATATCGACTTCGAACTTTCCCATATCGAGAAAGCGACAGTGAATCCGGAAGGAAAAAAGGAGATCGCCCAACAGGCAGCCACGCTGATCAGGGAACACGATACCATCTTTTTAGGACCAGGAACGACCATCGAACTGCTCGCGCAGGAAATTGCCGGGCGTCCTGTGCGCGTCGTCACCAATTCCCTGCCCGTCTTCAACATCATCTCGCAGAAAGCCCCTGAACAGGTCATCCTGGCAGGCGGCTATTTCCGCAGCCATACCGGATGCTTTGTCGGACCATTATGCACCCAGATACTCGAACGCCTGAAATTCTCGGCCGCCTTCATCTCGTGCAACGGAATTGCCGAAGAGCAGATCACCACCTCATCCGTAGAAGAAGGCCAGGCGCAGGAAATCGCCCTCAACAACGCGCGGTTCCGCTATCTGCTCGCCGACGAGCATAAATTCAACCGCGAGGATTTTTATAGCTACTACAAGCTTTATAACATGGACGCTCTGATCACCGACACACAGACAAGCGAAGACGTGATCAGCCACTACAATCAGTACATTCGGATCATACAGCCAGGAAAGGAGCCTTTCGATGAACGGAGTAATATTTGATTTTAACGGGACCCTGTTTCTCGACAACGACAAGCACATCAAAGCATGGAACAAGATCGCCATGGAATTAAGAGGGACCGGGATCACAGAAGAAGAACTGCACACGAAGATGAATGGTGTCAACAACAAGTACATCATCCGCTATCTGAACAGCGGCAAGGAGGATGACGAGCTCGAAGCAAAGTATTCGTCTCTCAAGGAACAGTACTACCGCCGCTTCTGCAAGGAAGATACGAAAAATTTCCACCTGATCGAGGGCGCCGTGCAGCTGTTCGATCAGCTGAAGCAGAAGAACATCCCCTTCACGATCGCTTCCGCCTCTATCAAGGACAACATCGATTTCTTTGTCGAAAACTTCCAGCTCGGCCGCTGGATCGACCCGGAAACGATCGTATATGACAACGGGCAGTACAAGGACAAGGAAGCCATGTTCATTCAGGCCGCCAGAAATATCCACGTGCCCGTCGATCAGATCTGCGTCATCGAAGACTCGCTTGCCGGGGTGAACGCCTCCATCAAAGCCGGAATTCCGGATATCCGCATCATTGATTCCGGCCATATTGCCAGTCAGGTCGAAAGCTTCGAACAGGTCCGTCAGATCTGCGATACGATGAAAGAAATCGAATTATGACCCAGGATGCCGCTGCGGCATCTTTTTTTGTCACACAAAAAAAGGAAGGAACTTCCATTCAATTCCTTCCCGTACCGCACTTTGCAATTATCCAAGAACAAGCGTTCCGCCTTCCGGACGGATCTTCAGCACATGGCATGTACCTTCGCCAAACACCTGTTCGATCTTCTCTTTATAATCGGACACATAATCGTTGTCTACGAACGCCTGGATCGTCCCCGCAAAGCCGCCGCCATGCACACGGCACACCCCGTGATCCTTCAGGATCCGTTCGCTTAACGCAAGACCGATCGAAACCGCCTGATGCTGCGGATCGCTAGCCGCAAAAACATTCTGCAGATATTTGTAGCTTGAATTGCCAGACGCTACGATCCCGTATTCGAACCCTTGTTTATCTTTGTTTTCCAGTGCTTCCACGATCTGCGCGACACGCTCGTTTTCCGCAAAGAAATGCATAGCACGAAGGATCGCCCGATCGCCCGTCCTGTTTCGTATGGCCGCCAGGTTTTCGTAAAATTCATCCGCCTCCACATCGCGAAGCACCTCTTTGCCGAAATAGTCGGCCACCGCCTTCATTTCAGCAGGAACCGCCGCATATTCATGCGTCAGATCAGCATGGCTACCCTTCGTATCGACAATGCACAAGCTCAGACCGAACGCATCGAAATCAGTATTCACTTTTTTTACGAGCGGACAGGAAGGATCCTTGAAATCGATCGTGATCAGTCCCCCGATCGCACACGCACACTGATCCATCAGCCCGCACGGCTTGCCGAAATACACATTTTCGGCGTACTGCGCGATCCGGGCAATATCTACCATCGGCACCCGCCCCTCATTGTACTCATAGGAAAGGATCGTTCCGACAAGCACTTCGAAAGAAGCGGAAGAGGAAAGGCCGGCGCCCACGATGACCTCGCTGGTCATATACGCATGGAAGCCGTCCGTATCGAGCCCTTCATTTTTGAATCCCTGCACGACACCGCGGATCAGGGAAGCCGAGCTCTCCTCCGGTTCGTTCTGCACCGTATCCGTCACATCCACCGGCACGATATCAAAATCATCCGACACCACCTTGATCATGCCATCCTCGGTTCTGGCTGCGATCGCGATCGTATCGAGCGTGATCGATGCCGCAAGCACCCGTCCATGCTGATGATCCGTATGATTGCCGGACACTTCGCTGCGGCCAGCCGCCGAATAAATACGGACCGGCTCGTCTCCATAGAGCGATTCATACATCTTCAATGCCCCGATGTAGCGTGCACGCTCGTTTTCGAGACGCTCTTTATCGCCGTAAAGCTCCATCAGGCGCTCATCATACTGATGCTGTTCAAAATCCCTGATTCGTTCCTGTACTGTTTTCATCTTTTTCTGATCGTGAATGACGTCCACTCGTCATACGTTTCTCCTTTTCTTAAAATTGTTTTTGAATGTGGATCCCGATGAATATCATCCGGCATATACTGCGCTTCCAGACAGATCGCGCCCTGCGCCTCCATCTGCACACCGTGTTTGCCGCAGCGGCCATCCAGATAATTGGCCGTATAGATCTGCGCAAGCGGATAGGACGTATTGAGCACGAGCTCCAGACCGCTTTTCGGACTGTAAAGCGTGACCGGATCCTTTTTCGATGCGAATACATACGGATGGTCGAGCCCTTTTGCGATCGCGATATCGCTGTCATTGGATCCAAGCGCTTCCCGGATCGGCTTTTCGCTTGAAAAATCCATCGCCTCGCCAAGCACTTTCAGCTCTTTGCTCACCAGTCCGTTTTCATCGACCGGCGCAAATTTTTCTGCCGCGATCCGCAGGCAATGCTCCCCGATCGCACAAGCACCATCCAGATTGAAATACGCATGATTGCTCAGATTGACCAGCGTATCCGCATCGCTCTGTGCCTGGTAATGAATAGAAAGCGTATCGTTTTCCAGCCTGTATGTGATCGATACGTGCAGCGTGCCAGGATACCCCTGATCCCCGTCTGGCGAAACGAGAGAAAAACGCACACACGAATCGCCGATCATGTCATAGCCAAACGTCTTGTACGAAAACCCCTGGACGCCGCCATGCAGCGAATTCGGTCCGTTGTTGACCGGCACCTTGTATTCCTGCCCGTCCAAAACAAAACGCCCTTCTGCGATCCGGTTGGCAACACGTCCAAGACACGCCCCCAGATATCCGTCATATCGGGCGTAGTCTTCGATCGTATCGTATCCGAGCACGATATCCTGCAGATTGTTGTGCCCGTCGATCACGAGCCATGAAAGCAGCGTCGCCCCGTAATTGGTCACATACACCTGATTGGATTCGTTTTTCAGCAGAAATACGTAAACTCCATCCTTTTCTGTTTTTCGGTATTCCATATCTCTTCTCTTTTCTTTCTTCTACTTTACTTCATATTCAGACAATCTACAAACTGAAGAAAGCCAGCCTGTCCGTCTTCATCCATTTTGAATACGCCCGCATTCTCGAGCACCCGCACAAATTTATCGCCAGCTGCCTGGAGCAGTTTTTCATGGACCCCTTCGCTCCATTCCTCTTTCTGCAGGGCGCGTACCCACAGTTTATGCGCATCGATCCCGTCCGCCTCTTCGAGCGTGATCTCTTTTTTCAGCACCTTTTCGATCGTCTCAAGTTCCGATTTCAGACGGCCTGGCAGGATCGCAAGCCCCATCACCTCGATCAGGCCAATGTTTTCTTTTTTAATATGATGATGTTCGGCATGCGGATGAAAGATCCCGTCCGGATACTGTTCGCTGCAGCGGTTGTTGCGAAGCACAAGATCGATCTCGTATAAACCGTTTTTATAACGGACGATCGGCGTGATCGCATTGTGGCGCTGCCCGTTCGTCTGCGAGACGATATGGCGTTCCGGATCATCATACCCTTTCCAGGCTTCCAGGATCCGAACACTGGCATCGATCAGCTTTTCAGGATCTTTATCTTTCAGGCGGATCGTCGAAAGCGGCCAGTTCAGCAGCTCGCCCTCGCACCCGAAAACTTTCCTTTTTGCAAAGCTCTGCGCATCCTCGATCGGAAAATGGGCGCGTCCTCCCTGGTAGTGATCGTGGGTAAGGATCGAGCCTCCGACGATCGGGATATCCGTATTGCTTCCAGCCATATAATGCGGAAACTGTTCGACGAACGAAAAGAGGTTTTCGAACGTTTCGCGGTCGATCTTCATCGGAACATGCTCTTCATTCAGGATAATACAATGTTCATTGTAGTACACATACGGAGAGTACTGCAGAGCGTATTTTCCGTTTCTCAGATCCAGTTCGATGATCCGGTGGTTCTGTCTGGCCGGATGGCTGGCATTGCCCGCGAATCCGACATTTTCTTTGCATAAAAGACACTGCGGATAATTGGTCGAAGGAACCAGCCTTGCCCGGGCAATATCCTTCGGATCCTTTTCCGGCTTGGATAAATTGATCGTAATATGCATCGTTCCATACCGGCTTTTTGTATCAAATCCGATATTTTTTCTGATCCTTTCCATCCGGATGTAGTTGGTTGCCTGCGAAAACGCGTAATACCAGTCCGTCGCCTGCACAGGATCGAGGGCATATTTTTCCTTGAATGTATGCATCACGGCCGCCGGCCTGGGCACAAGAACATCCATGATCCGCGTATCGAACAGATCGCGTTCTGTCACCGTGTTGTCGATTTTTTTCTGATCGGCCAGAATGTCGAGCATTCCGTTCAGGATCTGCGGCAGCGGCAGCACATTTTCCTGCCGTACATAAACAAATTCGTCCTGACCGAGCAGATCGATCAGACGGTTTGCCACATAGTCGATATCGTATTTTTCGATCAGTTCCTGATCGAGACCGTATTGGATCAGTTGATTGATGAGCGTGTTCATAATAGATCTCCTTCTTTTCACCCTCATTATACAAAGAAGGAAATTTTAATCAATAGTTTTTAGTAAATGTTTTATTTATTTTACTAAATTTAATTGACATTCTTTTCCTGGGGAGGTAAGGTAACGGTGAAAGAGAGGAAAGAATTATGGCAATTTTAGTAGTAGGAGGAGCCGGCTACATCGGTTCCCACACCGTGTATGAACTGATCGAGCGAGGCGAGGATGTCGTGATCGTCGACAATCTGCAGACCGGATTCCGCTCGCTCATCCATCCGCAAGCCCATTTTTATGAAGGCGATCTGCGGGATCGCGAATTTCTCGAACACGTGTTCGAACAGGAACCGATCGAAGGCGTCATCCATTTCGCAGCCAACTCGCTGGTCGGCGTCAGCATGAAGGAGCCTCTGGAATATTTCGACAATAATGTTTACGGAATGATCGTACTGCTCGAGACCATGCATGCGCACAACGTGCGGCACATCGTCTTTTCGTCGACCGCCGCGACATACGGAGAGCCTGAACGCATCCCGATCGAAGAAACCGACCCGACCGTTCCGACCAATCCGTACGGCGAAACAAAGCTTGCGATGGAAAAGATCATGAAGTGGTGCGATCCGGCATACGGCATGAAATACGTGGCATTGCGCTATTTCAATGCGTGCGGCGCCCATCCCAACAAAAAAATCGGCGAGCTGCACGATCCGGAAACCCATCTGATCCCGCTCATCCTGCAGGTACCGCAGGGCCGGCGCGAGGCCATTTCTGTATTCGGAAACGATTACCCGACCAAGGACGGAACATGCATCCGCGACTACATCCACGTCTGCGACCTGGCCGACGCCCATATCCGCGCTTTGCGTTATTTGAACGAGCATGAGCAAAGCGCAACGATCAATCTGGGCAACGGAGAAGGATATTCTGTTCTCGAGATCATCGAAGCGGCAAGAAAAGTGACAAACCATCCGATCCCTGTCCGGATGGAACCTCGACGCGCAGGCGATCCGGCCCGTCTGGTCGCCAATCCTGAAAAAGCGAAAAACCTGCTCGGATGGGAACCGAAGTATACAGATATCGAAAAAATCATCGAAACCGCCTGGAACTTCTATACGAACGCCTCCTGATCCGGCTTTCGTTCGTTTGCGTTTTCCTCTATAATAGAGGCATGGCAACTTTAAAAGACGTGGCAGCCCTCGCGCATGTTTCCGTTTCGACCATTTCACGATTTCTCAATCAGGATCCGACCTTGTCCATCCCCGAGGAAACGAAGCGGAATATCGTGGACGCTGTCCACAAAACAGGATATGAAAAAAGACAGAAAAAGGAAAAAAAGACGTGGCGGATCGGCCTGCTGCACTGGTATACCCTCGATCAGGAAATGAATGATCCGTATTATCTGCAGATACGATCCGGGATCGAATCGTATTTGTCATCAGGCGGGGTTGAAATCGTGCGCATCTTCAAGAACGACACGAACCGAAGCACGCTGCTCGACGGACTGGACGGGCTGATCTGCCTGGGAAAATTTTCCCCAAACGAAATGCGCCAGCTGACAAGCTCATGTCTTCATGTGATCTTTCTTGACATGCAGACACCGCTCATCGAGTTCAATACGATCGTGCTCGATCTGGAAAATGCCATGAAGGAAGTGGTCGGCTATCTGGCAGCATGCGGATTTGAACGCGTCGGATTTCTTGGCGGCCATGAAATTCTTGAAGACGGCAGCGTCTACCCGGACGCTCGTGTCGAGGGCTTCCTGAAAGAAGCAAAAGCGCGCAGCCTGGAATACGATCCGTTTTTTCTGATCGACGCCTACACGAAAGAATCCGGATACCGCATGATGCGCCAGCTTCTTGAACAGCCCGCGCAGCCTCAGGCCGTGGTCTGCTGCTCGGATCCGATCGCGATCGGCGCGATGCGGGCGATCCGGGAAAAAGGACTGCATGTTCCGGAAGATATCTCGATCATCGGCTTTGATGATATCGAAGATGCCCGTTACTGCGATCCGCCGCTTACGACCGTGCATGCGCCGGCAAACGAGCTGGGACGCTATGGCGCGATGCTGCTGCTCGATCTGATGGAAAAACGGATCGATCTTCCGTTTCAGATGAAGCTTCCCTGCCATCTCGCTCTTCGAAAAAGCGTAAGGATGACACCCGATAAAAACTGAACCGCAAAAAAAATACCCATACCGCGAGCCGTACCACTCGGAATGTAACGAAGCAGGT
>ERZ778510.649-NODE-649-length-26980-cov-4.041374_pt1 | contig 26980 bp, 26 predicted proteins | sample MGYA00510348_ERZ778510 | MGnify/ENA primary metagenome ERZ778510 (study PRJEB29527, sample SAMN07138969) | mouse gut metagenome | material: feces | host: mouse | place: China:Nanjing | collected 2016-01-25 ... | reverse complement strand
ATTTCAGAGCCTTTTTGTAGTCTTTCTGAGCTACAAGATAATAGGAGCCTATATTTGAGAGAAAGACCGTGGAATTCGGATTCACAGCAAGCATCTTCTCGGAAAGAGCCTTGAATGTCTCGTACGATGAATCGGAAGCGATATTGTAGAATACGAATCCGTATTCCTGCACAGCACCTTCAAAGAACTCGTCATCCACATCTTCTTCCCCGAACTTCCATCCATCCTTCGAAGCATAGTAATCATCGATTATACCGCTCAGACAGGCGAATGCCATATCCGGACTCTCCTTCTCGTATGCAGTCAGAGCGGCTGCCTTCATAAATCGTATGTCAAGGGCCTTCGGAAACAGGCTTATCGCCTTGTCAAGATTTTTCAGCGCGATGGAGAAAAGCGAATCATCATAATTCGTCTCTTCAAAATAATTTATCTCGGCTCCTGTGGAGTCCTTCAATGCGAAAAGCGGCTCATTCCCGAGATAGCGTCTTCCTGGCTTCTGCACCACTGCACTGGACTGCGATTTGGTAAGGTAATAGCTATATTTGGCAAGCAGCAGCTTGCGGTTGTCCGGATCCACCTGTTCCCAGTTGTCAAGTACGGTCTCGACACCGACACCTGCATATCCGAGCTTTGAAACAAGCATATCATACTTCTGGGCGAATTTGTCGGAAGCTCCGGATATATCCTGACCGTCCTGCGCATACGACACCGCAAAGGCGCAGCAGGCAAGCAGCGTAAAAATCATCTTTTTCATATCATTCATTGTATACTCATTCTTATTCTTCTGTTCTGCGGATGAAGATTATTGCATCTTGACCCGAGATTCTTGACAAATCCGAGAGACAGTCCGTTATAGCAGACCCTGACATATCCCTTAGGGGCATCAGGCAGGACTATAGTATCCCTGTGCAGGAATGCCAGCGCAGTCTTAAGGTCAAGTTCCGCGGCAGGAAATGCCTCACCGTCAAGAATAGCGGTCAAGGCCATATCGGCAGAGGGGACCAGATCCTTTCCCTTCATCTCCCCTACCGCGCATCCCGTCCTGATAGGACGGACAGCTTCACTGACAAAATCAATCTCATCAGCGATGACTTCAGGACATACAACCTCAAGATTCCCGGCCTGTCTTACAGATACAGGAACTGAAAAAAGCTTTTCAATCCCCTTATATGCACCCTTCTGTTTTCTCCCTCCGGATGAATTTCTCTTCAAACGCAACACGTCCGTCTCCCCGTTCTTGAGCACAGCGGCACAATACTGTCCTTCTCCCGGGACAAAACCGGGAACAAGAGCGTATCCGCAGTCCGTCTTTATGACTCCTGGAAAATCAAGTTCAGTCATCAACGGCACGGAATCGAAATTTTCTGAAATCCAACTGATATTCATATCGTTCTCATACCTGTTGAACGTACAGGTGGAATAAATCAGCACTCCGTCACCGCATAGTGCCGGCCAGATGTCCGCTACAATCCTCCTCTGCCTCGAGCTGCACAGGTCCACATTATCCTTAGACCATTGCGCCACAGCCTGTTCATCCTTTCTGAACATACCTTCACCAGAGCACGGCATATCCGCTACAATTATATCAAAATAGCCTTTAAGACGGGCAAAGGCAGCCGGATCGGCATTCGTCACAACAACATTGGGGTCCCCCCACAAAGCCACATTGTCCGCAAGTACGCCCGCTCTGGCCTTCATCACCTCGTTCGAGACAAGTATGAAGGAATCACCGCATAAAAGACGCAGAGAAGCGGCAAGGTCAGTCGTCTTTCCTCCAGGAGCCGCACAAAGGTCAAGAACCCTCAATGGGCGGCCAAGCCCTGAAAATCTACCGGCTGCAACCATACGGAACATTTCTCCGACAAACATAGAAGACGAATCCTGCACATAGTATGCCCCGCAGTGCAGCAGAGGGTCAAGAGTAAATACAGGACGCCTGTCAAGCAGGAACCCGTAACGGCTCCACGGGACCTCCTCAAGCCCACATCCGAAATGCGTGGCAGAAGACAGTTTGGAAGGGTTCAGACGCACTGATACGGAAGCCGGCTCATCAAATGCCGAGAAAGCGACAGCCGCCTTTTCAGCCCCTATCGCTTCCTCAAGATATTCTTTGAAACATTTGTCTATATTCATTTCCCGAATCCTTCCGGATACATTGAAGGGTCTATTCCCTCGGGCATCCTCCCTTCCGAGACCGCCGCAAGTCCGTCCACCATCCTGTCAAGGCCTTCCTGCAGTTTCGAGCCGAGCATCATCTTCATCATAAGATTCAGGTCAGCAGAAAGCTCAATCGAAAAATCCGTCTTGTCAGGCTCCCCGGTGGAGTCGAAGTGCATTGATACGGTAAAATTGAACGGCGCCCCATTGTCGACAAAATCAATCCTCGAATACGGGACCCTTTCAGATACCCTCACCCCGATATTGAATCCCTGCACGACAGCGGTTATAGTGTCATAATCAGCCGTAATCCCCTGCCTTTTGTCCTCCGGAACAAACTGCAGAAAGTTCCGCATATCCACAAACGCCATATAAAGCATATACGGAGCTTTCGAGACGACAGCGTGCTTGCTTTTGATTTCAGTCCTCATAACTCCCGTCCGTTACTCCTGTCCCCAAGTCGAAGGAGAATATCTCCATTCCTTTAGAAGCCCTATATCAGATTCCTTTATATACCCCGTCTCGCTTGCGACCTCCACAAGGGCATCATAGTTGGTCAGGGTGTTCAGTTCGACATTTGCATTCTCGAATGCACGTCTTGAAACATTGAAATTGTATGAGAATATGGCTACCATACCCATAACCTCAGCACCCGCCTTGTTGAGCGCGTCAACTGCAGCAAGGCTGCTCATTCCAGTAGAAATGAGGTCCTCAACCACAACGACTTTGGACCCTTCAGCCAGGATGCCTTCAATCTGCGAACCTGTACCGTGGTCCTTCGGCTTAGGCCTTACGTATATGAAAGGTTTTCCGAGGAAATGCGCAATCAGCATTCCGTGCGCTATGGCACCAGTAGCCACACCGGCTATGACATCAGCGTCAGGATACCTGCTGTTGATATTGTCCGCCATCCATCTGCACACCTGTTCACGCAGCTGCGGATATGAAAGTATCCTTCTGTTATCGCAATATATAGGCGAACGCCATCCTGAAGCCCAGGTGAACGGATTGTCCGGACGAAGCATCACGGCCTTTATTTCAAGCAGTGATTTTGCCACTGTTCTCTCTATTGATTCCATAAATTTATTGGTTAATAATTCATATCTTCTGCCTATCTTTGCAGGCATCTTGCAAAGATAATAAAATAAATTGTATTTATATGCACAGGATATACTTCGAAAAGAGATGTATAATTATCTGTCAGCCACACGAGCAGGCACTGACCGACCCCAATGCCGTACAGTTCTGCCCCGGAGACAGGATAGACCTCCATACCCTCGTCGGGATGTTCGAAACGTCAGACAGCCTGCGCAGAATATATATACCTACATACGACACGGAGACTGCATATAAAAGAATCTGCTCCGAATTTGTAGAAGTGAATGCAGGAGGAGGACTCGTATCCAACAGAAGAGGCGACTTTCTTCTCATAAGACGCAACGGACTATGCGACCTGCCCAAAGGGCACCAGGAGTCCGTGGAAGACATCAGCACCACGGCATTGAGGGAAGTGCAGGAGGAGACGGGAATAAACCTTCTCGAGCTCAAGGACCTCATCTGCATCACAGACCACTGTTACAGACGCGACGGCAAATGGCATCTGAAACACACATACTGGTACAATATGCTGTACAATGACCCTACCGACCTGACGCCCCAGAAAGAGGAGGACATATCCAAGGCCGCATGGGTCGCCAAATCAAGCCTGCCCCCTTTTCTGCACAATACATTTCCGTCCATCGTGGAGGTTTTCAGGGAGGCAAAAGTATAATTTTTACAAAATTTCAGGCAGAGTGAAACAAATTGCAGAAAAAACCGTATAATGTTATGTACTGTCTAAACCAAAAAGAAGTTATTGCATTATGAAACTTTCGCAGTTTAATTTTAACCTGACAAAAGACAAAGTAGCATCAGAGCCGCCGAGATGGCGTGATGACTGCAAACTTATGGTTCTTCACAAGGACACCGGAGAAATCGAACACAAGATATTCAAAGACATAATAGAATATTTCGGCAAAGGGGATACTTTTGTACTGAATGACACAAAGGTTTTTCCTGCACGCCTGTACGGCAACAAAGAGAAGACAGGTGCCGACATCGAGGTATTCCTCTTGAGGGAACTCAACCGCGAGCAGAGGCTTTGGGATGTCATTGTGGACCCTGCCAGAAAAATCCGTATCGGAAACAAGCTGTATTTCGGTGAAGACGAGAACCTTGTAGCCGAAGTCATCGACAACACCACATCACGCGGAAGAACCCTAAGGTTCCTGTACGACGGGCCATACGAGGAATTCAAGGAGACATTGTTCAGCCTCGGAGAGCCTCCTGTGCCAAAATGGGTAAAAGAAAAGGTGACAGAGGAAGATGTGGAGAATTTCCAGACGATCTTCGCTGCCCACGAAGGAGCCGTATCCGCACCGGCGGCCGGTCTCCATTTCAGCAGGGAGCTGTTCAACAGGATGATTCTCAAAGACATCAACAAAGCATTCATCACCCTGCACATGGGTATCGGACATTTCAGGTCCGTAGACGTGGAAGACCTTTCGAAACACAAGATGGATTCGGAAAGGCTTATCATCACACCCGAAGCGGCCGATCTCATCAACAGCACAAAAGCGGCTAAACACAAGGTCGTGGCTGTCGGAGTGACTGTAATCCGCGGTCTTGAAGCATACTACACCACAAACGACGAAGTCATCGCATTTGACGGATGGACAAACAAATTCATTTTCCCTCCGTACAGGTTTGCGATTCCGGACGCCATAGTATCAAACTTCCATCTGCCATGCTCTACAATGCTGATGTCGGTTGCCGCTTTCGGAGGATATGAGAACGTTATGAAAGCCTACGGCGTGGCCCTTAAAGAAGGCTACAAGTTCGGTCCTTACGGAGACGCTATGCTTATATTGTAAAATTTCCTCAAAAAAGAGAAAATATCATAAAAAACAGAAAAACCGCCTGCGTGGAACTTCCCTGCAGGCGGTTTTTCTTTCATATTGACATACTTTTGCATACGACCAATACACAAAGTAGCCTATGTATGATGAAAAGATTTGCAGATACACGCTGAACAGGATATTCGGATACAGGCCTAAAATCGCTCACGCTCTGGTCGAAAGCATAGGATCTGCATCGGAAGTGTTCAGGATCGGCTCCACGAGACTCAAAGAGATGCTTCCATACACAAAAGGCATCTGCCTTCTGTCCGACCGCGAATACGAGAAATCATACATAGAACTGAAAAGGCTTGAAGCGGCAGGCATCAGGTTCATCTGCAACGACGACGCTTTCTTCCCTGCCCTGCTGAAAGAATGTGAAGACCACCCTATGGGCCTGTATGTCAGGAGCGAAAGTCCATTCCGCGAAATTTTCACAGAATGCACAAACATAGCAGTCATCGGGACACGTGACATCTCACCGTACGGCAGGGAATGGTGCGAAAGAATCGTCTCCTCCCTGCCCGGAACAAGCCCGGAGACGGCTGTCATAAGCGGCCTTGCGATCGGCACCGACATAACAGCACACAGGACGGCATTGAAAAAGGGAGTACGGACAATAGCCGTCATCCCTACCGGAATAGACGGAATATATCCATACAGGCATCTCTCTGAAGCGGAACGCATTGCCTCCTCACCAGGATGCGCCATCGTCACGGACTACCCTCCGCAGACAAAAGCATTGAAGATCAATTTCCTGAGACGGAACAGAATAATTGCCGGTCTATGCAGGGCGACAATACTTGTCGAATCCAAAGTCAAAGGAGGAGGAATGACAACGGCACGGCTCGCATTCTCCTACTCAAGGGATGTATACGCGCTTCCCGGAAGGGCGGACGACATCAGGTCACAAGGATGCAATCTCCTCATCAAGGAAAAAATCGCCGAGCCGATCTTTTCTGAACAGGCACTTCTGGAAAGCCTTTCCCTGCAGAAAGCCATAGAAAGCGACAGAAATGACGCATACGGGAAAGACACTTTCACAAAAATGTATTCGGAGACACTGGACAGCAGTTCCATAGATATCCTGTCGAGAATAGTGCTTGCCATAAAAAGCCGGCGCGGAATCACAATAGAAGAAACGGCGCAGACACTCGGCATAAGCTACAGGCAGACTTCAGAGCTCGTATGCCTGCTGGAGTGCGACGGCATAATATCCACAGACCTTATGCAAAGGTGCTTCATCAAACTGCAATGAACAAAAAACAACGATTAAAAATAAATTGTAAATTTGCGTCCTGTTGCATATAAACCGCCGGAATGACAAATTTTATAGACACCCATACACATCTTTATGACGAGGCATTCGCGGAGGATGCCGACGCCGCAATCAAAAGGGCAATAGACGCAGGAGTCACAAAAATGGTGTTCCCTGACATAGACAGTTCATCAAGAAAAGCGATGTTTGAACTTTCCTCACGGCACGAAGATACCGTATTCCCCTGTCTCGGACTTCATCCCACATCAGTGGGCGCAGGATGGGAGCAGGAATATTCGGATATGCTCGGGGAGGTCAGCCGCCACAAGATCATTGCTATCGGAGAAACAGGAATTGACTGCTACTGGTCAAAAGAATTCATCGGACAGCAGAAAGAAGTTTTCCGGCTTCAGCTCGAGATGGCCTCAAAGATGGACCTCCCGGTCATAATACATTCAAGGGAGTCCACTGAAATAATCTTTGACATACTTGAAGGCTTCAAGGGAGCAGGGCTGCGCGGAGTCTTCCACGCATTCAGCGGCAGCTATGAGACATTTGAACGCTTCTCTGCATACGGAGACTGGTACGTCGGCATCGGAGGAGTATTGACATACAAGAAGGCATCAATCGCCGAGACCATAAAAAGAATACCGCTTGAAAGAATACTGACAGAGACGGACTCGCCGTACCTGACGCCTGTCCCCCACAGGGGGCAGCGCAATGAAAGCAGCTATATCCCGCTGATAGCGGATAAGATAGCGGCCCAGAAAGGCATAAGCATCGAAAATGTGGCCGAGACCACATACAGGAACGCACAAAACTTATTCAGGATATGAAAAACAACAAATCCGCAGACAAGGCCTCCATTCTGATAATATACACCGGAGGTACAATAGGAATGAAACAGGACCCTTCAGACCTTACCCTGAAGCCGTTTGATTTCAGCCAGATATTGGACGAAGCGCCGGAGCTGGGGAAATTCGCCTGCCGGATCGACACCTATACATTCAATCCGATAATAGACTCTTCAGATGTAGAGCCGGCCTTATGGCAGCAGCTGGCCCAGCTGATATACGACAGGTATGACGAACACGACGGCTTTGTCATCCTGCACGGCACGGACACTATGGCATATTCCGCCTCCGCCCTGAGCTTTATGCTTGAAGGACTGACCAAACCGGTGATTTTCACCGGAAGCCAGCTTCCCATCGGAGTTCCGAGAACCGACGGACGCGAGAATCTCATATCATCGGTAGAGATAGCCGCGGCAAAAGACGGCGAAGGGCACGCGCTCGTGCCCGAAGTCTGCATCTGTTTCGACAATATGCTGATGAGAGGCAACAGGACCACTAAAGTAAATTCAGACAACTTCAGGGCATTCAGGTCAGAGAACCTTCCTCCGCTCGCGGAGGCCGGCATCAGCATAAGATACAACACTTCTCTCATAAGAAAGCCGGAAGACTGGTCACGGCCGCTCACCCTGCACAAAGACCTTGACACACGTGTGTCGATTCTCAAGATACACCCGGGAATAACCCCGCAGGTGGTCAGGAACATCCTGCTCGGAGACCAGACAAGAGCCGTGATACTTGAAACATACGGCTCAGGGAACGCGCCTTGCAAAGAATGGTTCATCTCAATAGTAAAGGAAGCCGCCAATTCCGGAAAAATCCTTCTGAATGTGACCCAATGCCTTGGAGGAAGCGTAAATATGGACATCTACGCAAACGGCAAAACGCTAAAGGAAGCCGGCGTGCTGAACGGGTATGACAGCACTACAGAAAGCGCGCTCGCAAAGTTGTTTCACCTTATGGGAAGGAGCGAAAACAACACCTGGGTCAAAACACATCTGGAGCTTGACCTAAGAGGTGAAATATCAAAATAATTATTGCCATATGAAAATTAATTGCTAAATTGCACCGGATTTAGGGAGTGTAACAAAGGCACTTGTTCTAATTCGAATAATTTAAAAACAATTTAATACATTATTAATTAAACACACAAAAACAATTATGAAAAAATTTTTCATGTTTTTGGCAGTTATCGGCCTCACAGCCATTTCTGCGCAGTACGCAGCCGCTCAGGACGCAGAGGCTGCTTCAGAGACAACCGTAGCGGCTGCTGCTGAGACTGTTGACCCGTTCAATGCCCCAGCTGAAGAAGTTCCTTTCCACCAGGCTCTCAAGACAAAATTCATCGAGGGTGGTGCGGGCTTCATGTCACTCGTTATCATCTGTCTTATTCTCGGTCTTGCTCTCTGCATCGAGAGGATTCTCTATCTGTCATTGTCAAAGACAAACACAAAGAAACTCCTTGCTGCAATTGAGGAAGCTCTTCAGAATGGCGGCGTAGAGGCTGCAAAAGAGGTTTGCCGCAATACACGCGGACCAGTGGCAAGCATTTTCTATCAGGGTCTTCTCCGTATGGACCAGGGTATCGAGGTTGTCGAGAAGACAGTCGTTTCCTACGGTTCTGTACAGATGAGCCAGATGGAAAGCGGTCTTTCCTGGATTTCTCTCTTCATCGCTATCGCACCTTCTCTCGGATTCTTGGGAACCGTTATCGGTATGATCCAGGCATTCGACGCTATCCAGGCTGCAGGTGATATTTCTCCAAACGTTGTTGCAGGAGGTATGAAAGTCGCTTTGATCACTACTGTCGGTGGTTTGATCGTTGCCGTTATCCTTCAGATTTTCTACAACTACATCCTTTCAAAGATCGACGGTCTTACAATCGATATGGAGGATGCTTCCATCTCATTGGTGGATACACTGGTTAAATATCAGAATAAATAATTAGTACAATGTATCAAAAGGTCATAAAATATATTTCTTGGGCATTGCTTATCGTCAGCGTTGTCATTGGAGTCCTCGGTTTCGCAATCGGGTTCAACACCAGTGATGCTGTAGCGGTTGACACTTTGCTCTACTGGGCGTACGCTATGGTCGGCGCGGCTCTGGCAGCGATCATTCTGATCGGCATTTATGTCGGAGCGACCAACAATCCTAAGGGACTGCTCAAAACAGCTCTCGTAGTAATAGGATTCGCTGCCATCATAGCTGTCGCATACCTTGTCGCACCGGGCGCAGACGCCGTGGGATACAACGGAGAACAGCCAAGTGCAGTAACTCTCAAATTCACTGATACGATCCTTATCCTTACATACCTTTCCTGCGGTCTTGCCGTTTTGTCAATCATTGCAGGAGCTGTAGTGGGAGCTTTTCGTAAATAACCAAGCATTATGGCAAAAAAGACACCTGAAATAAATTCAAGTTCAACGGCGGATATTGCATTCCTCCTGCTTTGCTACTTCCTGATGACCACTACAATGGGTCAGGATTCAGGTCTGCAGCGCCGTCTTCCTCCTATGCCTGACAAAAACCAGCAAGTGGAGGACCAGAAGGTTAATCGCCGCAACATCATCGTTGTGAAGATTAACTCTGCCGACAGGCTTCTTGCCGGCAATGAACCGATGGATGTCAGCCAGCTGAAGGACAAAATCAAAGAATTCCTTAATAACCCTGCAAACGACCCTAACCTCCCGGAAAAAAGTCCTAAGGAGATTGAAGGATTCGGAGTATTTGAAGTTTCAAAAGGAGTCATTTCGCTCCAGAACGACCGCGGTACAAGCTACCAGGCATATATAGCCGTACAGAACGAGCTTGTAAAGGCGATCAACGAACTTCGTGACGATTTCTGCCTTTCACATTATGGAAAGGTCTACAGCAAACTCGACGAAGAGAAACAGAAAATCGCCAGGGAAGCCATTCCTCAGAACATATCTGAGGCAGAACCTAAGGATATAAACAAAAGATAAAGAAAGGAGATAATTATGTCAAAATTCGGAAATAACAGCAAAAAGGAAATGCCGGGATTGACGACTTCATCCCTCTCCGATATCGTGTTTATGCTTCTGTTCTTCTTTATGGTCACCACCAGTATGCGTGAAAGTGAAAATAAAGTTGCAGTCAAACTTCCTGAGGCTACAGAGATAGCCAAACTTGAAAGAAAGGACTTGACTTCATATATCAACATAGGTCCTCCTGTGAAACACCTTCAGGCCCAGTACGGTACTGATGCGCGTATCCAGCTGAACGATTCGTTCAAGACCGTTGATGAAATCCGTGACTTTATCGCAGCGGAACGTGATGCTATGAGTGAGGCTGACAGGCAGTTCATGACTGTTGCCATCAAGGCAGACGAGAATGTCAGGATGGGTATCATTACTGACGTGAAACAGGAACTGCGCAGATGCTCAGCATTGAAGATTATGTATGCAGCCCGTAAAAACGCAGCAGAATAATCAATAATTTATATCAAAAAAGGGGTTGTACAATGTACAACCCCTTTTTATTAAAACCACAGCTATTATGAAAAAAATAATATCATCAGCATTTGTCGCCATATCCCTGATAGCCGCAGCATCGTTATCAAGCGGATGCTGTTCCAAAGAAACACCGGACAGGCAGGCAAAATATATATTCGTAATGATAGGTGACGGAATGGGAGCGACTCAGGCTGCCGTCGCTGAATCATATCTGTCCTACAAAGCAGGTAAACTCGGAGGAGAGCAGCTCTGCTTCACACAGTTTCCCGTACTCGGAACCTGCACCACATTCTCTGCAGACAAAAACATCACCTGCTCGTCAGCGTCAGGAACAGCAATAGCGACAGGACACAAGACCAACAACAATATGCTCGGGGTGGACCCGGAAGGCAACAGCCTCAAAAGTATGGCATATACCCTGAAGGAGCAGGGATACCGTATAGGCATAATGTCGTCTGTCCCAGTCAACCACGCGACACCGGCTTCATTCTACGGACATAACAAGAACAGGGGCGACTATTACAACATCGCACGTGAAATTCCGGAATCAGACTTCGACTTCTTTGCCGGAAGCGGAATACTGCAGTTCAAAGGAAAGGACAATGACAAGGAAGGTATCGATGAATATCTCGAAAGAGAGGGATATGACGTATGTTTCGGTCTTCAGGAACTTAAGGAAAGCGAAGACAGAGACGGAGTTGTCCTGATACCGGCAAGCCAGAGAAAAGAGAGTGCGGCAAACTACGAAATAGACCGTAACGACGAGGATGACTACGTGCTCCGCGATGTCGTTTCCGCCGCAATCGAATATCTTGGCGAAGACGATCCGTTTTTCATTATGTGCGAAGGCGGAGAAATAGACTGGGCGGCACACGACAACAATGCTATGGACCTGGTAGATGCGACACTGAGGTTTGATGACGCGGTCAAAGTTGCATACGAGTTCTATCTCAGACATCCTGACGAGACTCTGATTATCGTCACCGCAGACCACGAGACAGGAGGAGTCACAATCGGTGCGAACAAAGGAAAGAGCATCGGATGGGAAGGCATAGAAAAAGCATTCTCGGAAGACAGGAAATACGACAGTCAGGAAAAACGGGAAATCAGCTTCGACAACAATATCGGATGGACGACATTTGACCATACCGGAGGTCCTGTTCCTATCTATGCTATAGGTGTAGGAGCGGAAAGATTTGCCGGAAGGATGGATAACACGGACATTCACGACAAAATTGTAAGAAAATAAAGACAAATGAATTATATTTGTACGTTTGAATAAAATTTATGAAAATGGAAAAATTGATTAGAACCAAGGTAAAGGACCTTCTGAGGCAGGAGCCGGGGAAGGATGTCCTCGCCAAAGGATGGGTAAGGACAAAAAGAGGGAACAAAAATGTATCTTTCATCGCGCTGAATGACGGTTCTACAATAAATAATATACAAGTCGTTGTCGATGCCGGCAAATTCAATGAAGAGCAGCTGAAGAAAATCACGACCGGAGCCTGCATAGGCGTAACCGGAGCATTGGTATCATCGCTCGGAAGCGGCCAGTCAGTAGAAATCCAGGCCAAGGAAATAGAAATCTTCGGAGAAGCCGATCCTGAGACCTATCCTCTCCAGAAGAAAGGACATACAATGGAATTCCTCAGAAGCATCGCGCACCTCAGACCAAGGACAAACACTTTCGGAGCCGTGCTGAGAATCAGGCACGCAATGGCTTTTGCCATACATAAATATTTCAACGACAAAGGATTCGTCTATCTTCATACACCTCTTATCACAGCATCGGACTGTGAAGGTGCCGGAGAGATGTTCCAGGTCACTACACTTGATATGAAAAATCCTCCGCTCAAAGAGGACGGAAGTATCGACTACAGCCAGGATTTCTTCGGAAAGCAGACAAGCCTCACCGTGAGCGGACAGCTTGAAGGCGAACTTGGAGCAATGGCTCTCGGTGAGATTTACACATTCGGTCCGACATTCCGTGCTGAAAACTCGAATACTCCGAGACACCTTGCCGAGTTCTGGATGATAGAGCCGGAAATGGCATTCTACGAAATAGAAGAGAATATGAATCTGGCTGAGGATTTCATCAAATCCCTTGTGAAATACGCCCTTGACAACTGTTATGATGACATAAAGTTCCTCAATGACATGTTTGACAAAGAGCTTATTGAAAGACTCCAGAGCGTCATAAAGACAGATTTTGTAAGGCTTACCTACACAGAAGGTATCAGAATTCTTGAAGAGTCAGGAGAAAAGTTCGAATTCCCTGTAAGCTGGGGAGTCGACCTGCAGAGCGAGCACGAGAGGTATCTGGTGGAAAGGCATTTCGGCAAACCTGTAATTATGACGGACTACCCTAAGGAAATAAAGGCATTCTATATGAAACAGAACGCTGACGGAAAGACCGTAAGAGGTATGGACGTGCTTTTCCCTAAGATCGGAGAAATCATCGGAGGTTCAGAAAGGGAATCATCACTTGAGAAACTTGAAGCACGCATCGCGGAAATCGGTATGGGAAGAGAGTCTCTGGAATGGTATCTTGACACCCGCCGTTTCGGTTCCGCTCCTCACAGCGGCTTCGGTCTCGGATTTGAGCGTCTCCTGCTGTTTGTAACAGGAATGAGCAATATCAGGGATGTGATTCCGTTCCCGCGTACACCTAAGAATGCAGAATATTAATCCTTAACAAGACGACCTATGTTGATTATCGGAATAGCCGGAGGTTCAGGATCGGGCAAGACGACAGTCGTTCAGGCCATCACAAAACAGCTTAAGGAAAGAGTCGTTGTAATACCCCAGGATTCATACTACAAAGACTCGAGCCACCTTACTGCCGAGGAAAAAAGATATATGAATTTTGACCATCCGGACTCCATCGACTTCAATCTGCTGAATGAGCAGATCAAGATGCTGAAGGAAGGCAGAAGCATAGAGCAGCCGGTCTACTCATATATCACCTGTTCCCGTTCCAAGACTGAAACAATTACGGTAAATCCTGCAGAAGTCATAATTATTGAGGGCATACTTATCTTCACCTGCGCCGAACTGCGCAATCAGATGGACATCAAACTGTTTGTTGATGCCGATGATGACGACAGGCTTATGCGCGTGATGGCAAGGGACATAATAGAAAGAGGCAAGACCGTCGAGACTGTAATCGAGAGATACAGCAAGACGGTCAAGCCGATGTACCTCCAGTTCATCGAGCCGAGCAAACGATACGCTGATGTCATCATCCCTCAGGGAGGACACAACCAGGTAGCCATTGATATTCTGACTGCGACAATAGAAAAATCCCTGAACTGTATAGAAGGAAAGTGAATATAAAACATCTGTACAAGCGACTGAAGTCTGAAGACAAAGCAGGCTTATATATCACCGTGATTTTCCATCTCACGGTGATTATTGTGTTGCTTGCCATTCAGATAGGAGCTGTGGTCAGCAAGGAAAATTCATTTGTACTGGACTTTTCAAAACAGGAAGAGACAGAAAGACTGGCCAAAGAAGAGGAGTTCAGAGAAAATGTGAGCAGACGCATCGATGAAATGCTGCGGACAGCCAGCGCGGTCTCTGATGCGAATATACGCAATATTGCCGTAGACGCCTCTTCCCCGAAAATGAAGGATGACAGGGGCACGGATGCCGAACAGCTGTACAAAGATGCGGAAAGGCTTGCAAAGGAACTTGCAGACGGTCCCAAACAGGCACTTTATGAAGACGCACGGGACGAAACGGTTGAAATCTTTGGACAAAAGTCAGACAAAAGTTCACAGAAGGAATATAAAGGCCCTTCCGTAGTATCATATACTCTTGACGGGCGCAAGGCAAGCCATCTCAAAATACCAGCATACAGATGTATGGGAGGCGGAGATGTCACGGTATTGATTACCGTAGACCCTCAGGGCAATGTGATCAATGCAAAAATCTATGACTCCCTGTCCGCTTCAGACCAATGTCTCAGGGATTTCGCCATACGTGCGGCAAGACTGTCCAAATTCTCAAAATCAGCAACAGCCCCATCGCGTCAGCAGGGAGAAATAGTCTACAGGTTCATAGCGCAATAATCATTGGCACGAATACCCTTGTCATCATCTGACTGCCAATGTACCGGGATTTTCCAGTGCAACCTTGATCGTTTCGTCGATGTCTATGTAGAAATGGTAGAACGCTTCATCATCAAGTTTGGAGTACCGCCCGACGAGAGCCTTGAGCTGCGGCATCATATAGGCCTCGGACAGTTCCCATTCGCCTTTCTTTGCCACAATGCCTTCCGCAGCGGCAAAATCAACGAACCTGCGGCCCAGATCAAGACTTTCAAGATATGATGAAAGTTCGTCAAAATTCTCTATGGCAGACAATTTTGCCCTGTAGCGGTCAAACATTGATGAAGCGAAACGCATCTGCATCGCCTTCTTGTTGCATTTGATATAGAAAGATGTAGCCTTTGTAGTGTCAATAGGGACAAATATATCAGGCACGATTCCTCCACCTCCGTATACAGTCCTTCCGCCTGCGGTGAAATACTCTATACTGCGGTCTATCTTTATGCTGTCCGCCTCCGTCATCTCACCGTGCGCATAACGCTCATATATGTCATAGGCATAATCGGGAGAATACGGTTTCTGTATACAGCGTCCCGAAGGGGTATAGAATCTTGCAACAGTAAGCCTTATCCCTGATCCATCCGTAAAATTGAGCGGTTCCTGAACCAGTCCCTTGCCGAAAGAACGTCTTCCGACAATCACTCCCCTGTCATTGTCCTGTACCGCTCCGGCAAATATTTCACTTGAAGATGCGGAAGACTCGCCTATCAGGACCGAAAGCTCCACATCCTGAAGAGTACCACGGCCATCTGCCTTGAACTCCTGCCTGTCACGGTGCAGTCCTTCCATATAAACTATCATCGCCCCTTTCGGTAGGAATTCATTGCCGAGCAGAAGTGCCTGGTCAAGATATCCTCCGCTGTTGTCACGAAGGTCAAAAAGCATTCTTGTCATACCTTGCGAAAGAAGCTCCGCACTGGCCTTACTGAATTCGCTGTAGGTAGTCCTCGAAAATTTTGACAGACGTATATATCCTGTAGTGTCATTGACCATAAATGCGGCATCGACACTGTTTACAGGGATTTTTCCTCTGGTGATATCAAACGGTATCACAGCACCTGAGCGCGATACCGTTATCTTCACCTTGCTTCCTGAAGGCCCCTTCATAAGCCTTACCATACTGTCCTGAGGCGTCTTCACCCCGGCTATATCATTGGTATCTACTCTAATGATCCTGTCTCCCTGCATCAGCCCGGCCTTTTCTGACGGGCCTCCAGGAATGACACTGAGCACTATGGCCGTATCATTGGGTACATTGAACTGGATACCGATTCCCTCAAAATTACCGGCAAGCTCAGTCTCTGAAATCTCCAGGTCCACAGGAGGCAGATACACAGAATGAGGATCCAGCTTCTGAAGCGCGGCTACTACAGCAGCATCCGTCATACCCTTCATATCTATAGTGTCGACATAATTCTTCTCCACTTCCTGAAGAATCAGATTCAGTTTACGCCAACGCTCATAGTTTCCGTCAAATTTTTTCGTGTCTGTGATTCTGAACACGATGCCGGAAAGAAGAGCACCGATAACAATGCCCAGAAGGGCTGCATAGAGGGCGGTATTTCCTTTTTTCATCTTCAATCAACCTTTTCTACGACAACTCCCGCCTTGACAAGGAGGTCAACCCCATCCGTAAGCCTGTATTCGTCACGGTAGACGACACGGCTGATTCCGGACTGGATAATCAATTTAGCGCATTCAATACAAGGAGCAGCAGTTACATACAATGTGGCATTCCTGCTGCTGTTGCCAGACTGTGCGACTTTGGTGATAGCATTCGCCTCTGCGTGAAGCACATACGGCTTTGTCGCCCCGCTCTCGTCCTCGCAAATGTTCTCAAAGCCTGCAGGAGTGCCGTTATATCCGTCAGATATGATCATCCTGTCCTTCACGAGCAGTGCCCCGACCTGACGTCTTCTGCAATATGAGTTTTGCGCCCATATAGCCGCCATCTGCATATAACTGCTGTCAAATTTCTCCATACCGAATTAATTTCTCTGATAAAGATACCTTTTGATGCTTCTCTTTGGAGTACGCTCAAAATCTTCCGGAAGGATCTCGATCTTCTTGATCCTTGCATAGTTCGGAAGTTCCTTGTTCGTCTCCACCATAGCTTCGTTGAGAGCTTTTTCCAAAGCCTCACGGCTGAATCCGTCAACCTCACCCTGGTGGAAATCAGGATATATCAGAGCCGTCAGTCCCCCGTCGTCCTCTATGACAAGAGAATCCACAACATATTTCATATTGTTCAGGACGCACTCGATCTCCTCCGGATATATATTCTGTCCTGAAGGGCCGAGTATCATACATTTGGAACGTCCCCTGAGGAAAAGATATCCCTCGGAATCCATTATTCCCATATCGCCTGTACGGAACCATCCGTCCGCAGTGAACGATGCTTCGGTAGCCTCTTCGTTCTTATAGTATCCGAGAAATACATTGGCTCCTTTGACAAGGACTTCTCCAGGGATAGTATAAGGATCATCAGAGTCAATCTTTATCTCCATATTCGGAGCCGCCTTTCCGCAGGAAAGAAGCTTGTTGGTCTTCCAGTCATCGTATGCTATGATCGGTGCGCACTCCGTCATACCGTAACCGACAGTGAACGGGAAGTTTATCCTTTTGAAGAACGCTTCAACCTCCTTGTTGAATGCGGCACCTCCGATTATGACCTCTTCAAACTTTCCTCCGAAAGCTTCAATAAGCTCCGTCCTTATCTTCTTCATGACAACCTGGTCAAGGCCCGGAATATTCATAAGGAATCTGATGCCGCCTTTGTCAAGGATAGGCTTGAGCTTGTTTTTATAGACTTTCTCTATGATCAGAGGAACAGCTATGACGATATGAGGCTTGATTTCGGCAAGAGCCTGCATAATGATCTTTGGACTCGGAACCCTTGTAAGGAAATGCACGTGTGAACCCACTGTCATCTCAAACAGAAGTTCGAACATCATACCGTACATGTGGGCAGAAGGCAGCATCGCCACAACATCGGACTCATTGCCAATCATAGGAAGCACCTGTTTTGCAAACGCTATGTTGGAATACAGTGCCCTGTAAGGAATCATCACTCCCTTTGAAAAGCCTGAAGTTCCTGAAGTATAGTTGATGAGCGCGAGTTCATCAGCCGAATCCTCATAATAATCCAGATTCTCAGGCAGGAAGTTCATCGGATATTTCTTTCCGAAAAGCTCATTGAGATGCTCCCTTACAGAAGTTATCTCATCTGTCCTCGAATAAAGGAAAGAGAAATTGTTTATCTGGATTACAGCCTGAAGGTTAGGCATCTCCGATTCGGTAAGTCCTTCCCATACGACATCATCAACAAAAAGTATCTTTGCTTCAGAATGGTTCACCAGGTGGTGGACATTTCCTGCTTTGAATTCGTGAAGGATAGGAACCGGCACCGCACCGTATGTAATCGCAGAAATAAACGCTACACCCCAGTTGGCCTGGTTGCGTGCACATATTGCAATCTTGTCACCTTTTACAAGTCCGCAATTTTCATACATAATGTGCATCTTGGCAATTCTTCTTGCCACATCCCTATAATGAAGGACCTGTCCCTTATAGTTTGAAAGGGCCGGACGGTCCCAATTCGCTTTGAAACTCGCTTCGTAAAGTTTGTTTACAGATTGAAATTCCATAATTGTTAGTATTTGGTTTAAGGTTTAAGTTCAACTGTTACTTTCTTGCCGTCATATCTCGTGACTTCAACTCCTCCCTTGACAGGGGTAACCGCACTGTCCGGCCTGATCTTCCTGTTGCCTTCAAACGATGTCAGCGGCTCACCTCCATAGAAAGGATATATAAGAGTCTGCAGCGACGTCCTGACAGCCCAGTAGGTCTTTCCGCCGACCTTTATTTCCTCCGGAAGACCTTTGATTGTCTCCGACGGCCTTATGCCTTTCCAGTCAGCAGGCTTACGTCCCTGAAGATTGTACATATCGATAGTATTGTCCTTGTGAAGCACCATCACATTGTATTTTCTCGCACCGGAAAAGTCATAGACATCAGGGCCTATAAGTATTTCCTTGCCAAGATTCACAGGGAAAGGACTTACAAATCGTCCCAACCTGTCTATAAGATACAGTTTTGATCCTGATGCGAACAGGATCTGGAGCTTCCCGTTGGCAAAATAGTCTACGGTCACGGCATTTCCGCATATAGGCGTACTGAACGGTGCTCCCCAGAGCCCTTTGCCGTTCTCGTCCTCCAGACAGAGATACATATTGGACCTCTGATAGAACGAATTGGTTTTTCCCGTACCGGAATTCTTCACCTTGAAAGGTCCTGTCGGGACAACCACTACCGTATCGCGTTCGTATACAGGTGCATTGCTCTTGATTTCAGAGACGCGGTCAAGAGTGAAGCCGATCGTATTGTCCCCTTTGGATGAGCCTATTTTCATTACAGCGGGAGCGAATACCGCATCTGCAAAAGAAGATTTGAGTGCAGAAGCATATTCCTTTCTGAACACCTGGTCCAGTACCGCAGAGTTCTCAGTCATCGACATATAGCCGAAGAAGTGCAGATTGCGCGTATCGGCACGGCCCGAAAGGTCAGCTCCGGACAGATATGAAGCAAGAGTATTCTCCAATGCGACTCCACTGACATACTCGTTTACGGCAGATTCGCTTCCGGCAATAATCCAGCCCTTCATATATGTGAACTTCGACTCATCATCTGCAGAAAACAGTGAGCCGAAAAGCGAAGACGCGAATCCTGAATATACAAAATCGTGCACCGCCGGAACATACTGTTTCACGGAAATGACATCCAAACCTCTGAAAATCGTATTGACATCGATATTTCCCGGCCTGAGCAGCAATACGTTTTCAAGCCTGTCGCCCACATAGAACGAGGCTTGCGCTATCTCTTTGAAATCCAGAATCTCAGCCCACTGCGAAGGAGCGATTTTGACATTGTTCTGAAGAGCCTTCTGCGCGGCCTTGTACTTGGCCTCCCCCATCTTCGTGTCCGCGAACTTCAGATATGCTTCAAGATAGGCGTTCACATCAGCCAAAGGGACAGAAAAGGCAGACACCGTATAGGAAGGCAATACATCAGCGACTTTTGACGTCGCAACGGAAGTGTTGCGGAAGACATTGAGGAATTTTTCATTGCCGTGGCCGCTTATCATAGTGCCTGACATCGAAAGTCCTGAAAATGCAGTCTGGTCAAACGAAAGGACTATCCAGTCCGAAATACGTCTGGAAAAGTCCGCATATTTTCGGTAGCCGCTATTGAGGACTTCGGACATAAGCTTGCCGATATTGGCATTGGAAATATATAGCTGTCCTATGCCATAGCTGACGGAAGCCGCAGATGCGAACCCGTCGTGGTCAACTACAGAAATAGATTGAGATATATGTCTTTCGGAAGATTTCAGAAGCGACTCGGAAGATGAGATGAGAAGCAGCTGGCGTTTTTCCAGATATGTTCCCTTCTCTGCAAGTTTGGAGCAGTCAAGACTCGAAGTATAAAGTCCGTATTCTCCGGCAAAATCCCTAAGCATATAGACATCTTCAGAAAGCGTAGCTCCAGACCTGCCCGCATCGATTATGAGCAGAGGCATAAGCGAGCCTCCATAATGAAACGAGAGCAGAGCCCTTGATGACCTTATTGAATGGATTTCCTTTGCCTCGATCTTGCTGTAGACCCCTGAAATGAATTTTCCGAATCCGTCTGATGAGGACATAAAGCCGACTGGAGAATCCGCGCCTCCAAGAACGAAAGACAGAGACTTCAAGTCATCAAAACGCATCAGGGCCACGGCATCAGACGGCACAGCCTGAAACAGTCCGTTGCGGCTGTCAGACAACTCAAGCCCGGAGCTGTCCCTGCTTCCGGAAGTATCCGAATATAAAAACATTATAGCCACTCCCACTCCTGCAAGGAGTACAATTATGGCTATAGTCAAAAAAATTACAGTCTTTTTGTTCATACAGCAATTACTTTACAGCAATCGCCTCTATCTCAACTTTCACACCAAGAGGAAGGGCGGCTACCTGATAGCAGGCTCTTGCCGGTTTGTCCTGGGTAAAGAACTCCGCATAGACCTCATTCATTGCCTTGAAGTTGGCGATATCATCCAGAAGGACGGTCGTTTTCACGACATTGTCATACGTCATACCTGCTTCGGCAAGAATAGCACCTACATTCTTGAGAGACTGTCTTGTCTGCTCCTCAATGGTCTGAGGCACTGAACCGTCAGCCGGAACTACAGGAATCTGACCTGAAACATACAATGTCCCATTAACTTCTATTGCCTGGGAATAAGGGCCCACCGCCTTCGGTGCATCAGCAGTCGCAATAACTTTTTTCATCTTTATATCAATTAAATACGTTTATATACATCCAATCACCCCACTTCCAATCTGCAAATATAGTCAAAAGTGAGAGCAGAAGCAAAGTTTTACTTTGATTATGCCGAACGCACAACGTATATATGAGCCAATGGCTCAAATATAGTCAAAAGTGAGAGCAGAGTCAAGTCTACTTGAACTATGCCGAGGTACAGACGTATATATGTGCAACAGCACAAATATAGTCAAAACCGAGAGCAGAGACAAAATTTATTTTGCCTCTGTCCCTGCAAACCTACACTGCAGCAGCGTCTAAAGGCATTTTACCACCCGGGACAATATCGCCAATAACTATAAGCAATACTTAAAAATCACGAGCAGGGCCGCCCAACGTAACCTCAACACTATCAACAACATACAAAACAGAGACCTGCTTTGCCCCTACATTTTGACGAGGGCAAAGCAGGCCATCACTTCATATAACATTAATTATCAACACATTAACAAATACACCCCTGCTCGTGATTTGTATCTCGTCCTGAAAAAGTTTACCACAAATATTATTTTTATGCACATATCATCCTCCAGAATGCACCGAAGCACCGGTGAAGGCACGGACACTGCCAAAGTGGTCAATCACGAAGAACCGATAGCTGCCTTCAGTTATTTAAACCACGAGTATCAAAAGTACGGTAAAACCATTGTTTTTTATAAATAAGCCCAGCCACGTTTTGTTTTACGCAACTGAGCAATTACATAGCATTAAAATCAACCAATTGAATTTACAATTAATTATCTAATTGTCCTTCAACACAAAGAGCGTCATCTATCTCAACCGAACTGAACGGATAATTAAACATTTCTATACTTGATTGATAAAAATCCCTGAATAAGGGAATTCTTGAAAATTCATCTGCATTAATGACACTTAAATGAGACTCAATCAATTCATATGTCATTGATTGACTGCCACACATTATGATTTCAAGCGATTCTCCTGGCTTCAGAACCTTATATAAAAACACATCCCCAGAAGTCCCTGAAACGTTTGGATCTGTCAATAGCTGATAAATACTCATCCAATCCGCACGATTACAATTTCTTTCAGTAAAGTATTGTCTGGCGACTTCTTCAGTGTCGACTTCCGCTATTTTGTTCTTGTTCCACCATACCCAGACAGGAGTTTCATAGACGTTTGTCACCACACATCTGTCATTTTTAATTTTTATGAGCTTTGACTCGGCAACACAACTGCTAATCAAGAATAATACGAGAATGATATAAATCTGCTTCATTTTCCATTTATATTTGAGATTGTCTCTTTACGGTAAAGCCTTTCTATGAGTTTTTCTCTATCATATTCCTACATAAAGATCATAAAACGGATTGTCATAAAAAGACATATCAGCATATATCAAAGACCATCCATTGTCATCTGAACTTCCTGCCAGCCACTGAAGATAATCCTTGTGAGAATTTGAGGAATTGGAGTATATATAATTCACTATATCAATATTGTCAGCAAATTTAACATTATAGGTAAAATCTTCTTCATTTCTTATAAACCAGAAATCCATATATCCATCTTGATTATAATACCTTGAGATACGCAGCGGAATAATCTTGAATCTATAATTTGACAGCAATTCGTCCACTGGCCAGGTTACGCGTGGAAGTGCAAAGCGCGAATCCCCAGGAAGATACAGATATGTTTCATTATACACAGGATTTCCAAATCGCGACACAAAATCCGCATAGCTCATTCCGTACAGATCATTTAAGCAGCATCTGTCAAGCCGGTTTCCAAACCATACTATAGGTAAAGCCGAATAGAATTTGAAAAAGTTGCTATAAGTAAACGTCTTGAAGACTTCCGGACAGTCTATATACGGATTTATATCGCATCCTTCAACGTTTTGCCCATATAAATCATTTGAATATTCATAAAACGGATTAGAGTAAGGCACTAAAATATGACTTATATATTGTTTAAGATCAAATACTCCTTTTTTCCAAAGTATAATCCTCCATTGATCATCCCCGGAATCACAAGCCAACCAATGTTCAAAGTCTTTTACTACGCTTTTAGAATACATCCCCGACAATGAGTCCGGGTATCTGAGCCAATGATTATCGGGGACACAGAATACAGTCAGTTCTTTATCTTCCCAATAATACATCTTTATAGGGATTTCCATATCTGACAACTTGGAGAAGACACTCGGAAAACACCAGTATTCATGAAGCTTATATATATAATACAAAGCAGAGGTCTTATCCGGTTCCCCATAAAAGACAATAAAATCCTTCACAGGTTTCAGATACCAGCTTAAAAGTCTTATCTCTTTTCCACCCACTTTCAGTTTGTTCTTTTCAGAGATTTTCTTCACCTCCCAATAATCTATCTCATCAATATTCCTCATATATGAAGAACAAAAAGGTGCCATAGAATAAACCTCCACGTGTCGAGCCAACGAATCTTCCGGTTCAACAAATGAAATATGCCCAAAGACCACCGGAATATGGTAAATCAGTGCAGACAAAATTATCAAAAGTCTCTTTTTCATTTTATTTTTGTTTTATTCATATGAACGGATAAAGTTCTTTTAACTGAAAACACGATCGGTTAGATTATATCTGATGTATCATAACAATATATTTTATTGCTTTCGCACTTTCAGTTGTTTAAAATAATAGGAATCAGCATCCGGCTCAATAACATTTTTGCAAAATTTCATACTACGATATTTTGTATCCAATACAAGACTATCCTTTCCAATGACAGAATACATATTTATGCACGTCATAGAAAACGGATTTATGCTGTTTCCACCAGCACTCACATCATCACAATATTCGTCACAAATATCCATATCGTATAGATTATCATTCAAAATACCATCGTCTCCACACCTTATACCATACGATGACACCACTATGATTTTATTTCCACATATAAATGCTCCCAAGAAAGTATTTTTTTTGAGGATATTCCGAGTTATGCATAAACCAAACATCGTCATTCATAACAAAAGTTAAAACAGTATCAGGATGTTCAACCTGCATACCAGGACAATATGAATCCCATTCAGTAATAAACACAGAATACACCAAAGTATCATATCCAGTAAATTTTTCAGTCTCTCTAATAAAAGCATCCAATGAGTCCTGCAAAGTCCTGGACTTGAAGATATGTCTGAAAACATCCATCGTATCTGTTTGGATGACCGGTACCATATTATGCCGTCTCTGGTTATGGCAGCAAACAAGAAGAGGACAGACCAGAATAAAAATCAGTACTTTTTTCATATCATCCGGTAGTTTAAGGTTCCAAAATAGAAACTTTTGTAATTGACTATTGTACGAATAAAGCCAAACCTATATGTTTATGGCATTTCACTCAATTATCTTTCCTAAATACTTGTTATGCAGCAATTTTAGACTATAGTCGCAACATCATCTTTCCATTGTCTTCGCATACGATTCGACAAGCGGAAAGGCATTGGCGAAAATCCGGGGAGAATACTCTTCCATCACATACGAAATCGTATCGGCAGCTCTTGCTTTGTCCCAATCTGCAGATTGGGACGAAAGGCGTCGATTACGAAGCCTGGATGAATATGATTCCGAATTTGAAAGATGAGCACGGGCCACCGTACCGCTTTCAGGAATCAGTGTCAGCAGATAACTCTGCTCATTGGTTTCCGGCAGCATTTCTGCCAGAACACCGTTGCAATCATAAGAGATTATGCTGCACAAGCTCTCCGGCGATGATGGAAGTTCATAATATGTCGCATAGAAATTCTTCTTGCCACAATAGAATGAATCCTCCTCGAACTTCTCAATATTTCTCCTGTCGAATATGTATGCCGAACTGCCGAGAGGAAAAGGAAGATAAAGAAGAGGAGAGGTAATTTCCACATGACTACAATAACGCATAGCTTCATCAAACGACAATACCTGAGAAGAAAGTTTGGCTTTGTAAAGCGTATAAGAAATCGTATGACTCAAAACCTCACATAATACACGTAACTTTTCTCCGAATGTCAAATGATCATTGCATGGGAGCTGTCTACGATCAAGACGGGACTGAAAATAAGAAGATAGTACCCCTTCATATAAATTGTTCCATTTGATACTATCCCCCACCAAGTCTTCTGCAGATTCTGCTGCCTTCTTTCTCTCATATTCAGAATATACCATTGACAAAGAATATAGATAGTAACCAGACAGGTAGTCTCTGTCATCTGTTGCCTCTCCCAAATTTCCAACATCTGTCCGAATATTATGGTATCGCAAAATAAATTCGTTATTTTGATATTGAGACCGAGGACGACAATAGACAAGATTTGAATCAACACGTACTATATTATACACAATTTCAGGTGGAAATTCATCCTGATTATCAAGTATGAACATATTATTACAATCTACAAAAGATGAGTCTATATCTTCAAGCGAAACACACTCATCCCCAAAGATATAAGAAGTATAACTGTCTCCAGTAAAAACAAGGCATACCATATAGTCAGGAGACAGCAATATGCTGTTCTCAGAAAAACCGTATACCAGCTTTCCTGAATCATCATACTCTTCGCATCCAACTACGCCATAGCAGACTACGAAGATTATCAGAATATATGATAATGCTTTATTCATCCGTATATTTATCTCCCTTTCTTCTATTCCAAAAACAGACAGATTGTCTTGCAGACAACACTCACGCTCGGCAAAATGAGATGACTCATTCTGCTCTCGCTCAATCGCAAAGTTAACAGGATTTCCGGAACAGAAGGCGTATGGGCTTGATAGAATAGTATTTTTTCAAAGGTGACCCAGCGGAGGACCTCTACACCAGCCATAATCAAGATACTGAATTCAGGCGGACTAATAAGGGAAAGTCATCATAAGACGGTCAAATCCGTACTTTTCCGCAACAGACAAGATGAAGCCATATACATCAATATAATATGACTCACGGAAAACATCATCAGGCACATATTTATCAGTATTGTAATGGAAACTTATACTACCATCTTCCCCCAAAGATACAATCATTGTATCAAACGTTCCATCAACCACATTACATCGCACCGGTTCCCTGAATTCAGATATAAGAAAATTTTCTTTTAAAGTCTGCAGTTCACTCACCGCATTATCAATGCCGTCAGAATATGGATGAAAGCCAGCCTTATCATAAAAGACTTTATCAGCATATTCTTTATATGGAAGAACTTTTCTGCCAACATTATGATTATAATGGACAATCATCGGCAGCTCATAGAATAAGGCAAACATATCTTGAACATTTTTTCCATAAAGCCCGTTAAGAGCAGCATAGACCTGATAGGAGTCAAGTGGTCCAGTCACACGGAAGGGATTCGCCTCACCAGACATCATCATCTCACAGACAAGAATATTATATTTTGACGCATTTATCAGCCAGTCATTGGAAGATCCTGCTGAAATACATTCATAAAAGCATTCCTTGGCATCTTTAAAATTACATCTATACATATTATATAGACCGTATGCCAATGTCCTTTCAACAATAAGACTATCACCGGCATATTCCGTTTCAATCAAATCTTCAGATGTAAAGGAACGATAATATTCTCCTTCATCATTGCCGACACGATCTGACGCAATTTTTTCATCTGGTATAAAAATACTGAATGATTGAATTTTCCGCCCATCGTATGATGTGTTGAGAAGTTCAAAGCAATTACCTGATAATGTTTCAAGGTTTTTCAAAGCGACTAAACCATTATCAAAATCAAAGATGTGATCATATTCAGGCTCAATGATAATTTTTCCGTCAACGTCCAATGCACCAATACCGTCTTTACTTCCAAAAAGGCATATTCCATTGACAAAATATC